>Ga0209550_10005031_pt1 | contig 12457 bp, 11 predicted proteins | sample LauGreSuBDMM15SN_2_FD_187567 | JGI IMG/M metagenome (GOLD analysis project Ga0209550, IMG submission 187567) | Freshwater lake microbial communities from Lake Michigan, USA - Su13.BD.MM15.SN (SPAdes) (version 5) | ecosystem: Environmental > Aquatic > Freshwater > Lake | place: Lake Michigan... | reverse complement strand
ATTACGGTTACATTCGCCATCAGATATTCCCTGTCAAAGCCAGATAGCTCTGGGGCCTTTTTCTGCGCAGGAGGTTTTTCCTGCGAAGGGATTCGCCGTGGCCTCCGTTATGATTATGCGAGGCTGGCGTCCACCCTAAAGCTGCGTATGCGACAATTTCAGGCGGAAATGGCTTGACCGTTTATCCAAATATGGGTGCAGCCCAGCACAGCCGCACTGTCATTTTCATCCAAGGCCGATACCGTCACCCAACCCTCATGCCGCATCTTTGCGCCAGTCGCGGCGTCAGTGCCAAGTGGCAGGAAAAGCCGACGGACGACGCCTTCGTCAGCCAGATCAATCAATGGATCGGGATAGAGCGAGAAGCCCGTTGCCGGTTCCGATGGTCCGTCGGCACGATGAATATAATATGTCCCGCCGCGAGCAAGCGCCGCGCTGTACCCTTTGGCGAAGATCGTGAAGCCGAACCAGCTTTGATATTCAAAACCGTGCCGCTCGGTCGGATCCAGCGTCACATTGGCACGGCCCGCAACGGTTCCCGCAATGGCTTCCAAAGCAAGAATTCGCGACGCCAGCGCCCCGCCAGCATCAATCGCCCGCAATTTCTCAACCGCTTCTGCAAACGGACCGGTCGCCGCGAGCAGTGGTAAATAGGCATCCGCCCCCAGCGCACTCAGTCCGCCTGCATCCTTCATATCCAGCTCGGACCGAACGGCATCAATTTTGTCCGCCGCCAAAGGCAGCGCCTTCTCCGCCAGCCGTTCCACAAGATCAGGCAAGGTGAAATCGATGGTGATGTCTTTCACGCCCGCCGCCTCAAGCGCATCAATGGCAACGCCAACGATTTCGCAGGCGGCAGCCACGCTGTCATTGCCGACCAGTTCCGCGCCCAATTGGGTCAATTCCCGTTCAGGGCGCAATTGTTTGGCGCGCAGGCGCAGCACCTGCCCATGATAGGCCAAGCGCAAGGGGCGCGGGGCATCCTTTAGGCGTGTCGTCGCAATCCGTCCGACCTGCACCGTGATATCACCGCGCAGCGCCAGCGTATGGCCCGATACAGGGTCTGTAAAACGCAAATGCTGATTACGGGCGGCATCGCCGCTATGTTTGGCGAGCACCGATTCAAATTCCGCCATGGCCGGTGCCACGCGCGCATAGCCGTAGCTTGCCAGCACGTCGATCATCGCCCGCGAGACCCGCGCCGCAACCTCCGCTTGGGGAGGCAGGCGGTCGCGGAACCCTTCGGGTAATAAATCAGGTGGAATATTCATGCGCACTCTTTACCGCAAAAGTCCAAGCGGGGAAGCCCCAGCTTAGGGTCCTGACCCTAAAACTTAAGCGCCTTTACGGTTTTTACGCCGGGAAGCGTACCAAGCTGTTTGAGGACCGCTTCCGGAATCGCCGCATCCATCGACAGCAGCAAAACGGCTTCGCCGCCTGCACTACGACGGCCCAGATGGAATGTGCCGATGTTCAATCCAGCCGCACCTAAGGTCGTGCCAACACGGCCAATAAAGCCCGGCGCATCTTCGTTGACGATATAGAGCATATTACCTTCCAGCTCCGCCTCAAGGCTGATGCCGAAAATCTCGACAAGGCGCGCTTCGCTATTGGCAAACAAAGTGCCTGCAACCGAACGCGGGCCTTGGGCGGTATTGACGGTGACGCGGACCAATGTGTGATAGGCGCCTGCCTTGTCATGGCGGACTTCGCGAATGTCAAAACCGCGCTCTTTTGCTAAAAACGGCGCATTGACCATGTTCACAGCGTCGGAAAAACGCCGCATGAAACCAGAAAGCACAGCCGCCGTAATCGGTTTGATATTCAGCTCCGCCGCAGCGCCCTCAACCTCAATCGCAATATTGTCGAGATTGTCATGCGCCAATTGGCCAACCAGCGAACCCAATTTTAGTGCAAGGGTCGTATATGGCTTCAACTTCGGCGCTTCTTCGGCCGAGAGGCTTGGCATATTCAGCGCATTGGTAACGCCGCTATTGACCAGATAATCCGCCATTTGTTCGGCCACCTGAAGCGCAACATTGACCTGCGCCTCATTGGTCGATGCACCCAGATGCGGGGTGCAGATGAAATTTGGCGTACCGAACAGGGGCGATTCCTTTGCCGGTTCGGTTGCAAAAACGTCCAAAGCTGCGCCGCCGACTTGGCCGCTGTCCAACGCTTCTTTCAGCGCCACTTCATCGATCAAACCGCCACGTGCGCAGTTAATGATGCGCACGCCTTTCTTTGTCTTGGCCAGATTTTCCCGCGACAATATATTGCGCGTTTGGTCCGTCAGCGGGGTGTGCAAGGTGATGAAGTCTGCCTTGGCAAGCAAAGTATCCAGGTCGGCCTTTTCAATGCCCATTTCAATCGCGCGATCGGCGGTGAGGAACGGGTCAAAGGCCACGACCTTCATCCGCAATCCCAGCGCGCGGCTTGCGACAATCGATCCGATATTGCCAGCGCCGATTAAGCCCAGCGTCTTGCCGGTAACTTCGATACCCATGAAATCATTTTTCGGCCATTTGCCAGCTTGCGTCTGCGCATTCGCCTCTGGCAATTGTCGCGCGAGCGCGAACATCAAGGCGATGGCGTGTTCGGCGGTCGTAATCGAGTTACCAAAAGGCGTGTTCATGACAACAACACCCTTGGCCGACGCATAAGGGATATCGACATTGTCGACGCCAATGCCCGCGCGGCCAATAACCTTCAGGTTCGTAGCGGCGTCCAATATTTGTTTCGTGACCTTCGTCGACGAACGGATTGCCAAGCCGTCATAATCGCCAATAATCGCGGCAAGTTCGTCGGGCGTTTTGTCGGTGATGACATCCACGTCGCAGCCGCGTTCAGTGAAAATCTTAGCGGCGTTTGGATCCATTTTGTCGGAAATAAGTACGCGTGGTTTGGTCATGTGGAGTTCCATTTCAAATATCGTCATGCTGAATGTGTTTCAGCATCTTAATTTCACAGTCGAAACTAAGGTCCTGAAACAAGTTCAGGACGACCGTTTAGGATTGAGAATTTGCGCTGTGATAAGCCCAATCGAGCCAAGGCCCGAGTGCCTCTACGTCGGCGGTGTCAACGGTCGCGCCGCACCAAATGCGCAGGCCCGGCGGGGCGTCCCGATATCCAGCGATGTCATAGGCCGCATCCTCTGCCTCAAGCAAAGACGCCATTTTCTTGATCATTGCTTCGTCCGCACCTTCAACCGTCAAGCAGACCGAAGTGGTTGAGCGGATAGCAGGGTCAGCAGCAAGAAAGCCTAGATAATCCCGTGCCTCGACGATTTTTGCGAGCGCAGCGGCATTGGCGTTGCTGCGGGCCATAAGCCCCTGCAAACCACCAACGGTTTTCGCCCACTCAAGTGCGAAGATAACATCTTCGACAGCGAGCATCGACGGTGTGTTGATTGTTTCGCCCTTGAAGATGCCTTCGGCCAAGGCGCCTTTGGCCATGAGCCGGAAAATCTTCGGCAGCGGCCATGATGGCGTGTATGTTTCGAGCCGCTCGACAGCCCGGGGTCCGAGGATGATTACGCCGTGCGCACCCTCCCCGCCCAGGACTTTCTGCCAAGAAAAGGTCGTCACATCGAGCTTGTCCCAAGGCATGTCATAGGCAAAAACCGCGCTGGTCGCGTCGTTGAAGGTCAGGCCTTCGCGGGTATCGCTGATCCAGTCGCCATTGGGAACGCGCACACCCGATGTGGTCCCGTTCCAAGTGAACAGCACATCGTGGCTTTGGTCGATCGACGCCATGTCGGGCAATTGCCCGTAATCGGCACGGATTACAGTAGGATCGATTTTAAGCTGCTTGACTGCGTCAGTCACCCAGCCTTCGCCAAAACTTTCCCACGCCGTGGCGGTCACTGGACGTGCGCCGAGCATGGTCCACATCGCCATTTCATAAGCGCCCGTGTCAGATGCCGGAACAATTCCGATACGATGCGTATCAGGCACCTGCAGCACTTCGCGCATCAGGTCGATGGCAAGTTGCAGGCGTGACTTGCCAATTTTCGCGCGATGCGAACGGCCAAGCGATTGGGTTTGAAGTTTTTCGGGACTCCAGCCTGGCGGTTTCGCACAGGGGCCGGAGGAAAAAAACGGACGCGCCGGTTTAATGGCGGGTTTTACTATAGTCATGTAAGCGTCTCCTTGCAGAGAGCAGCGCGGCGTTGGGACCGCGTGGCCCGAGACCGCATTTAGGCGCGGCCCCGGCTTTGTCAACGACTATTACAAAAAGCTATTAATAACCCGCCTTGCGAAACAAAACTTCACCACGGCGGCTAACATATAATTTTTCGAGGCTAACGGGGTGAAAATAGGCTTCCACACGGTCGCCTTCAGGGGTCGTGCCATATACTTCATAACAGCCGCCATCGACTTTCGACTTACGCACAGTCCAGCCATCTTTGGTCAGCTTGTCGGTCAGCGCCTTTTGACTTTTCCATCCGGATTCGGGACCTGACTTGCAGGTGATTGCGCCGGTTGCCGATGCAGGGACCGATGCAAAGGCGATAGCGGCCACAGCGGCGAGTGAAAGAGGTGTCCATAAACGCATATTCATGCTCCTTTAAAAAGCTTTCGGTTGGCGAAGAAATATCGTGCCGCAACGAGAAGCACGAGTGGAATGAAGTGTATGAGCGCTGGTCCTAAATTATTGTGGATGAATATCCAATGGACAAGAACGAGCACAGCAGCAGGATATACAAAGCGTTGAAGACGTTTCCAACCCGCCTTGAGCGCGCGCATGGACGCATCGTTGCTGGTTACCGCTAGCGGCACAAACAACAGCATCGCAGCCCAACCGGTCCAGATACCAAGCGCCCAGAATTCGGCGAAAATATCATCCAGATTTCCCATATCGATGATGTAGAAAACCAGATGCAAAATCGCATAACCAAAGGCCGCAACGCCCAATGCCCGGCGGCGCTGAATAAGCCAGCTCAACCAAGGCCTTGGACCAATCAGCGACAATAAGGGGCTAAGCACCATCGCGCCAATCATGAAGCGGGCCGACCATTCGCCCGTTGGTTGCAGCATATCCATCGCGATTACGTCGCCGAAAACATAAGGGCGCATCATTAACACCGCGGGCAAGCACAAAAGCACCCAGAAGGCCGGCTTCTTATTAAGAATTATTCGCAACATGCGTCCGCGATAATCGCCTCGCGCGCGCTATGCAACGCGCAAATTGTAACAGCGACCGTCATAATTCTGCGCTGTTAAGGGGTGTTACTTCATTTTTTGGCTGCACTGGTAAATTTTTGCGTTAAGACACCGTCATGTCGTTGCGTTTGTGTCAAAGAGTTCTGCTGATCATTGGCGTCCTTGCGCTAGCGTCGTGCGGCGGACGGGAAAAACTGCAATCGCCGCGTTCCAGCGACAATATGACCTCACAAAATGCCCGCCAATGCTTGGCTGGCCTCAAGTCCAAATCGGTGCGCTTTGCGGGACTACCTAGCAAAAGTTTCGACGGCGGATGCCGTATGATCGACACTATCAAGGTTATGGATTTTGGCATGGCGACAACAAATTTGGGGGCAATGACCTGCCCGCTTGCGTCAAACTTCACCGATTGGGCGCGTTATGCCGTGGTACCTGCGGCCAAGCAATATCTGGGCAGCGAGGTTGTGAAGATTGAGACCATGGGCACATTCAACTGCCGCGCTGTCAATGGCAGCAGGTCCGGCAAATTGTCCGAACATGCATTTGCGAATGCCGTTGATGTATCCGCCTTTGTCTTGCGCGATGGACGGCGTGTCTCGGTGCTGAACGGTTGGCGCGGATCATCCAAAGAACAGGCATTTTTGCGCCGCTTACATCAATCTGCCTGCAAACGCTTTGGCACCGTTCTTGGCCCCGAATATAACGCCGCGCACGCAAATCATTTCCACTTCGACATGGCAAAATCGATGCGCAACGGCACCGCTTATTGCCGATAAAGGTGGCAAAAGAGATGGATGCACCCTACATGCAGGGTAATGACAGACACAAAAATTAACGATCGCCGCTTTTATAAAGCCCAACAAGAAGCGGGTTTTGCCGAACAGCAACTTTCCACACCGCAAACGCAAAGCAAGTCCTATCGACTGGCTTTTCAGGATACGGACTTCCTCCTTCGCGAAGACCTGCGCCCTGTGCGTTTTCAGCTCGAACTGCTCAAAACCGAAATGTTGCTCGATGAGGCGAATATCGGTTCCATGTTGGTCATCTACGGTTCGGCGCGTATTCCAGAGCCTGAGGCTGCGGATGCCATGATCGCCGCGGCGCAAGGTGAGCGCGCAACGATCATCGCCGTGCGGATGAAGGAAAAATCCCGTTTTTACGAAGAAGCACGCCATTTGGCGCAATTGGCCGGAAAAGCCAATGTGACCGATGAAGAAGGCCGTCGCCATTTCGTGGTATGTTCGGGCGGTGGTCCATCGATCATGGAAGCCGCCAATCGCGGAGCGCATGATGTTGGCGCAGAATCGGTTGGCCTGAACATTGTGCTACCGCATGAACAAGCGCCGAACCTGTTCGTGACACCCCGATTAAGCTTCCAATTCCATTATTTCGCTTTGCGCAAAATGCACTTTCTGCTGCGTGCGCGCGCCGTTGCGGTGTTCCCCGGCGGCTTTGGCACGTTCGATGAATTTTTTGAGCTGCTGACGCTGGTTCAAACTGGCAAGATCAAGAAGATGCCGATCCTGCTGTTCGGACGTGCATTTTGGAACCGCGTGGTGAATTTTGAGGAGCTTATGCTCGAGGGCGTTATCAGCCCGCGTGATCTGGAATTATTCCAGTTCGTAGAGACCGCAGAAGAGGCATGGGATGCCATCTGCGATTTCTACGAAGTGTCACATTGATCTAGGCCGTAAACGGATTACTTGGCCGGGGCTGGTGCGGCAGCATCGGCTGCTGGCGCTGCGGCAGCGTCGCCTGCGGCGGCAGGGGCAACTGCCGCATCAGCGGCAGGCGCTTCTGCCGCAGGGGGTGTTGGCAATGGCAAGTTTGAACCTTGCGCATTCATATATAAAATCAGGTTCGCGCGTTCTTCCGGATTGCCCAGACCAGCGAAAGTCATCTTGGTACCCGGTGCATATTTTTTAGGGTTGGCTAACCATTTGTCCATGCCTTCCCAATCCCAGTTGCCTGGGATGCTTTTCAGCGCGTCGGAATAGGCAAAGCCTGCAACATGACCGTGCGGCTTACCCATGGCGGCCCAGAGATTCGGGCCAATGCCGTTTGCGCCACCTTGTGCAATGCTATGGCAAGCTGCGCATTTTTTGAACACCGCTTCGCCCTTGGCGATATCTGCGGTCGCAAGCAACGTCGCAATGGGCACGGCAGCAACGGCACCAGCGGCACCAGCATCTTCAACAGCGACGGCAAAGCCTTCTTTCTCAGGTGCCTCTGGGTGGAAATACATGCCGGTGACGATGCTTAGGCCCAGCGCGACGATGCCGCCTGCCAAAACCCAGCCAGCAATTGTGTTACTACGATCATCCATTGTTTATCAGCCTTGAAAGTGCGTTAAAACACCGGCGCAGAATGACGGCCGGTTTCACTGGCCCCTCTAATCGCGAGTGCTACGCCGTGCAAGTGTCCAAATCCACACTTGCCCGATAAGTCTGCCTATCCTAACGCCATGCCAGCATGAACAGTTATCCCGCACCCGCACTGGCAATCGTCAAAGACATGACGCTTGCTGCACATGAACATCCGGCCAAAGCGATTGCCTTTCAAGGCGCGCCTGGGGCGAACTCGCATTTGGCGGCGTTGGAATATGATGCAGACTGCTTACCCCTGCCCTGTTTTTCGTTCGAAGACGCCATTGATGCGGTCAAGGACGGAACCGCCGCGTGCGCGATTATCCCCATTGAAAATTCGCTGCATGGCCGCGTTGCCGACATCCACTTTCTGCTACCAGAATCGGGCCTCAGCATCATAGCTGAGCATTTTATGTCGATCCGCCACTGCCTCATGGCAAAATCAGCAGATGCCGTGCTCAAAACCGCGATGAGCCATCCGCAAGCACTGGGCCAATGCCGGCATTTTTTACGCGCCCATGGCATTATCCCTGTCGCTTATGCGGACACCGCGGCGGCAGCGGCATTTGTCGCGGCTAATGACGATGCGTCGGCTGCGGCCATTGCACCGCCGATTGCCGCAGACCTATATGGCCTCGTCGCCATTAACAACGCCGTGCAAGACGATGACAGCAACACCACCCGCTTCGTCGTCCTGTCACGCACGCCTGCCGAGCGCAGCAGCCTGACGGGCACGTTAATGACCACGCTGATTTTTGAGGTGAAGAACATCCCCGCCGCTTTGTACAAGGCGATGGGCGGCTTTGCGACCAACGGCGTCAATATGACAAAGTTGGAAAGCTATCAAAATGGCGCAAGCTTTGCCGCGACGGAATTCTTCGCCGATATCGAGGGCGCACCGGGCGACGCCGCCGTCGACCGCGCACTGGAGGAGCTTCACTTCCATTGCAACTCAGTCCGCTTGCTCGGCACCTATAGGCAAACCCGCGAGCGGGGTTGAGGCGGAATAGGTTGGTTTCGGGGATGACGCAGTAGTTACCGGAATTCGCACCCCATTATATAGTCATCCCGTCATCCCAGCAGAGGCTGGGATGACGGGTGTAATCGACTTAGCTCGTACCCGTTTAGAACTTCATGCCAACCTTGATGCCATATAAACGTGGTTCGGCGGCAATATAGCTTGGGATACCAAAGGCACCACCGGTGTTGCCGGCATCGAGCAGATAATCTTCGTCCAACAAATTGCGGGCAAAAGCGGAGATTTCGAAACGGTCCTCACCAAAACGGAAACCTGCGTTCACATTGACCAGCGTCACGCCCGCTTGCGCGATGAGCGGGTTGTTGGGAACTTCGAAGAACATTTGGCTGCGATAGGTAACCGATGGCGTTGCAAAAAATGTCATGCCACCCAAATCTGCATCAATCGTAAAGCCGCCCGATGCCTGCACTTCGGGTTGCAAACGGAACTTTGCACCACGGAAATTGGCTGCAATCGTCGGTTTGTCATCGATGCCGCCGTCGATGTAACCGATATTGCCAAACACGCTCAGCCAGCTTGTCGGCTTCATCGTTAATTCGGCTTCAACGCCCTTGTTGGTCGCTGAGCCGGCGCTTTGTGTCTGCGTGGTGCCATTGGGCAAGATGACGCTGACTTGGAAATTATCGTAAGTGAGATAATAAGCGCCGATTGAACCGGAGAAAATGCCCAACGCGCCTTTCAAGCCGACTTCATAATTCCAGATATTTTCGGCCAATACCGGCGTAAAGTTCGCAACTGGCCCTGCCGTTGTGGAGCGCGCGCCCAATTGCACAGTCGCGGAGCGACGGCCCTTGGACACGGTGGCATAGCCGTTAAAATCATCAGAGAAGCGATAGAGCAAGTTAAAGCGTGGCAGGACGGCCTGGAAGCTATCCTCCGTACGGAACGTCTGACCTGCGGTATCGATTTGGCCCGGGACCAATGAAGCCCCTCCGGTAAGGACCGAGCGCGGGACGCGGGCAAAGAAACCGGACCGACGCTTTTCAATCAAGACACGCGCGCCAGCCGTCAGTTCAAGGCTGGGCGTCGGGATCCAGGTGCCATCGGCAAACATCGAATAGCTGTCGTTGCGGCCCTGATTTTCAAACACCGAGCTATATGGAACGGGCGTCAAGGCGAGCGCAGGGACAGTGCCGTTGGGCGCCACGCAATTTGCACGGGTTGTAGCGGTGCTGGTCAAACAAGCCAAAAACACACGCTCATTGCCGGAAAACGGGACATTCTGGATGCTGTCTTCATGGAAGAAATTGAACCCGAATGAACCGCGGAATTTATCGTCGGTGTACGCAAAGCGGGTTTCATGGTTGAATTGGTTGCCCTCGGCTAATTCTGTAAACTCCAGATAAGGCGCAGCCGAACCATCGGCGTCAAACACTTCAAGCGAGTCAAATTTGCGATAGCCATTGACCATAGTCAGTGCCCAGTTATCGGCAAAGTCATAATTCACGGTGAAGCTTGCGTCATATACATCGCGCGTCAGGCCAAGCTTGTCGGCATACAAATCCTTCAATGAATTTGGCGATCCACCCAGATATGCGTCACCAAACGGATTGCCCGGGCCCGAAGCTGTCGGCAATGCTTTAGAAACAAATGCCGTTCCGGGGTTACGTTGGCGGTCATAGGTTAGGATAAGGTCAGCGGTCAGCGCGTCATTGGGTGTAAAGCGCAACGAGCCACGCGCGCCAAATTGATCTTGGCCATTCAGGTCATCCTGATTTGGCGCAAGGTTGTTGACATAGCCATCGCGTTTTTTGAACGCGAAGGCGACGCGACCGGCCAGCGTGTCGGATCCGACGTTCACAAAGCCGCCGAGCTGACGCTGGTTAAAGTTACCAATGCCACCGGTCAGTTCGCCCGAAAAGCCAGCCTCTGGCCGCGCCGAAATGATGCTGATCGCACCCACCGCAGACGCCGTGCCGAACAAGGTCGCCTGTGGCCCCTTAATGACCTCAATCCGTTCAACGTCGTAAACGTCTTGGTAGGACCCACGCGACCGCGATATATCTACGCCGTTATAATAAAGCGTAACGCGCGCCGCCTGCTGCGCTGAGCCGGAGTCGGAGGTAATGCCGCGAATAACAACGCCGGGGTTGTTCGCGCTCTGCTCCTGAATGTTGAGGCCGGGAATATAATTGGCCAGCTCGTCCAAATCGCTAACGCCCAGTTCTCTGAGGCGCGTGCCGCTGAGCGCGCTGAGCGTCACAGGCACATCGACCAGCCGCTCTTCGCGTTTTTGCGCAGTGACGATGATCTCGCCTTCAAACGCTTTGTCATCGGCCTCAGCCGTCTGCGCATATACGGGCATGGCGGTGGATGCAGACAGGATAGATAGCGCAAGAGCGATATAGGGACGACGCATGATAGGAAACTCCAGTGGTTCAATGAAGTTGGGCCTATGCGCAAAGGACGCGTCAATATGGGGACCGCCGTGCGACAGTTTGGATATGTAAATAAGAAATATTTGCGACAGGGTGCGCTGGTGCAACGGGTTTTTTTGCTGGAACGGGTTGGTCTGGGGCCGACTGATTTCCCCTCCCGCTTGCGGGAGGGGTTAGGGGAGGGCATCTGCCTTCCATGTTTTCCCACTCGCCTTTGGCTCGCCCCTCCCCCGACCCCTCCCGCAAGCGGGAGGGGAGTTGGTTTGGTCTCAACGCTCCCGCTCGCTTGCAGGAGGGCGTTATCTTGCGCAACGTCGCCTATCCGGACCCAAAAGCGGTTTGGGGCGTTAGCCAATCCCCGAACTAAGGAACATTTATGGCTGATCTATCGCACATTAAAGAACATGCAGACGTCATCGGCGCGGACGGCGTGCATGTTGGCACCGTTGACGGGGTCGAAGGCAACCGCATCAAATTGACCAAAAAGGATTCAGGACAAGGCAGCCATAAAGGGCATCATCATTATATCGATGGTGGTCTCGTCGCCACGGTCCACGACAACACCGTTCGCCTGTCGGCCAATGCCGACGTTGCCGTCACCTTTGAACAAGAAGAAGACGCCAAAAGCTAAACGCGTCGGGCGGCGTCTTTAGTCTCCGGCCTAGTGCGCCGCCCCCCAGCTTGGCCCAGTGCCGATTTCAATGCCCAAAGGCACCGTAAGCTTCACCAAAGGTTCGGCAGCATTGGCCATGACGTTGCGGATGATGTCGCTGGCGGCGGCGACGTCGGCTTGCGGTAATTCGAACACCAGTTCGTCATGCACCTGCAGCAGCATTTTAACATGCCCCAGCCCGGCGGCCTGCAATGCGGGCCCCATGCGCATCATCGCGCGTTTGATGATGTCGGCGCTCGTGCCTTGAATCGGCGCGTTGATTGCGGCGCGTTCGCTGCCCTGCCGTTCGGCTTGATTGGGCGACGTGATGCGCGGGAACCAAGTCTTGCGCCCAAAAAGGGTCGTCGAATGGCCGCATTCGCGGACCGTGGCCATCGTTTCCTGAATATAATTGGAAATGCCAGGGAAGCGTTTGAAATACGCGTCGATCAGCGCCTGCGCCTCATCTGCCGAAGATTCCAGCCGTTTGGAAAGGCCCCAGCGCGAAATGCCATAGAGGATGGAGAAGTTGATCGTCTTGGCGCGCCCTCTTGTATCGCGGTTGACTTCGCCAAACAGCTCAAGCGCGGTGCGGGCGTGGATATCCTCACCTTTTTCAAAGGCATCACGCAAGGGTTCAACATCGGCAAAATGCGCCGCCAAGCGCAGTTCAATCTGGCTATAGTCGGCAGACAAAATGACGTTACCGGCTTCCGCGATAAATGCATCCCTGATCTGACGCCCTGTTTCGGTGCGGATCGGGATATTCTGCAAATTGGGGTCGGTCGATGACAAACGCCCTGTCTGCGCGCCAACAAGGCTGTAGCTTGTGTGCACGCGGCCGGTTTTGGGGTCAA
>Ga0209550_10005030_pt1 | contig 12457 bp, 7 predicted proteins | sample LauGreSuBDMM15SN_2_FD_187567 | JGI IMG/M metagenome (GOLD analysis project Ga0209550, IMG submission 187567) | Freshwater lake microbial communities from Lake Michigan, USA - Su13.BD.MM15.SN (SPAdes) (version 5) | ecosystem: Environmental > Aquatic > Freshwater > Lake | place: Lake Michigan, USA... | reverse complement strand
CGCGCCAAGAAGCCGTGCATGCGTGCTGCAGGAGCCACTTTACGGAAGGGATCAACGTGGCAACGGTACTGTTCAAGCAGAGTGCGGCAAGTCGATCGATCATAATGCCGATCGATGAGAGTCCAGAGAAACTTCTTCGATTCGAACTCGTTACCGTGGATCACATGGCACGGAGCGTCGCAATGGTGGAGTGCTCGGAATTGCGACGCTGCGTGCATGAGTGCAATACCATTCGTGGATGTCTGCAAGTTCCAGCCACATGGCAGTGTATCTGCAACCGAGTGAGACGATAGTTTGGCGTCAATGACTTTACTCGCGAGTGGCGAGCGATCCAGAAGGGGCGTGGATGCGAGCTGCTCACAGAATAGAGATTTACCGCCAGAGGCATTCTTGCTCATGTCGGAGAACAACGATTGGTCGGCGGTCCATCCCAATTTTTCGCTCGTAGGGTCTGAGTGTCGTGTGAGCAATCGAGAATAGAGCTCAGAATGACGCAAGCCGTCCAAATCTAGCAGCAGTACGCCACTATTGAAGCTGATGCCACCCTTGGAGTACACGTCGTGGCGCGACTTACTCTCCTCGACGGACATGCCGATGTGCTGGCCTGGGGAAAAGTGGTCGAAGTGTTGCCACAGCAGTGCAGGGTCGCTCAGGAAGAAGAGATCTGCATCCAGAAAGAGCACTCGCGGTATCCATTTCGGTAGGAGTAGGTGCAGGACATTCTTCCACAGGTAGAATCGACCATTGCCCGAGGCCAGGGATGAAAGCTTTTGATGCATTTCAAGTGCGTCAGCGGGAGCAGCCAGCAGGGAATGCACATGCAGTCGGCCGGTAGTGTGCAGCGCTGATGTCTGTCCATTATAGCAAACTCGTCTCCGCATGTCTTCCGCGTCCTCGCTGGTCACCATGTGGTATACTGCTTGCATGGTGGTGGACCTCCGCTCAACGTGTGATATGGCTGCAAAATTGAACTGCGTTCGCTTGGTAATGTATTGCCCCTTGCCTATGGAAAGGTACGCGATGTGCATTAGCGACCGAGCGTCGAGGGGAAACTTACTTTCACCGCATGCAGCCTTTCCCAACGGCTGAACGAGGAACCTGGTTGGTGGCGGGCGGGACACGTTGCGGCAGTCAACGTGGATGAAATCGGTTTGCACTTTCTTGGCACGGCTCGCATTCGCAGAGTACAGCTGGAGCAGCACGAGCATGAGAGTGTGCCTGGTTGAGACCACCATGATCACTGATCACGTCGGCCTGGGAACCGTGAATTCCTCTTGTCTCGGCGCGCGCAGTCGGCCATAACATGTTGACAACCCGACGAACCAAATTTGGGACTTTTCGCGGAGAGACTACAATATACTTTGTAATGTCGTGCGGGTGTGCTGGAGGGTTTGGATGGTTGTGAGGTTCGTCTGAGTGTGATCTGTGATCCGTGTGCCCGTGTGCGCCCGGGTGTGTCTCGTGTGTGTCCCGGCTCCCCCCCGGTGTCGCACCGTAAAAAGACAGCGTGGGGCCGTGGGGAGCCGGGACACCAAGAAGACACAGGAGGCCGGTTCAAAAACACCGGGGCACTGGCTTTGAACAAGTTTTACAATTCGCCACCCGTTCACAGCGGGATTCCGCAGATCGAGAGTCGATGAGCTGAGATGCGCCCCACGCACATGTCCGCGGTCGCACCGCAACGCTCTGCGGCCGTCATTGGCGCGGGGCCCGCCGGTCTCCTCACGGCCATTATGCTCTCGCAGCGCGGGTGGGGTGTCAAGGTATACGACGCTCTGCCGCCACCACCATCGGCGGAAGACAACGATCTATGGTCTTCGGGCGAGCGCAGCTACCAGCTCGGCCTCAACGGTCGAGGTCAGCGCTCGTTGCGCGAGTTTGGCGTCATGGAGCGGGTGTCGCGCTACGCGGCCTCGGTCAACGGGCGGCTGAGCTTTGATACCAAGACGGGCGCGCCCTCTGAATCGCGTTTGATTCCACCGGGCCAACCGGGCGCGGAGAAGACGTATGTAACACGCGTGCTGCAGCGCGATCGGCTTCAGGCGTGCCTGCTCGAGGAGGTGCGAGAGCACTATCCCAACGTGACGGTGAGCTTCCAGGTGGCATGCGACGGCGTCGACCTCTCCGGCGAGCGGCCGGCGGTCACCTTATGCCCTTCGGCCGAGACTGTTTCCAGTCAAGAGGAGCTCGAAGGGTGTGCCGTGCCGCCTGTCGGGTTGACGGCCTTTGACCTCGTCGTGGGCGCCGACGGCGTGCGCTCGGCCGTGCGCGAGGCGCTGGCCGCGTCGCCGGCCACGAGCACGCGCCCGGTGCGTTTTGAGGACAGGAACGCTCGGCGGTACAAGACGCTTGCGCTGCACCCGAGCGCCGTACCCGGCACCTCGTCGGACCTCAACTGGGGCTGCCGCAACCGCACGCTCGACCTCGGCATGGATGCCCTCCCGACAGTCGATGGCGAGATGGTGGCTGTCCTCCTCTTCAAGCCAGGCTCGGCCGCGTACAAGGCGATTGAAGGGCTCCAGACGGCGTCCGAGGCGCGCGACTGGCTGGCGGAGGCGCTGCCGCCTTTGCTCCCGTACGTGCGTGAGGCCGATCTCGAGGCCTTCGTGGGGCGCCCGATCTCACGGCTGCCCTCCTTTCAGCTCGTCGAGGGTGACATCCACGCTAGGCTAGCAGCGGGCGGCGTCGTCCTCCTCGGGGACTCTATCAAAGCAGTCAAGCCCTACTTTGGACAAGGGGCCAACTCGGCGCTCGAGGATGTGTCAGTTCTCGCGCGCTGCCTTGCCGCGTGCTCTGATGAGCCCGCCGCTTCCGCCGCCGCCTTCACCGAGGCACGCGCCGAGGACGCGCGCGCGCTCGTGCGCACCTCGCGTGGCTTTGACGGGCGCGGCCCTCTTGGCACGGCCCGATTCCTGGTGCCACTTCTTCTCGACCTGCGACTGCACGCGCTGCTGCCGGCCGTCTTCACGCCGCCTATGCTGCGCGGCCTGCAGGACGAGCGCAACACCTTCACGGGCTTGCGGCGGCGCAAACGGCTCGAGCGGGCGCTGCTGACGGCGCTCGTCGGCTGGGCGCTCCTCGGCGCGCGGTTCGGCGTCAAGCTGTGCGCGAAAGCCCTTTTGGGAGCGGGATGAGAACGTTTCGTGTACACGCGATGCAAGGCAGAATCAGTCCATACATGTACCCAATTCTGCAATTGCACACAGCATGTTTGCATGCGTTCTTTTTTTCATGGTCCCCAGTGTCCGCGAATGCGAAATCCGAAAAACGCGGTCTCCAAATTTTTTCGGTCCGGACAGGGTCCGGAGCACAGACTCGCGTTGAGGACGCACAGCCTGGCGAGGCTGTAGGCGGCTATGCCGTCTCCGTTCTCGCTGCTGAGCGAGTCTCCTGCTCGGCGGCGCGCACGGCGCGCGCAAAAGGCGGGCCAGCCTCCGACGCCGGTCTCGGAGTCGCCGTATGGCACTCCTCGCGACACCGACGTAAAGTACACCGACGGCTCTGATACCCTGCAATTTCCAGCATCTTTTGCCGACGTCGCCACCTCACCTGCGGTCTCGCCAGCCGCCTCGCCCGATGGCAGAGCCCAGGCGCGGCGGCGGCTGCAAGACAAGTCGAGGCAGCACTGGGCGGGTGTATCGTCGTCACCCTCTGCCGAGCAAGTACCGCCGCCGGCGCCGCCAAACAACCTGCTTGCAGGCCTGAGCAGCATCTTTGGTGCGGCCGAGTCGACGACGACGGCGCTCCAGCGCACGCTCGCGGCGGGCCCGTCGGAGGCAATGGTGCTCCAGGCGCTGCGCGAGCTGCCGATGCACCGCGCGCTCAACACGTGGCGGAACGGCATCGAGGAGCGGCGCGAGCGTGCGCGCCGCTTCAAGCTCGCCTCCGCCGATGGCGTGCGGCAGTGGATAAGGCAGTGGCGGCTCGCGCCGAGCTTGATCCTCTGGCAGGCGAACATCAAGGCCGATCAGCAACGCGACGTCGTGCTCCTGCGGATGAGGAAGATCACGGTGAGGGTGGAGCAGCGCGTGGCACTCCAGCTCCTCAAGGAGCACGCACTGGACGCCGTCGAGCTGCGCGACCGCGCGCGCCGTGGCCACGCGAGCATGGCACCCAAGCGGCGTGCTTTGCGCAAGGGGCTTCGAAAGTGGAGTGAATACATCGCGATGGCCTTCGAGTTCCACAGCCGTGGGCGAGCGAGCGTGATCGCGATGCACGTGGACTTCAAGGAGCTCAAGGAGGCAGTGGCAAAGTGGGTCGCCATGGTCGGCGCGCGCCAGGCGCGCGAGGCCAAGGTGAGCCTCTGCTTGCAACGGACGTCGCCGGAGAAGCGGGAGATGCTCATGGGGTTTGAGGCGCTCCGAACGCGCGCGCCGGCGTGGGAGCGTGGCGCGGCGCACACGCGCATCTGCCGCGGCGGCTTCGGGCTGCTGCACGTGGAGCGCGATCGCACGCGCGATGCCGCCATTGGCTCGCCTGCGCTCCATAAGGGCGATCTGTACCATTTCTCGTTCGCCGTCTTCGGCGGCGGCAGCGGCGTCGTCGTCGGGGTGGCGGACGCGAGCTACCCTATGGCGAGCACCGTCGAGGAGCGCGGCGGTGCATGGGGTCTCAACCTCTCGCACGGCGCTCTTTATGTCAAGAGGCCAGGCCACGAGAAGGGCGAGCTACATGCACAGCAGCTCATTGCCCTCCCAGCGATCGACCGCTCGCCGGAGCATAATCTCCAAAATCTCATCGAGATCGAGGTCGAGGTCGACCTCACGTGTGAGCCGTACAGGCTGGGCTTTGGCCTCCCCGATGGACCGATGGTGCATGCAACGGGCGCCCATTTCGGCTCGTGCACGTCGCTCCGCCCGTGGGCCTATCTGTGGGGAGCCTCCGATGCGATCGTGCTCAAGCCCCGACGGCGGCCTAGGGCGCCACGGATGGAGCCATGGCAGCCTAGCATCCGGATGCCACTCTCCTTCCGCGTAGGCCAGTCGATCTCAGGTCTCACGTCCACGACGGCACTACGGCTGACCATGGCGGCTACCTATGGGGTCGTAAACGGCCCGCCTGTGCGCCCGCCCAGCCGCCGACATCCCCGCGCTGTCACACGGGAGGTGGAGCGTGCGGCGTCGCGCGAGCAAGCGGCTACGGTCCACGAGCGCTCAGCGAGGCTGACGCTCGCGGCTGCCAAGGCGGCCGACGACAGAGCGGAGGCGCTGCGGCTGCAGGCGACGCTTGGGCTCGTGCCGTCGACGGACGACAGCCCACCTCTGCTAACACCGCCGCCGCTCGCCGAGGTCGAGGGCGACGCCTCTGCTATCAAGCCTACTCCGAGCGTGACGCCGTCGACGACGCTTACCAGCGTCGATGGCGAAGTCGAAGGGGGCAGCGGTGCTGGTCCCGTTCACAGCAGTGGCCCCGTTCGACCTGTACCGGGCGCTGCCAGCACGGGCGCGTCTACTGCTCGCTCGCCGGTGTCGCGTCGCTCCACGGAGATCTCGAGCACGGGGATCAGCAGCACCTCGACTGCCACGGAGGCCGCGGGAGACGCGAGCGCCGTCACGAGCGCCGCAGGGCTGTCCATGCTCGCTCTAAGCGGCGAGGATGCAAAGGAGTACACCTACTACGACGACCCGCGCCTGAAGCGGCCGCCCGAGCACTCACCTCTGGAAGCCTTCAGCCTGCATGCCATGGAAAAGCGACGGCGGGCGCTCGCGAACACCAAACACAAGATCAAGAGCTATCCGTGGGACGTGGTCAGGCGCGTCACCTCTATCTATTCGGACGTGACGCAGCAGCTGTAGCGAGCTGCTTAATGTAGCGAGCTGCTTAAGCCAGCGCCTCTCCCGCCACCACAGCGGTCTCCGTATGTCTCGGTCTCCGCGATCTATGCATTTATATGCATTCAGGTCGTGCGCCGTGATGCGTATACAGACCGTCTATTCGGCTGCCTTCACCGAGACGGCTCTACCTGTCGCTCTACCTCTACAGCTGTGCCCGTAAGCTACTCGTGGGCTACTCGTGGGCCGGTAGCCACTCAATCCTAACTCAATCCGCCCGTGGCGTGTCCCACCTCCCACGCTATAGTCCCACGCATTCCTTTGCGTCTCTTCACGCTATTCGTTACTCGAGACCCTGCGAGAGCTGCGTCGTGCGTGGTCTGTTCGCTCTAGACTGAGATCGGTAACTTATAGCGGGAGTTGAGCAGAGTCGCACGGAGGCTACCGCTCGGACGGGCAGCCCGGGTTAGATGTCGTCCTTTTTATACGTTCTCGTTCACCGCACCTAGCCGCATGATAAAAACCATGCTCAGACCTCACGTCAACTAGATTACAACTAGATACCGTCCGCGAAAGCGCGCGCTTACTCTAACGTCGAGTCAGTCAACATTGAAGGTGTAAACGCCGGACGCCGCGTCCTCCAGCACTTGAGCCACAGCTGACCTTCGTCCGGTCAGTAGCTTGGGCCTCCCCGCCCTCCTCGGCCTCCCCGCCTCCCCAATCATCTCCTCACTGCTCGCCTCGAGCTCGGTGCCGAGCGTGCCCGGCACAGACGTCGCACTCAAGTGCTCACTGGGGGCGGCGGCGGCGCTGATCGGCGTCGTGAAGGGCGCATCGCCCTCGCGTGCGCGGCAGAGGCCCCACTGGTGCCGTGACATCTCGGCCGCCACCAGCAAGCTTTTGATAGCGTTGTCAGCGCCGCCGGGCGAGAGGTGCTATCGGGCGGCTGAAGCGGTTGCAGCGGCACGCGTAGCACGTCGCCGCGCACTGGCAGGCTCTCGGCGTCGCATATCTCGAGGAGGCATATAGCGGCTGCACCTGGTGGCATGGGCCGCCAAGCAGGAGCGACGGAGGCGGCGCGCCCGCACCGAGCGCCAGGTTGCAGTGCGTGGGACTGGGCGACCACGTCGCGGTCGGCGTGCGCCGAGAGGTGCACGGGACGCGACAAGTTTACGGCCACGAGACTGTCAGAGAGCCGTCGGAGGCATCAGCGCGGCCTCGGCTCAGGATGAGGTAAGGATGAGGTAGGCAACACGGTGCCAATGCTGAGATCGCTGGAGCGTAAGCATCGATGCGAACAGCGAGAGCGCGTGATCGCGCTCGAGAGGGTCCGCGCTCGCGTGCGCGCCCGCGCGATCGCGGCGCGTTAGTCTGACTCGTTGGCACGCTCTTTGCTTTGCAAAATGAGGGTGCCTGGCTGCATCAGCTCGAGGAGCCGGGCACGTGCGGCATCGTCGAGCACAGCGCAGTAGATCTCGGGATAGCGAGGATGAAGCGAGGATTGGTGCGTACCGAGCGGGTAAAGCACTCGCGGTCCAGCACGTCCAGCTGCACGAGCCAAAGAGCCACTCTTCCTCTTTTGCAGATCACCAGATCTCACAGGTGCGGCTCGAATGACTCTTCCGCTTCTGCCACCTCGCAAGGCACTCGCGGTGTACGAGGCGTGCCGAGCCGATGCACTCGCACGGACAGTATACGGATAAGTCATTTGCATACCCGCATGCAATATGCCACAAAATGTTGCAGCTTGGGAAAGGAGAACATCTCGCACGCTGAGTGAGAACGCGCACACGTGACGCGAGCGTGTGTGTTCACAGCGTCGAAACGCTCTGAACTCTTCTCCGAAGCTCGCGATCAACGCAATGTCTGACGACGAGGTCGTTGACCCCAAGCTTTCCGCGAGTGCGAAGTGCTTGGCGACCGAGTCGTGCGCAAAGCTGCTGGTGGGCGGCGGCGCGCGCATCGATATCACCGTGATTCAAGCCTTGCAATCTCACACGCACTTCCCTCCCTCAGGTTGAGTATGAGCGCTGCTCGGCTCGGATAGAGGCCAAGGGCACGGGCCAGTGCGCCGGCCAGTACATGGATTACATCCAATGCGTGGTGCGTTCTCGCGCCTCGCCTGCCTTTGTCTCGCAGGCGGCGTCCCCAGCTGATGTGTTGCGCATGCGTTTGTGGCCACAGGACAAGTGTGCATCCGCAGCTATCTTCAAGCAGCTGAAGTGAGCGCATGGTCGCGCAACCGATATTCAGAGCACGTGTCAAGCAGGACGCCGTCGTCCCTGCGCCCTCTCCTCGCGAGTAGCGTGGCCTCGGTGGGCCCGGTGCGACTCGCGCAAGAGAGATGAGGTGGTCTGACCTTTTGACGCTCTGAAGTGAATGTGTTAAGAAGTCGTAGACTACGAGTACACATGTGCACTCAATGTTAGTAACGCCTACTACTGTAGGCGGCGGCAACGACTCATGAGACGGCGTCTCTCGTCCCGTATATCGGTATATCGCTCATGCTCTCGTCTGGATTTTATTCTCGTCCTCTCTCGAGAGCCGGTAAAGTAGATTACACATAACAGTTAACGCCAGCCGCCTGACCCGGTTTAAAGTCATTTAGCGAACAGCGTCCGCCCGTCTCGGCTCTCGCTCTCGGGCGAGAGGCAGCCGATGACGACCCGCCACCCGCGCGCACTTGGGTCTCTATCATACTTTACCTCCACACCGTGTACGACGCCATCGGCCGCGGTCCCGACACCCATCCATATCTCACGCTTGGGTCATCATGCTGAGGAGCCTAACGGACTGACTGAGACTCTCGTAAAATCCTCATGCCCTGGGGCTGCACCGGCTGCACCACGACGCCGCCTGGCAGCGCAGCGCGCCGCGCGCGATCGCCTCCTCGTCGCCGCGCGAGCAGTGGCCGCTGTGCGCGCTGCTCTGCAGCAGCCGGGTCACCGGGTGGATCTCGCAGCCGATGGTGCCGTCCGCCCCCTGCTCCCCGGTGCTGAAGATGACGCGCTGCACGCCGAAGGCTTCGAGCGTGCGCAGGCAGCGCATGCACGGTTGGGAGAGGCCAAAACGGCCGGCGGGATCGCGTTGCGCCGTGCCCTGGAGCTGGCGCCCCTCGGGGAGCACACGCACCACGTACAGGTCGCAGTGGCGTAGGCTATTCTTGCGCCGCTTCGGATGATCATAATTGTAAGCTTGAGCCTTGTAAAACCCACGGAACAGCGACCACAGCCGCCACCTCCGAGTGAAGCGAGGTCGCGTTCGCCGCGCCGGGGACCGAGGTGTTGCGCGAGCGCGCCGAGTTGTGGCCGACGCCGAGCACCTTGCCGCCGCGCACGAGCAGGGCGCCGTGCTTCGTTGTCTCAGATGATTGCTCTGCCTCGACGGCAGCAAGCGCCAAAAAGCGCTGATGGCGGCACATCTGCCGCGCGGTGGCCGGGGATGGGTGAGGGTGGATGAGGGGCTCAGTGGCACGAGCAGCGATCACGGGCGGGCTGTTGCGTGGGCGCGCATCGTCGGCGTACGATTGCTGCTCGGTCTCTGGATGATGGATCAAGCAGATGCGACACTGATGCGACCAGCACAACTTTCCTTGGCGGCCTACGACGTCCTCCGACTTGCAGGGAAGTTTTGCAGGTCGTGTAAATTTGGATTACGCAATCTGGTCGGAAGAGTAGCGACCGTCCATGCAGCGGGCTTCGAGCGGGAGCTTGAGCGCCCGCGGACCGCCTCGCAACGGTGCTGCAACGCCGCCGCAGCTCGGCAAGCCGTCTTCGTCCGCGTCGCAGCAGCAGTGCCACTCGGCTCGCGCCAACGTGGGCTCCACTCCGACGCGTCGGTCGGACTTGCTGCTGCTGCCGTCCGACGTCGCACGCAGCAACGAGCGCGATCTCAGCACGTCCCCAAACGCGCGGGCCAAGCAGTCGAAGCGGACGGCTCCTGAGCTCACCGCCAAGCGGCAGTCGTACACGCCGCCGCCTGCGGGCGTGCCAGTGGCCACGCGCAGGTGCAACCAGACGTGTCGCGTGATGGTGATGACGGCCGTCGGCGTGGGTGCCGGCTACTGGGCGCGGCTGCTGCAGGAGACGCCCGCGTGCGCGACGTCGTCAGGCACGGTGGCCCAGATGCTGAGCAGCGCCCAGAGCTTGAGTGCGTCGCTCATCGCGTGGAGCATGGACGATCACGGCGCAGACGCGTGCAAGGACGGGCTACTCCTCGCCGGCCCGACGCCCTCGCCACTGAACGTCGCCATCTGCATGCTCGCCCTGCTCTGGGCGTTTCTGGGCGTCATGATCGCCGCGGACGCTTTCATGATCGCGATCGAGCGCATCACCTCGCAGGAAACCAAGGTGATGCGCAAGGTCAACGGGCAGCCAAAGGAGTTCACGGTGCTCGTGTGGAACGCGACGGTCGCCAACCTGACGTTGATGGCGCTCGGCTCCTCCGCGCCCGAGATCCTGCTCTCCACCATCGAGATCGTGAGCTCGGGCTTTTACGCGGGTGAGCTTGGGCCGTCGACGATCGTGGGCTCCGCCGCATACAACCTCATGATCATCTCGGCCGTGTGCGTGACTTCGCTGCCGCCGGGCGAGCGCAAGAAGATCAACGATCTCGGCGTCTTCGCGCTCACCGCCGTCTTCTCGCTCTTTGCGTATGTGTGGCTCCTCATCATTCTCCAGGTCTCCTCACCGAACATCATCGAGCCGTGGGAAGGTGGGGTGACCTTCTTCTTCTTCCCCCTGCTCGTGGGGCTCGCGTATCTCGCCGACGTGGGCGTCTTCAAGTGCATCGGCATCTGCGCTGGCGCCGGTGGCGCGGGCGCCTCGTCGGGCGAGGTGGTGGCGCTCAGCCACGAAGGTAAGGAGATCCTGCTCGACAAGGCGATGGATATCATCATCAGGGCCGGCGGCGATGCGGACGCTGCCGCCGAGGATCTCGCCGCGATACTCGCGAAGAAGAAGACGCGCGCCCTCTATCGCGTGAGCGCGAGCCGCTCGGCCACGATGGGGCGCCTACCCGTCGGGCAGGGGAAAGCCTTGATCTCGCAATTCGAGGACGGCCGGCCGGCGACCTTTCAATTCCGCCACAGCCTCCTCACGTTGCCGCCAGGCCAGAAATGGGTAGATGTTCACGTCGATCGGAGCGGCAGCCTCGAACTGCCGTGCTCCGTGCGCTCTCGCTCTGTCGGCCAATCGGGCGGCGGCGAGGCGCGCTCCGAGGGCGCGATCGAGTTCGCGCCGGGGCAGGCGGAGAGCTATGTGCGCATGACGGTACTCGACTCCGAGTCCGCCTTTTATGTCGTCCTGGTCGAGCCGAGCCCCGGCGCCGTCGTGGGCGCGCAGTGGAACTGCGCGGTGCTCGTCGAGCACGCGCACTCGGCGGGCGTGCTCAAGTTTGAGCACGAGCGCATGTCGATTAAGGAGAGCGAAGGCGTGCTCTGGGTGACAGTCAAGCGTGTGGGCGGCAGCACGGGCAAGATCAAGTTCACGCTGCGCACGAAGGACTTGAGCGCCGTGGCGGGCGCCGACTACGTCGCGGTCGACCACGAGGTGTTCATGGCGTCCGGGCAGACGGAGCACACCTTCCCCGTGCACGTCTTCGATGACGACGTGTTTGAGCAAGAGGAGACGTTTCAGATCATCCTGTCGGACCCGCAGGGCGGCGCCACGTTCGACCCGACCACCGACGGCGGGGGCGAGCAGGCGATCGCGACCGTCACGATCATCTCGGACGAGGTGGTGCGCCGCAGGGTGGACGAGATCGCGTCCCTCGTACACCTGAACGCGCACGACCTCGGCGCCTCGAGGATGTCCTGGGCGAAGCAGTTCCGGGAGGCCTTCGAGTACGAGGGATCGCCCACGTGCGCCGGCGTGTCGGTGTACCTCCTCGCCCTGCCATGGAAGGTGCTCCTCGCATTCACGCCGCCTGTGCGCCTATGGAACGGCTGGCTGGCCTTCTCGGCGGCGCTCGGCTTCATTGGCATCCTGACCGCCGTCATCGGCGATCTCGCCACCCACCTGGGCTGCACCATGGGCTTGCTCCCCTCCATCACCGCCATCACCTTCGTCGCGATGGGCACCTCTCTGCCCGACACCTTCGCGTCTCGGACGGCCGCCATGCAAGAGCCGTGCGCCGACTCGTCGATTGGCAATATCACCGGCTCGAATAGCGTCAACGTCTTCTTCGGCCTCGGGCTCCCTTGGGCGCTCGCCGCCTTCTATTGGCGATGGGCGTACTCGGCCGACGCAGAAGCGACGTGGCGCGCGCGGTTCGCGGATGCACCGTGGTACTCGGCCGACATGCCCGTCGCCTTCGTCGTCGAGGCTGCCGAACTCGGCTTCTCAGTGCTCGTCTTCTCTCTGACCGCTCTCCCCTGCCTTGGCGTCCTCGTGCTGCGCCGCGCCGTCAGCGGCTACGAGCTGGGCGGCGACTCCAGATGGGCGTGGCTCACAGCCATCTTCTTCGTCCTGCTCTGGATGATCTACATTGGCATGTCGGTCGCATTCACGTATGGCTACTTTGAGTGAGCCCTCCTCGCACGCATCCCTTCAAAGTCCACCCGCGGCAGATGTGGACTCGGTGGCGGCGCACGATCGGATTGGCTGTGCGAAATGATCGCGCGGGCGATTTTTGAAGGAATCGTTCCGATGCGGCCACGCGCCGCCCTTGGGCGCCGATGATGAAGC
>Ga0209550_10005028_pt1 | contig 12458 bp, 6 predicted proteins | sample LauGreSuBDMM15SN_2_FD_187567 | JGI IMG/M metagenome (GOLD analysis project Ga0209550, IMG submission 187567) | Freshwater lake microbial communities from Lake Michigan, USA - Su13.BD.MM15.SN (SPAdes) (version 5) | ecosystem: Environmental > Aquatic > Freshwater > Lake | place: Lake Michigan, USA... | reverse complement strand
AGCCGCCGCTGACGCCGGCGTCGCCGCCGCCGCCGCCGCCGCCGCCGCCGCCGCCGCCGCCGCCGCCGCTGCTGCCGCCGCCGCCGCCGCGCCCCCAGCATCCTCGTCAACATTCGGCGCTGTTGCGGGGGCCTCCTGGAGCTGTTCGAGGCGGGCATGCAACTCGCGTCGTTCGCGCTGGTAACCGACGAGCTCCTCGTGCAGCAAGCTCTCGTGCTGCGCTGCGCGCTGCACCTCGGCGCGCATCTCTCCGGCCGTTGCGCGCGCCAGCTGCAGCTTCACCTGACGAAACTCGAGCGCACGGAGTCATCAGGGCTCATCAGGGCTCATCAGGGCTCATCAGAGGTCATCAAAGGTCATCAGTGGCACTCGCCTCGAGTTTCGTCGCACTCCGCTGCAATTCGGCGAGCGACGCCTGGTTCTGCGAGGATTGCGCGAGGAGATCCAGGATCTCAGAGTCTGGAGACAGCTCGACGCCGTCCTCGGCGCCGTCTGCAGATGCGACAACCTCCTTCGCAGCCAACCGCTCGAGCTCGAGGCGCAGCTGCGCCACCGTGCGCCTCAGCTCGTCGAGCGCGTCGGTACAGTCGGCATCGCCGTCATGCTCGCCACCGGCGAGCGCGCCAAGCTGAACCTCGACCCCCGCAAGCTCGCCCCGCATCGCGTCGCTCTCGATGCGCCGCAGCTTACGCAGCCGCTCCTGGAAGCTGCACAGCGTCGCGACGGTCGACGACTCGAGCTCATCCAGCGCGCTCAGCACAGTCGCAGGGCCCGCGCATGCCGACGACTCGTCCGCCACGGCCGCCTCGACACCCATTTCAGCGAGCTCCTCAGCGGTTGGCACGCGCTCAGGCACGCGCTCTAACAGCCCTCGGGCTTTCAGCCCTCGTGCTAACAGCCCTCGTGCGCGCTCAGCCACCTCCCCTTCAGCGGCGGCCCTGGCTGTTTGCGCCATCTCCGCCTGCGCCTCCGGTGGCGGATCGTTCCTCTCGGCGCGCAGCAGCACCTGTTCGCGGTCCAGGTCGATGGCATCGCGGTCCTGCGCGCGCCGTCGCTCGAGCCATCGCAACACTTCGAGCAGCTCCATCGTGAAGCTCGATGAGCGCACGGAGAGCGACGCAAACTGCTCGGCGATCGAGTCGTCGCGCGAGAGTGCATCGAGCGGCGGCGGCTGGATCATCGCAGAGACAGGCAATCCCTTCGCCCTAGCCGCCTTAGCCGCCTCGGCCTCTGCAAACTCGACTGCAGAGGACCGGCGATACGTGTTGTGCAGCACAGCCGCGGTGCGCTCGATATTCTGCGCCGAACGGTCGAGCATCGTGTGCGAGAAGTTCTGCTGCTCGAGCATGCGCTCGAGTTGCTCGAGTCCGCGGTCGCCCAGCCCGGCCTCCTCGACAGCGGCACCGCTTCCACGGCTCAAGGCGTCGAGCTCCTCCTTGAGAGCAAGCAGCAGCTCGTGCAGCACCTGTTTGTCCACACCGAACACCGACTCGTCCCACATCGTCGGCACGAGCGGATCGAAGCGCGCGAGTGGATTATCGACCATCTTGCCTCCTTCTGCGAGGCTCACAGCCCCGGAGGCGGAGGGGCGGGGGAGGAGTTCACCCCTGTGGTGTTGCTGAGGGACAAGTTTCTGTAACGTTTCATCAAAGTTCAGTTCAGTTCAGTTCAGTTTCAGTCAAAAGCGCCATCGACACAGCACGCACGCGCACCAACAGGCGCCGGACACCCGTATGCACACGTGCACACCGCGTAACTACTCGTCAGTACAATGTTCTCCGATTTACCGGTGTATACACCGGTCACCGCAAGCAATCGACCACTGACTGACACACACACACTGATCAACACACATCACGACATCAGTTACACCCCGCGTAGCCCGACTCATGCACGACACGAGCGATCGCGCACGCTTCCGCGGGAACCGAACAAAGCGCAGCCGCTCACGCGATCGAGGCTCGCAGGTGCTCCCCAAACCAGCTGGTTGAGCCCACCTGCTGGGTGCAAGGTGCAAGGTGCAAGGTGCAACGTTATGGTGGGAACGTGTGGTGCCGGTAGCAGTCCGCCATGGAGTGGCGAGAGTCCATCACGGGGAGCGCTGTGGCGAGCGCGGGTCACAGCACCGCCGACTTCGGATCGGCCTTCATCTCCTCCTCGTCAAAATCCTCCTCATCGATTTCGTCCGTCTTGGGTAGCGCCTTCAGCATGTCGCCAAAGCGAACCACCTCGCCCGCCTGCAGCTCAAACTTTTTGAAGATGCGGAGCGCATTCGAGAGGAGTGCGTAGCACGTGCCCATGAGCATCACGGTGGCGACCAGTGCAACCTCCCGCTGCATCAGGAGCCATGTCGAGCAGGCCACTGAGGTGAGCTGTGCGAGGAGCCCCACGCCGAAGACGTTGAAGATGAGTAGCCGCTCCTTGTTCATGCCCTCAACCACCTTCGACATCGAGCCATCTTTGCCACGCAGTGCCTTGCCGGAGCCCCACACGGAGACAAAGGTGATGATGGAGACGGCAAACATGTTGCAGCAGATGCTGATTGTCGAGAAAATATGCAACAAGCCCTTGGCCAGAGGGTTGAAGTGGATCCCATGCAGATGCACCGACATCTCGAGGAAGGCCATCGAGAAACCGCACATCAGTGCAGCCTGCGTGGCCACAGCGCCGAAGTTCTCGTTGAAGAGGTTTAGCTCCTTTTCGCGTAGCTCGATCGTGCGCTGCTTGATAGAGCTCCGCAACAGGAGCTTGTCGGCGGCGAGCATTTCAACGCCGCGGCGCCGAGGCGCTTGCTCCGAGAGTCGCTGTGAGCTAGCGAGCTAGGCCGCTGCGCGGTGCACACACAGAGAGGTTCGCGGTTCGGCCGCGGCGCGCCCGCGACAGCGCTTCGGCACGTAAGAAAACCGACTACTCCTGCATGGTCAAACACTGACAAAGAAACTACCAATCTGTATGTGCGCCTCCAAATTTTTGGCTCGCTGCGCCCGCGAGCTCGTCGCGCGAGCCCGCGCCCGTGATCTGCTTCATGCGGTGCGCCTCGAGCTTGGGGCACGTGGCGACCCGGTGGCCGAGGCCACCACAGAAGGCGCAGCCCTTGACGCCGTCGTCGTCGCCCTGCGTGGCGATTTCGTTTGGGTCCTCGAGCGTGGCAAGCACGGGGGGGATGCGCTGCTTGGCCTCGATGAGCAGGTGCTTCAGGTCGAGCAGGATGGTCTCGTCGCAGTTCTTGTTGATGAAGGTGGTCGCGACGCCCGTCTTGCCGCAGCGCCCCGTGCGCCCAATACGGTGCACGTAGTTCTCTATCTCCTTAGGCATGTCGAAATTGATCACGTGCTGGATCTCGGGGAAGTCGAGCCCCTTTGAGGCGACATCTGTGCCGATGAGCACGTCCTTCTTGCCCTCCTTGAACATCTTGATCGCGTACTCGCGCTCGTCCTGCTCCTTGCCGCCATGGATCGCCACCGCCGCCACTCCCTTGAGCATCAAGTACTCGTGGATGTCGTCGCATTCGGTCTTCGTCTCACAAAAGATGAGCACGGGCGGCGCCGTCTTCTGCAGGCACTCGAGCAGGTAGATGATCTTCGCCTCCTGCTTCACGTACTCTACCTCCTGGATCACGTCCAGGTTCGCAGCGCCCGCGCGGCCCACGTTGACGACCACCGGACGCACGAGCGCCGAGCGTGCAAACGCCTGGATCTTGGCGGGCATCGTCGCCGAGAAGAGGAGTGTCTGGCGCTGCCCCTCGAAAAAGGTCATCGCGTTGCGCACCTCCTCCTCAAAGGCCTGATCGCCGATGAGACGATCGGCCTCGTCGAGGCACATGTACTTGCACAGGCCCAGGCTGATGCGCTTCTTCGTGAGCATGTCGTTCAATCGGCCTGGAGTCGCCACGCACATGTGAAAGCCCAGGCGGATCGTCTCGAGCTGCTCGCTCAGCGGCGTGCCGCCAATGGTGCACAGGGCGCGCATGCTCGCGGTGCCGCTCGCCGCGAGGTGCTTGCAAAAGTGGTCGGCGAGCTCGAAGGTCTGTCGAGCGAGCTCGCGCGATGGGCACAAGATGAGTCCAAACGGTCCTTCGCCGCGGCTGATGGGCATGCGCTTCTCCTCCTCGAGCGCGATCATCACCATCGGCAGTGTGAAGACGAGCGTCTTGCCGCTGCCGGTGAAGGCGATGCCGATGAGGTCGCGCCCGGCGAGAACCGCCGGGATGCCTTGAATCTGGATGGGTGTCGGCTTGCGGATGCCTTTGGCCCGTAGCGCCTCGAGCACCGGATCCGGGAACCGCATGTCCTTGAAGCTCTTGATCGGCGGAGGGACGTCCTCGCCCTCGACGAGGATGTGCCACTTGTCGCGTGTCTCCTGCAGCTCGGCCTCGCTCAGGGCGCGGTAATGCGCTGGAGGCCGCCACCGTGTCTTCATCGACTCGGTGTACTCGACGCCGGTCGCAATTTCCTTCACCGACATGAGCGGTTTGAACCCCGTATCCAGCGCCGCGAGAATATTGACCTCCTCTTGCTTGGATTCCTCCTCCTTGGAGAGCGTCACCAGGTTGCCCTTCGCGAGCATCTCTGCCTTTTCGTCCAGCAGCGACCGCTTCTGCTTGGCCGCACTGGCGCCGTCCGACTCGGCCACCAGCCCACGAGGCCGCTTAAGGCTTTCCCGGCCAGCGACAGCCAGAGAGGTATATGCTTGCAGCTTCGCTGCGCGGCGCTCTTTCAACGGCACGTAGACTGGCTCGTCCTCCTCCATATTTTCCCTTCACACACGCCGGTGTGAATGAATGTATATTCTTTTGGAAAGGTGAACGCTGAGACGAAGTCCTCATCAGCGCTGGGAGCGCTCCCGCCAATCCTGAATCCCTTTATTCCTCCGCTCCCCCTCTATATTGTCCACCCTCAGACGTCAGCACAGAAACACCGACATGATTTATGTACATGGAAGACAGACCCTGCTCTCTCCATGGCAAATGGCCCTCACTGTCAGCACCCCGACTCAGTCCTTGGGGGTCCGCGCGGATTACAACTCACTCCTAATCGCCTCGAGCGCGCGCCGATGCTGGAGCAACTCCTGCTCGTCGACGCCCCATTCCGCCTCGGCCATGGCCGTGAGCGCGCGAAAGACACGCTGGGCGACTGGCACCCGCTCGAGAGCACTCGAGGCCGGCATGCGGTTCGCTGGCGCGCCGCACGCGTCCGGCTCCGTGGCAGGCGCGCCCGCGCCGAAGAGGCTGCTGCCCCCCCCCGAGGTGAGGCTGCCCGTGATCCCATCGAAGACCGAGGGCGCGTTGGTCGACATTGAAAGAGAGAGCTCGCCATAGTCGTGGTAGAGGTAGACTGAGGCGTTGCCCGCGCCGCCCACATGCCCGCTCTTCTTCTTGGTGACCTGGTTGTCGATGACGATGCCCGTGTGCCCGATGCCGCCAGGCTCCGTCCTGACCTCGTAGTTGCCGTCGAGGGCGCCGCCGGTGAAGAGCGCCTTGACGTCGCCTGCCATCGACTGGAGCGAGATGTTGTACTGTGCACCCGGCGTCAAGCTAGTGGAGATGAGCCCGTTGAGTTGGACGTCGCCGTAGGTGGAGAACAAGTTGACCACGGGGGTGGGCGCATTGGGCCCTACTTGCGTGCCGTTGATGTTGGTCGTTGGCTTTTGCGAGGTGAGCACGTACTCGTCGAGGACCAGCGCACCCGACACGGAGGTCGCCGTGATGTTGGAGCCGATCGCGAGCAGCGCGGTCATGCTCGCGTCGTTCGCGCTGAGCAGAATGCCGTACGTTTCAGGGGGCTGGCACGCACAGAAGATCGTGGGCAGCGCTGCCGAGAGTGGCAGGTCGACCCAGCTCAGCTGCGACAGCAGGTTGACCGGCTTGCACACGGCGCAGTCGAGGACGGCCACATTGTTCAAGTTCGCCGCCGAGCCCTTTTTGGTATCCTCGGTGAAGGTCATCTGCATCGAGCCGACAAAGCGTGCTCCACTAAAGGCCATGATGCCTTTGGCGGCGACCATGGGCGCCGACGCCGAGATGACGGTGCCGTTCATCAGGATGGCGCCGTCAAAGTCGCCGTTGGCGGTGAGGCTGAGAGCTCCGAGCACGAGGCCGAACGGCGGGGCTACCTTTGTGGGATCGCACGGCGGGTTGTCAAAAATGCAGGGGCGCTCACCCATCGGAACGCCCATGCCCGCACAGGCCGAGCCACCCACCCACTGACCGAGAGTCTGGACGAAGATGCAGGGCTGCGCGATGAACGCATCGGTCACGGTGATGGAGGCGGCGCTCGCGGTGACGCCCGCGCCGCCAAAGATGTCGGTGAGGATGGTCGCGCCCACATTTGAAGCCACGTCGACAGCGCCGACCGCGAGCACCTGCTCGAGGACCACGTCTCCGTTGGCCTGCACGTTCAGGTTGTTCACACCGAAGCGGCCGAGTAAATCCGAAATATCCCCCGGGTTCAAGGGGGTCGGCGTCGAGTCTAACGGCGCGATGCGTACGGCGCCGCCGTTCGGGCTTGCGATGTTGAGATCGATGAACGCGTGCTGGAACATGTTGTTTGTCGCCCCGACGCCGGAGACGACGAGTGGCGTCGTGTACGGCGCGGCGAGCAGCTGGCTGATATTGGCGTTGACGGCCGCGTTGGGCAGCACGATCGTCAGGTTCGCAGAGGCATGGCAGCGGCATGGGAACCACAGCCAATACCAGGAGCACTGCTCGTTGCAGCTGCCGGGCGGCGACGCCGTGATGTTGAGCTGCGCCGAGTTGCATGCGTTGCCCGAGCTCTGCGCGCCGCTCACGCGGCTCTGGCAGCTGACCGTCGGGGGGGTGTAGCACACGCCGCCGCTCGGCCAGGCAGAGGAGGAACTGGAACCAATGGAGGTGCAGCTCGTCGCTGAGAGCACCACGTCCTCGGTGAGCGTGTGCGACGTGTCGACGGTCAGGTAGACCTGTACCTCCGCGACGCTCCCATGGCTGAACAACACCTGCGTCGTGCCGTGGTGGAAGTTGTTCACTATGTTGAGGATGGTCGCGTCGTTTGCGAAGAAGAGCGGGTTTTGTGGGTAGAGCGAGTAGTTGAGGGAGAAGGGCACCGAAAGCTGGAGCGACTGGCGCGCCGACGTTTTGAAGGGCACTGCCGCCCCGGCCACACTGTCGAAGTACACCATGCCCGCCACGTACGCGATGACCAAGGCGAGGCCGGCGAACAGGAAGCGGAGCGAGCATGGGAGTCGTGGCACGCTCGAGGAGAACCATGTGGGGAAGAGCTCTGCGTTATGGAGCAGCACCTGCCCCACGCCGTCGTTATCGACGTTCGAGAGGACGGACTCCTGATGCTGCAGCCGGTCGGCTGAGCCGGCGGCCGCCCCGCCGCGCACGCGGGTCTGGTACTTGTCGAGGCTGTCATATTGATCTGAGCCGGGCGGTGTCACACGATCTTCCAAGACCCGAGGGAGGCTCGGCGCCGCGAAGCCAGGCGGCGCAGAGCAGGTGCGCCCGAGCGTAGAGTGCGGCGCCTCCGAGTCCTCAACACCGAGGAGCAGTTCGCGCGTGAGCCGCTTGGGCGAGGCCGAGTACCACCACGATTTGCTCCGGCCGAGCCCACTGGCGCCGTCCAGGTCTTCGATGGAGGGCACGTCAGCGACTCGGTTGGCGCCGGCTCTCGTGCCCAACAGCTCGCCCAGCGTGGCGTAACGCGTGTACAGCGAGAGGCTGAGCATCACGAGCAGTTGCAGCAGTGCGGCCGAGCCGAGCGTCGCGAGCACCCCAAGAGAGGTTTCGGCCGACGAGCGGAACAAGTCGCGCCGGTGACCCGAGCTCAGAAAGGCAGCGTCGGGCAGAGCGAGGTTGATTGTGTCCCAATTATTGTCGATCGAGGCGAGGACGCCCGAGCCGGCCACGCCGAGCGTGATGGTGCTCCCTAGGCAGAACGCCGCCGTGAGGGCAATGTAGACGAGGTACACCGCAAACTTGACCGACGACTCGATTGGGTCCCGGCCAGGGGCAAGGACGAGCCGCACGAAGGGGAGGAGTGCGAGGAGCAGTGCCACGAGCATCAGGATCTTGGCGCCGTTACAACCGATGGGCGAGGCGTAGCAAGCGGACTGGCCCAGAGTGAGGACGCCCCCGATGGTGACGATCCCGAGCCAGAACGTGGTGAAGTGCGCCGCGAAGGGGGTGAGCGCGAGCACGCCGCGCCGCGAGAGCATGATGAGTACATTGTACAGCGTGAGCGCCTGCAGGCAGGCGAGCGCGATGAGCACGATCGACAGGCGGCTCATATTGTTGGCGGTGGCCGTCGCGGTGCCACCCGGTTCGGAGAATGGAATGGCGCGCGTCTTGACCCATGCCCAGTTCTGCAGGATGAACTCCATGGCGGAGGGCACCGCCGACAGCGTGACCGCACCGAGCGTGCCCGAAGTGAAAGTGGTTACGCCGAGCAGCGTGATGTAGACCCCGAGCAGAAGCCCCGGGCGCATCGTCTTAGCCGCATGCGACTCGTCGCGTTGGTGGTAGCGCGAGAGCACGATGCCTAGGAACCAGATGAGCAACGAGCACACCACGACATGGAGCGTGCCGAACCAGATGGAGTTGGGCAGCCCGCCATAGGCGAAATACCACGTCCAGACGCCGAAGCCGAGCGCGACGAAGGCGACGATCACGAGGGAGACCTGGAACCAGCCGAAGAAGCCGGCGGCGAGGCGCGCGTCCTCGTCGTCCGCCTCGCGGCGCAACCGCGCGCGCTCTGCGGGCGAACGGCTCGTCACGTCATCGGCGAGCGAGCACCACAGGACGAAGGAGCCCGCGGACACGAGCCACGCCTCGACTGTGCCCCATGCTGTGCGCGCGGCGATGTAGTTCCAGCCCTGCGTGCACATCGCGTTCGAGCCCTGCGCCGCGTACACGATCGAGAGCGTCACGAGGGCAAGCGCGGACCAGAACACTGTCCACACGAAAGTCACCGAGACCACCGTGCTCAGCCTCGGATAGACGCTTGTGCCGCGCCGTGGGAAGAGCATGAATAGCGGGCCGACGCGCAACGCTGTCGACGGCACGTGCGGCAGAAAGCCGCGCTGCACTTCGCCCATTCTCTTCATCGAGATGAGGCACGAGATCAACGCGGTGAAAAACGCGTCAAAGGGCAGCGACTGCGCAATGGAGGTGGGCGCACCCGAGTAGCCCGCCGGATGTGCCCAGTTGAAGAGGCAGATCTGAACGGGCTCGTGGTCGGCCCAGTTTGTGAGCACGCCCCAACCGATGATAATGTGTGCGCCTACGGAGATGGCAGTGGTCAGTGCGAGCTGCAAAAGGCACGCCGATGAGCTCAGCGCGGTGCGCAGCTGCCCGAGGCTGTCCTCGAGATGCACTTCTCCGAGGGCCGACGGCTGCGTGCGAAAGGAGCCGGGCAAATTTTGCGATGAGAGCAACTGCTGGGCCTGTTCGCGGCTCAGGGTACTCGAATGGCCGTTCGAGCTGCGAGGAGGGCTTGCGGCTGCCATGTGGTCCGGCGACTCCGAACCAGGGAAAGTCAATCAAGTTTTGACGCGTCAAGTCAAGACAACTCAAGTCAAGTCACCGAGAGTCAAAATGGCGGACAGACGTGTGTTTTCTGAGAGGGCAGTACATGTAACAGTGCCGTAGTGTTAACTCAAACACGGCCCGTAAAGGTCCTGAAAGGTACTGTCCCGTGTGTGTCCCGGCTCCCCCCGGTGTCTTTTTACTGGATAGGGCCCTGACGTGCGAAAGATGATCGTGGCCCGGCGCTTGCTGGCTGTGTCAGCCATCGGAGCCGCTTCGGCGGCTGCTTCGACGCTCCGAGCCACGAACAGTCCGAGCACCCCTGCCCGTAGTATTTCCTTGACCTCGAGCAGTCGCTCCCATCTATTGCCCACAACTGTGCTGGTGCACGGCCTCGATTCGTCTAAGGAGACGTTTTCTGGCACGCTAGCACGACTTGTTATCGACAACTACCCGTGTATCTCGCTCGATCTGCGCGGTCATGGCGAGAGCCCATTCGGAGAGGTGAGTGACTTCTCCGCGCCTGCACTGGCGGCTGACGTGCTTGAGGCCATTAAGGCGCACGGTATCACGCGGGCAGTCCTCGTGGGCCATTCCATGGGCGGCCGCATCGCCATGCGCGCGGCTGCGCTGGACGCAGCTAGCAGCGAGCCCGTGTTACGTGCGGTGGTCATCGAGGACATGGATCTTATCGAGCGCTATGCGCCATCGAAGACTGTGGAGGACCGTGCGGCGCTCGAGCGCTTTGCCTCGCCAGGTGGTCGGCGATTCGCGTCTTGGGAAGAGGCTCGTGCCGCGCTGCTTCCCTGGTACGATCGGGACGAGGAGCGCATCAACTCGTGGCGCAACACGCGCGTCCGTCCTATCCCTGGAGGCACCGAGGTTCACAGCGATATCAACCCGGCAGCGCAGCGGTTGGCGAGGGAACGTGTGCTCGCATCGTCCGACGGGAGCATGGCGTGGGATGAGCTCGCGGCGCATGGAGATTCGCTTCCGTTTGCTCTGCACGTGCTCTACGCGGATAAGGGGGAGCGAGGGACTGTCGTCCAAATAGAAGGTCGCGGTGGCATCAATGACATGAAGGCGCGCTGTCCGGCGGCGCAGTTTACGTTTTTCCCGGGCGCAGGCCATTCGATACACCGGACTGACCAGGAGGCCTTCGACAAGCAGCTGCGCGAAATCATCAAGACGGCCGCACAGCGCGACTAGCATTTACTTCAGGCGCGCACCACAAACGTCTCAAGAGCACGTCATCTGGCGAATGTGACCCGTACCTCGTCCGCTCCAGGGCGCGGCCCCGAACGGAGTCGCGAAACGAGCCCGCCGCCGCCCAGTTCGGCCCTACAGTCCGACCTATAGCAAAGAAGCAATCTCATCCGATCCGCCCACTGCGCGCACTGGAGACATAAGGTCCGGACCCGTGGCACCGCATCGGCCGCGAGGCAACCGGAAAAAAGATTCGTATACGTAGATTAAGTCGTTACCGGGACCGGGGTGACACCTCTTAGGTCTCTAGATCGCGCTGGCATTACGAATTCGTCATCGGCCGCGTACGGCATAATCGCTCCGTACCGTGTAAGCGCCGTCCGCCGCCCCCCGGCCGCGTGCCGCACCCCGGCAACACCTTGCGATGACTTGACTTGACAGCTGGAGCTGCCTGCGTTTTTTCCCCGACGTCTCAGCTCGCGCCCGGCACACGGCCTCAGCCGGATGTGGGCGTGGGCGACTTGACGAAGCTCGCGACGCTGCGGTCGCCGTGCAGGTAGACCCAGAGCTTGCGCTCAGAGTCATACCGGCAGCACGGGTCGGCTTCATAGTGGAGCCGATCAAGCGCGCCCGAGGCGACGGTCGAGATCTGCGCGTCGTTGGCGCCGTCGGTGATGTAGTGCGACTCCTTGAGCAGCTCACACACGTCGGTGCGCGAGCCTTCGCCGCCGGGTAGTCGCGCGACCGCATCGCGAACGAGTGCTAGGAGGGTAGCAGCGGCCGGTCGTTCAGGCTGCAACAGGAAGTGCTCCCTCGCCTTGCCGCCCGCCTTCCGGCCGACGGGCGCGACAGTGGCAGTCGAGCCGTCTCGTAGAGTGTAGACGAAGGCGAGGTCGGGCTGCGCGTAACGGCGCGCTTCCTCCTCATGCAGCCGCGCCAGTTGCTCAGCCGAGCCCGGCGGCAGTGTGAGCGCCGCCTTGGGCGCCTTGAGCGGCGCGAGCCCGAGACCGCGCGCGGTACCGGTAATGCCCCCATGCTGCGCGAGGAAGTTTTCATGGTGGAGCGCCTCGAGGCGGCGCAGCGCCTCGTCCGTCGACGCCTCGGGCGTCCCGACCCACCGGTAGCTCTGCGTCGGATCGTCGAAAAGGAGGAGGGGCGCGGGCGGGGGTGCCGTGGGCGCCGCCGCGGGCGCGCCGCCCTCGGCGGCGCCACTCGCTTTGACCGTTCGGGCGGCGTGGCAGTGCGCGGGTGTGGTCATGAAGATCAGGACCGATCGGATATACGCGGCGAGCATGGTACCTTTTGGAAGTCGTGCCATGAGGCCTGCGGCCTGCGCCTGGATGGCCACCTGCTTGCGAATGTATTCGGCGGGCGCGAGGGCCTGCGGCACGCTCGCCATCGCGTCGCGCACGAGGGAGAAGAAGTTCACACCGCCGCCGACGCCGACGCCCTCATCGGCCTCCGCCCCGCCCGCCAGCGCGCCAGGGTAGCCGTAGCCGCCCAACGGTTGATCGGTTGGTCGGGGCCGCTTCAGAGGCGGGGCCACGGGCAGGCCTGTGCCGCCCGCAGTGCCTTCGAGCTCGTCGAGCATCTCATCATCTTCGTCCGAGAGCTCCCCGAGCATCTCATCGTCTTCTTCGCCGCCCGCTGCGCGCCGCGGCGGATAGCCGCCCATGAGCGGCAAGGGCGGCGCAGGTGGCTCCCGCGGCACCTTGTTCCCCAAGTCGGCAGGCGTCCCGATTGGGAC
>Ga0209550_10005027_pt1 | contig 12462 bp, 4 predicted proteins | sample LauGreSuBDMM15SN_2_FD_187567 | JGI IMG/M metagenome (GOLD analysis project Ga0209550, IMG submission 187567) | Freshwater lake microbial communities from Lake Michigan, USA - Su13.BD.MM15.SN (SPAdes) (version 5) | ecosystem: Environmental > Aquatic > Freshwater > Lake | place: Lake Michigan, USA... | reverse complement strand
ATGACCGATGCGCGATGACGTGTGGAGGTGACACAAGGAAGTAGGCGAAGGGGGCGCGTTCTCTCATCTAGTCTGACAGCAATGCCGATCAGCGGTGTACGATACGACTTCTGACTTCTCACGCCTTCGGCGGGCGCCGCCTCCGGTTCGACGACTCCACTGGCATTACCGCGCTCAGGTCACGCGCCTCCTCAACGTCGCCGCCGTCGGCCGCGGTCAGCTCGACGTCCGCGTACTCGTCCTCATCCTCGTCCTTCTCGATCGAGATTGGTGCGGACGCGGCAGGTCGGGCCACGGCGTTGCCGGGATTCACCTCCTCAGCCACAACGGTGCCAGGGTCCACCTTCTGGTCCGCGCGCTTCCGAGTCGGGGCGACGATGCCCTCGGCATCGCGCGCGGCGCGGCGCGCGGCGGCGGCGGCGCGCTGCGCAAGCTCTCTCTGCTGCTGCTCGCGCTCGCTTGCCGCCTGAGCGAGCTCATCGAGGAGCAGCTCGTGCAGCTCCATCAAGAGCGAGAGCGAGCCCTCGGGGTCACTGGCCCCCATCATCCACGTGGCGCCGCCCAGCTGCTGCTCGACGACGTTCTGCTGGTAGTCGAGGCACCAGCTCTGCACGGCCGCCGAGAGCATGAGCTGCACGGGCGAGAGCACCGTCGACACGATCTGGAAGGTGAAGCCGAAGATGACAAAGAGTGGCATCACAATGGAGGCGATGCCCGCCTCCGCCGCGAACGCGCTCGGCCTGGCATAGTCTTCATGGCCAGCTAGAAAGGCCGCGGCGACCGCCGTGGCCCCCATGGCGCACGCAAGCTTGCAGAAACTTAGATAGAGCCCGCAGCGGGCCTGCATCATGAGCAAGCGCGGCACAAAGCGGCTGGTGATCGACGTGGCCCAGCGCGAGCCTTCGACATACCCGGTGCCAAAGAGCGCGACACTCACGTACCCAGCCTCATCGAGCGCATCCAGCCGGTGGACGCCGAAGCTCTGCAGCACGGCGACGAGAGCGCTTGCGCCCGAGCAGTGGAGCGTCGCGCCCACCGCCGCCGAGCCCACTCGCACCCACGGACCTAGCAACCGCACGTACAGCGGCGGCGCGGGCAGCTGCGCGCGCAGCTCGGCCGACAGCCAATAGCCGCGCGCGAGCGGGCCCGCGGCGGCGAGGAGCCCGAGGTGGCGTATGAAGGCGAACGTCCAGATCCCGCCAAGGGCCCAGACGATCAGGAGCAGCTTGACGCCGGAGTCGAACGTGGGGCGCGCGTAGCCCTCGGCGTGCGTGAGCTCGACCATGCCGCTCGAAGCGAGGTACGCCGCGCCCCAGACCCAGAGCGCCGCGAAGAGCAGCTGCGCGATCACGCAGAGCGCCGGACCGACCATCGCGGCCGGTGTGCCCAGCAGCAGCGGACCCGCCACCTGTAGCAGCGGCAACGAGGGCAGGCACAAGCGCCCGAGCAGAACGCTCGCGATGGGCAGGGCGGCGGTGCACGCGACGAGCACGTAGCCCGTGTTCTCGAGCCATGCGCGATTGCGCCCGATCCAGAGGCCGTCGTCTTGGGCGCTTGCGCCTAGGTCGCTCGCGGCCACGTCCTCCGCAAACCTCTCGCCTCCGCTCCAGAAGACGTAGGTCAGGCCGGAGGACGAGACGACGCAAATGAGCACAGCGAGCCCGTAGAGGGCCGCGGGCTGGATCACCGAGCCGTAGGCCCACGCAAACGCGAGCACCGCGGCCACGATCGGGCAGCCGAGCAGCAGTGGCCACACGAGGACCACATCGCCAAAGATGGCGTCAAAGTAGCGCCCGTCCTCGTGGAGAAGCGAGGTGCGAAGGGCGTCGAGCTCGGAGGCGGAGATGTTGACGCCTGCCGCGTGGTAAGCCGCCTGCGGCGCGGGCGTGGTGGGGACGCAATAGCCGTGCATCGCGACGCTCGCGTACGCGGGATAGCAGCGCCTGGAGGCGCTGGCGGTGGCGCCAGTGCCGCCCACGGCTACGGGGCTCGCGTCGTAGGTGCAGAGCTGCTCAGAGCCGAGCTGCCGAGGCCGAGGGCACGCGGCTACGCACACGCCAAGGCGCGTGGCCGGATCCGCGTACGCGAGCAGCCAGTGTGAGTCGCTCGCCGGACTGTACCACCAGTTCTTGCTCCCCGCGAGGTTGCGCTCACCCGTGCGCAGCTGGCGCGCCCGGAGCTGCGCCTGCGTGGCATCGTCGAGGACGCTTGAGAAGCGTGCATTGGGCAGGCGGATCGCGTACGGGAAGGTCTCAGAGCGCGTCGTGTCGTAGCGCAGCGGGTAGCTGTACGCGTTAGTCGAGCCGCACGTGTTGCGCTCGTAGTCGACGCCGAAAAAGAGGCGCTCGGGATGGCCGTACTGGCCGCCCAGGATGCCGATCGCGATCATGACGAGCCAGAGCATCAGCATCGGAAGCAGGCAGATGACGTCGGTGAAGCCGAGGCTCGACGAGGCGCGCGCGAGCGCACGGCGCGGCGTCCAGCCGAGCTGCAGCACGAGCTTGCGCCGCTGCTTGAGCTGCTTGCGCTGCTGCTTGGCGATGCGCTCGACCTCTGCAGGCGAGGCACCGCGCGTGTCGGGCAGAGGCTGCGAGGCCTCCTGCAGCTTGCGCGCAATGTCGCGCGCGCCGGCGCCGCCGTTCTCCTCATTGGGCCCCGGCATAAAGGAGCGGAGCAGACCGAGCTCTGAGAGCTTCTCCTCCTTGTGCGGCTCGTCCACAGGCTCATCGTCCTCCTCGGCCTCCTCCTCCGCCTGTCGCGCCGCGTCCGCCGCCGCCTCGGCGTCGGCGGTGAGGCGCGGCGGCGCGGGCAGCGGGCTGCGCGCGAGCTCGGCGTAGCGCAGCAGCTTGCGCTGCTTGGCAGTTTCGGCGATCCTTTCCGCTGGCACGTCCGCCAAGCTCAGGTCGAGGAGCAGCTTGAGCGCGAGCAGCACGTGCTCGATGACCATCCCCATCGCGTACTCGTGCCCGCCGCGTGCCCCGAAGAGCATGGGCAGCGTCGTGAATGCGTGGCACACGAGCACCGTGTTCGTCACGATCGCGAGCAGCGAGATGAGCTGGAGCACTGGACGCCACGTCGCCATCAGGTGCGAGAGCTGCATACGCGGCCGCTGCTGGCAGCGAAGGAAGGCATGCGAGTCCAGGCGCGCCTCGAGTGCGTTGTTGATCAGCGCGAACGCGGCGGCGGGCAGGAACGCGCCACCGAAGAGAGCCACCATCGCGTACGACATGATGAGCTCCGAGAACTCGCCGCCAGCCGACTGGGCCGAGCCCATCGACGCCTCATGGGTCACGCGGCCGCCCGGTGTCCGCTGCAGCCGGCTGAGGGCGCGCGTGGCCGACGCGTACTCGATCCCGTTCTGCACGACGCAATTCACGATGACCAGCGCGCCCACGAGCGTGGTGAGCTCCTCGGCGCAGCTGTCGGACGGACTGCCGTCGCGATCGTAGCAAACCTCGAGCACGGCGCCGGGCGTGTCGGCGCTGTGGAAGAGGTAGTGGAGCGAGAGCGGCTTGAGCAGCGTCAGGTACAGCGGCGAGAAGAAGCGGTTGCAGAAGGCGGCGAAGAAGAGCTGCTGTGCAAAGTGGACTTCATGGCGCGCGGCGGAGCGATGGTTCTGCCATGCGAGCAGCGCGTCGACGAGTGGTCGGAGGACCGCGTCGAAGAGTTCGACCACAACGGCGGTGAAGAGGCTGCCGAGGATCTGGCCGCTCCACCAGGCGCTGGGCCCCCGCGTGATGAGCAGCGATCGGCCGAGGAGCAACCCGAGCTGCGCGCACACGGCGGCCGCCACGAATGCGACGAGCACGGCCCACGAGAGCATGAGCCGCCGCAGCCGCTCCCGACGGCCGAAGACGCCCACGAGCGGCAACGGCACGCCATCGGGCACCACCTCTGCATCGAGGGCCACAAAGTCGTCGTTCGACGTGTAGAAGCCGACCGCGTGGTTGGCGGCCACGAACTCCTCGCGCTCGGCCGCGGGCGCCTCGCCCGCCGTCGCGGTCGGGTCGCTTGCAGCCGCGTGCGGCCCGTGGCCGTCGTTGATCGCCCACTGGTGGCAGAGGCCAGCCTGGGTGCGCGTCCAGTGCTGCAGGAACGCCGAGGCCCAGAGCACGATGAGCAGGCAGTAGAGGGCCTGCCAGACCGACTCCTGCCCCGCGTACTCGGTCTCGTTAAACACGAAGAGCACGAGCCCGAGCGCCGCCGGCGCCCAGAGCCACTGTGAGAAGCGGCGCAGGAAGGCGAAGTAGAGCGCGTACTCGGCGCCAAAATAATTGTAGAGCTCGGTGAGCGGGGCGGGCGCGAGGCCGAGCGAGGCCGAGGCGGACCATCGCTCCTCAAGCGCGCGCCGCTCGCGCATGTCATGCAGCGCGAAGACCTGCTGCACGACGCGCGAGCGCTCGAGGGTCGACATCGAGAGCTCTGCGCCGCCCACCGCTTGCGGTGCCTCGAGGATGGAGGTGAGGATGTGTGCGCGCGCGGCGCACGCGAAGACGTGGGGAGGGGCGCCGAGCTGGTAGAGGCGGTGCACGCGCCGTCGGTAGGGGGCGTACGCGGTGTCCCTGCCGTCGAGCGCCTCGAGCGCCTCGAGCTCGGCTGCTACAGCCTCGGCCGCCACCTCATCCTGGCCCCCATGCTGCTGCTCGCGCTCGAGGTGCAACCGCTCCTCGAGACCGGGGCGCAGCTGCATGGGCCAGTCGATCCGCTCGGCCTCGCGCGCCAGCCGCGGGAGGCTCGCGCCCACGAGGAGGAAAGCCACATTCTCCACTGTTGGGTGCCACACCAAGCGCGTCTCCAGTCCCACCGAGGGCGCACGCACGCGCTGCAGCAGCGCCGTGCGCGTCAGCGTAGCGTCGCCACTCGCCACGTCATACGCAATCGCCTCCTCGGGATCTTGCTCGGCGCCAGCTCCCTCGCCGCCCTTTTTCTTCGTGGAAGCGGCGGCGCGGCGACGCGCGTCCTTGGCGTGCTCGGGCGGCAGAAGCTCGAGTGCCAAGTCGAATGTGATGCCGCCCGCCGCATCGTCGGCCTCGAGCTCCTCGATGAGCATCTGCTCAAGGCGGCTCGTCTGCGCCTCTGCGGAGGCGTCGCCGACGCCGGAACCGCCCGCCGCACCTGCGGCCGCGCCTCCGCTCGTGCGCGTCCGGCGCTCCTTTTTGGGGCTGCCACTGCCACTCGCAGCGGCCGCGCCAGCGCCGCCGCCCGCAGCGCTGGCACCCGTGCCTGGGCGGCGCCGCCGTTGCAGCCCCGCCTTGGTTTCGGTCGCGGCGGCTGCCTCGTCCGCCTTCTTAGCCTTCTCCGCCTTGGCGCCGCCGCTCGCGCTCGAATCGGCACCAGCGACATTCAGCACGCCCACCTGCGTGCGCTTGCTCCCGCGCTTGAGGGAACCACGTGGTGTCGAGGGTGGCTCGGCGCTCGGCGCTGATGCGGGGGCGGTGGTAGGGCCGGCGACGGCGTCGGCTGACGCGTCGTCGGACGCCCCGCCCTTTTTGCCTGCGAGCCGGCGTGCCTCGCGAGCGGACAGCTTCGTGCCAGCGAGCGCGTCACGAATCTCGTCGTGCTTGGCGAGGTCGAGCGGCGTCTTGCCGCTCTTGTCTTTGGCCGAAACCGAAGCCCCCCTTTCGAGGAGCACCGCGATGCATTCGGCGGCCTCAGCGATTGCGTCTTTCTCCACCACGTCCGCGGCGAGATGCAGTGCCGTGCTGCCATTCCTGTCACCCTGATCGGGGTTGACTTTCACGGCAGCACCCTCAAAGAGCGCTCGCAGCATCGCGACAGAAGGCAGCGTCGCCGCGATGTGGACGGCTGTCGTCCCCTCACTGTCGCCCGAGGACGGATCAGCGCCCTCCTTGAGCAGCCGCTTGACCACGGCAAGCTGCTCTTCGATGCAGGCATAGTGTAGCGGCGTCCATCCCTCGTCTTTGGTGGACAGGTGCACCTGCTCGGGAGGAAAGCTCTTGAGCTTGAGCACCTCCTCCCACTTGGAGGCGGCGCACAGCTCGAGCAACGTCATGGCTGACCAGCGGGTGAGGCGAGGCGCGAGAGAGAAGTTGCCAATCACGCACGTTCAACACAACGCGTCGCAGCGCCGGTCCCTCGTCAAGCTCAGAACAACGCGCTGTCGGCACGATAAGACTATGCAGAGTCTGCCTGGTGGGTCGCGATCCGTCCATTGCCCGGACGGGTGGCGACCACAGCGCGTGGACATGACATCACTCGACCTACGTCCGGCCTTCGGACCGTTGAGCGGAGGAACCGCCCTATTCATCCTGCACCACCGTGACTTTGGAGCGGCACACGATGTGCTCGTCGGCAAAGCGCGGCTCAACTGCTCTCTGGTACCACGCGGGGCCGGGACCGCCGAGGACACCACGACGGCATCGCGCTGCTGCTGTACTCCACCAGTAGCCAACGAGACCACTCTGCCGTTATCCATCATCCATCGGTCTGGGCACACTGTTCGTCCCACTCATGCTTCGTTCGCCTTCTACCGTTCGCCTTCACTGCTCTGGCTCTCGCCGCAACGCGTGCCGGTGTCAGCGGGAAGCGTGCCCATAGTCTTTGCAGTGGTTGATTGGCCGTCGACGGAAATCAACGGCGGCCGGGATCATCTTGCGCGCTGCCGTTTCGCAGGTGCCGACCGCGGTGACAAGCACAAGCTCGTCGTCGTGTCGGCCGTCATCGTCGCACGGTCCGACTCATGGAGGTTCAAGCGTCCCTCGAACGAGAACGAGACGTGGCTACAATGTAAGACGCCTGATCTGCTCTCGAAGGCGGGCGGGCTTCTGGCGAGCGGCGCACGCGGGCGCGGGGGTGACGTCCTCACAGCGTGGATTTCGCCGAATGGGGTTGATTTCCTTCACGAAGGACTGCCCGTCGACGTGCACGCGGTCCCATCGTTCGGAAGCGACCTTGCCATCGGGTGGCTCCCAGTGGCCTTCAGCACGTGCTTTGGAGTGTGCGTACTCATGGCGCTGCTGCATTCGTGTGCCACTCTCAAAGCGGCCATGGCAGACTCGGGTTGGGCCGAGACGACGCCCACGCACTGGCATGCGTCCCAATGGCACGACGCCTTGCGCTTCCGGAGCAGCAAGCTGCACGCCCCCGGTGGCCGGCCAGCCAAGCATATTCTGGTAAGCCGGAGCTTCGACTCGTTGGTGCCCATGTTTTCGGATCGGCTGAGTCGAATCTCGGAGTCTCAGTCTGAGGATGAGGTCTTCACGGCACAAGAGAGCGGGCGCTATGACGAGGAGAGCTTCGGATCTGAGTGGACGGGCAGAGGCCAGGCGCACCATGTGGAGCATCATAAGGAGGACCTGGAGGAGGCGCCTCTCTCGCCAGCGAGGCACGATGATAACCCATGGGCCGATGACAAGATGACAAGACGAACCCCATCCCCATCGCCAGCAGAATGCACGGCTTGATGGCTGGCTCCGAGGGTCTGAATCAGGGGTGCCGAACCCGGTGTAGTTCGTAAAAGGAAGGGCTAGGACATCGAGTTCATGGAGAGCTGTGAACGTCTGTCGTTTTCACAGCTCCGCGCTCTGCCCTCTTGTGTCTTGATTTCCTGGAGACGGAAGACGAGCGCCCGCCGACCCTCTCCCAAGCTGTGTGACCCGAGCGCGCAGCATGTACTCGAGCAGCACGCTAAAGCTCGGCGACGTTCCCGAGGCGTGGCTAGTACACGTGGAAGGAAGGTGGATTCGCATGCGACCGCACGAGCAGACGCGCCTTGCCAAAGCACGCTGTGCGGGCACACGCAAGGTGCCTCTTGACGGCGGCAGATCCGAGGCGAGGCTGTGGCCCCAGAGTGGAAACGACAACCGGTGGGCCGGGGAGTGTGTGCCGTGCTTCCACGAAGCGCCGCCTACGCCGCTGGCCTGTTCTCGCTGGTGCTTCAAGCTTGAGGGGCAGTGGCAGCCATTTGGCTCAGCCGACAATGTGAATTTGGAGGAGCGGCTGCAAGAGATGCTTCGCATGCAGCAGATCAGTCCCGGCCTGGAACGGCTGGTCGCCGCGCAGCAGGCCGATGTTGCCGCATCGGCTGAAGCTATTTATGCGGGTGGCGTTGCTCAGGCCGGAGCTCTCGCCTCTGCGGCGGCTGCAGCGATGGCAGCAGCCGCGGTCGCCGGGGGCTCGCTGAGGCCATCGACAGGAGTGGTGGTGGCGGATGGGCGCTTCAGTGTCCTGCTGAGCAAGGATGGCAAGGGCGGCGTCACTGCGGAGATGCGCTCGGCCGACAAGTCATGGTTGGGCGCGCTACCTCTCTTCTCTTCGTGCTCGATTGCGCGTGGGTGGGCCGGTGCGAGCCTACCGGCGCTCACGGAGGACGAGTGCCGCGTCGAGAGCGCGCCGCCGAGCGCTCTCGTGCTGCTCGTCCACGGCATTGGAGAGGCGCTCTGGCGCAAGGGCGACAACGTACTCGGACTGAAGACCATCGAAGCGGGCTGCGACCAATTGCGAGGCCTTGCGGCCAGAGCGGCCGTGGCTGCGAGCGCCCACGGCGGCGCGAGCGCCCACGGCGGCGCGAGTGCCCACGGCGGCGCGAGTGCTCACGGCGCCTCCGAGCTGCGGCGTGTGGAAATCTTGCCTGTCACTTGGGACACGGGCGTACGCAGCGACCGCGCGGCACAGGAGGCAGTTCGCACCCTGTCGCGCATCACGCTGAGCTCCACTCCCCTCATCCGCCAATTCGCCAACGAGGTGCTCGCCGACGTGCTCCTCTACGAGCAAGCGCACCACCGGCTCGCGATCCAGGGACGCGTGGTCGCCCGGATCAACGAGATCTATCGCGCGTGGCAGCAGCAGCACCCTGGCTTTGCCGGACCTGTGATCTTGTGCGGCCATTCCCTTGGCTCCCTCATCACCTTTGACATCCTTCGCGCGCAGAACGAGGCTACCGCGGCGGCGGCCAGCTGCGACGACCAATCAAACCTTGCCGCACGCCCAGGGGCGCTTGCTGCACCCACCGCCGGCGCAAGCAGCTGCGCAAGCGGCGGCGGCAGCCACACGGCCGCTGCCGTTGCGAGCGCGGAGGGGCCCGGGCGGCTCAACTGCCACTCGGGCGCTGCCGTTGCGAGCGCGGAGGGGCCCGGGCGGCTCAACTGCCACATCTCGGCCCTCGTGCTCCTTGGCTCACCTGTGGCTTTCTTTGTCGCTGTACGTGGCCACAGGCTCGGCCCGACGTTTTCGCTGCGCCCGTCTTGTGCTCGCCTCTTCAACGTGTTTGCACGCAACGACCCAGTGGCTTACCGGCTCGAGCCGCTGCTCTCTCCGACGGATGAAGAGGGCCCATCCACGGAGGGCGCCGAGGATGGAGGCGGCGGCCATGGCTGGGCGCGCGCTCGCAAGGCGCTCGATGCGCAGCCACGGTACGTTCCCCACGCGGGCGCCGGCAAGGGTGGGATGCGCCTACACATTAAGTTGCGCCAGGACCTGCAGGGAGTCGTCCAACAAGCGCAGCAGGCTCAACAGGTCGCGAGCGCCGCGGGCAAATCCGTCCAGATGGCACTCAGCCATCCAGCCGAAAGTGCCAAGATGGCCGTGAGCGCTGCCGCCGAGAGCGCCAAGATGGCTGTCACCGACTCGTTCAACTCGATGGCGTCGCTCTTCGGGATCGATACGCTCGCGGAGGAGGCGGCGGCGGCAGGGACGCACCCGACGACAAGTGCACTCGACGATCACGGTGGGTTCGCCGTCAACCAGGGCGAGCGTGTGGACTGGATGCTGCAGGAATCTACGTTGGATGCCGCGCTCGAGTACACGGCCGCGCTGCAAGCCCACACGTCCTACTTTGACAGCCAGGACCTTGCCGCATTCCTCGTGAATGAAGTCGTGGCGGCGAGCGTCACCGACCAGTGGTTGGGGGGTTCGATGCCTTCTTCAACTTCGTGAGTGTGAGGTCAGAGGGTGGAGGGGGTTTCGGGTAGCCGGAGTGAACGGCGTCGCTTGTGGGTAACGACCCCATATAGTCGCCCGCATGCAACCGGCATGCGTACTGTGTTACGTCACGCGTGTCGAGTCCGACGGGATGGGTCGGCGGGCGTCATCAGAAAATTCTAACGTAAGTGAGTTTACCAGAAACAAACCAGAAAGGCAGACCCTTCGTTGGCGGGAGCGCACGCCACCTACGCGGCCCTGGGCAGCGCGCAAGGGAGGCCACGCCAGTACCGAGCTTCCCGGTCTCAGTAGCGAGCGTGCAAATCTCTTCTGAGCTGACCTTTTCGGCATCCCGTTCCCACCACCCGCGCGCCTTTCCTGCACGCCCTGCTGGCACTCCGCTAAATCCTTGTACTCCGCGCGATCGCGCAGCAATGGCGACTCGACTTTGGGTTCTATACGAACCACTGCTGATCCTGGTGCCTAGTGACTCGAAGCTGTCGTCAATTGCCACCGTGTTCCCTGCGTTTCTGACGTACTGCAGCACCGAGGAGGCGTTGAACCAGGATCCATGGACAGAGCCGGACACGTCAGTGGCTTGCATGCCGATGGGTCCCGACCAAGCTCGAGCGGCTAAAGCGCTTCAGCAAAGTTGTCACTCAGAGGCAGTGGGTGGCAGAGAGGTCCGCGGCTATGCGAAGTGGATCTCGTCCGGGAGCCTCACTGCTGTGACGCCGTTGCTGATCAAGGAATGCGGCACGCACACTGGCTCTCGTGTGTGGGAAGGCGCATTGGTACAGTTGCAGTGGGCCTTCCAGAACCTAGACATCTTTGCGGATCGTTCGGTGCTCGAGCTTGGAGCTGGCTGCGGCTTACTTGGCCTTGCCATTGCCAAATCAGCTGGCCCGCGCGAAATCGTAATGTCGGAGTTTCAGGGCCATTTCGTGGATGACTCAGCGCCCTCGCTCTTGGACTTGCTTCTCGAGAACATGCATGCAAATCTGGGCTCCATCGACGGAGGCGCACTCTCGGTATGGGATCTCGACTGGACTAAACCTCAGGAGGCAACGTGCCGATGGCCATTTCAAGAAGAACTGCAAGAAGGCCAATGCAAGAAGAGGGAACGTGCCGATGGCACGAAGCCGACGACCTCAGCCAAGAAGTTCGACGTGATCATTGGCTCCGAGCTCATTTACAGCATAGAAGGTGCTGCACAGCTGCTTGGCGTCCTGTCTTCGTTTCTTGAAGAGGATGGGGCGTGCTACTTGCTCAACAACATCCGTCGGAGTGGTGTGTCAGAGCTCATCAGCGGCTGTGCAGATGTGCAGCTCGTCTGCGAGCAGATTTCTTTCGACAAGCCTTCAGCCGACAGCATCATGTACACGTTGGGCGACAACGAGCTTTCAAACGTGTTCATCCTGCTCAAGATCACGCGCAGCAAGCATGGAGCTCTGCCCTTCAGAATTCCTCCGTTTGTTGAGTCGGGCTTTGCAGTAACGTCTGAGTACGATGCTTGGGTGACAAGCTTCGGTTTGGTGGAGCTCAACGCGCGCCTGCGTCGGGAGGCGGATTCGGGGATGGTGGCAGCGGCACGGGCGGTGGCGGCAGAAAAGAAGGAGCAGCCGCCCCTTCCGCCGCTGCCTTGACTGCCTGGTCAACCGTTGCGCTTGGTGCTGATGGAGCCGACCCTGGTTGGGACGATGAAGGGTTGAATGGGCAGATGATGCGCAGCTCCAATTCATTCTTCTTGGGTACTTGCGCACGCTTCATGAGGAGCGCAAGATTCTTCCGGCAGCGCAATGGATCCCACGGCACGCCTACCACGCCGGCGCACCACCATCAGGCGTGGAGACCTACAACGTCATCCACCTAAGAGTGACAAGAGAGCACCCGGACCCGTGGGGTGATCATCTGGCGGACCTTGTCGTGCACCTCAAAGATGCAGACGACTCTGATCTGGTTTTCATCGATTTTTGCGCGCGGTCACAACGTCACTACACAGCAGCTGGCGATGGAAGCCATACCGCATGGACATTCAATTCCAATGGTCCATGCACAGACTCGCGTCTACGTTTGACGACCGAGTTCGATGGACGGCCGTGCTGGACCGACCTGACTCTCGAGCAGGAGCGGCCCTCGAGGGCCTTTAAGAAAGGATGCAGTCGGAATTTATGGAACGTAACGTATTTGGGCCTGCGCACGGTGGTGCTGCACAAGCAGCCAGAGCGGGCGCCAGCTGAGCGGCGCATTCCTATACACAAGAGTGCGTGGGTCACCGCAGAGCTCATTCGCCGGCAATAGGCTGGCAGCGTATTGCCAGCGGATTGTCAACGCCTCTGGCCCTGAAGTGAAGGAGCACTTCTCGCCTTCAAAGTTCATGGATCCGGTGCAGCGACTGCTTGAAGACTACCATTCCGGCCACCTCCGCATCACGAATGAGAGTGGTCTCGAGGGGATCATCATTCCTGGGCTGACACGCTCATTGGCGCGCATGGTGCCAGTGCGTGAGGACGGAAGCGGCTTCGGCGCCTTCTGCATCCACTCACATATCGGTTGGATCAAGGTTCGTTTCATCCAACGCTT
>Ga0209550_10005026_pt1 | contig 12462 bp, 10 predicted proteins | sample LauGreSuBDMM15SN_2_FD_187567 | JGI IMG/M metagenome (GOLD analysis project Ga0209550, IMG submission 187567) | Freshwater lake microbial communities from Lake Michigan, USA - Su13.BD.MM15.SN (SPAdes) (version 5) | ecosystem: Environmental > Aquatic > Freshwater > Lake | place: Lake Michigan... | reverse complement strand
GTTGAGGCCTGCGGTCCATAGCATCGGCGGATAAGCCTGCGCCTTCACATTGTCATAAGGCGAGTAGCTGCGGATATAATCGAACGCAGCCTTGTCGGTGATCGGGTTGCCCCATTCGGGCCATTCGCCCGGCGTCAATGGCAGGTCTTTATCGAGCATCGTGTTGAGCACATCGACAAAGGCGACATGGCTAACCACCGCGCCAAACAATTCCGGTGCCTGATTGACGACAGCGCCGATGAGTTCGCCACCAGCCGAACCGCCGCTTGCGGTCACCTTGCCCTTGCTGGTGAAGCCCAGATTGATCAAGCCTTTGGCCGCATCGACAAAGTCGTTGAAGGTGTTGGTCCGCTTCGTCAGCTTACCATCCAGATACCATTGATATCCCAAGTCATCCCCGCCCCGAATATGCGCAATGGCATACGCAAAACCACGGTCGACCATCGACAGGCGGTTGGCGCTAAAACCGGGCGGCATGGCATAGCCATAAGCGCCATAAGCATATAGATGCAGCGGCTGACTGCCGTCTTTCTTGAAATCTTTTTTGGTCAGGATCGACACCGGAACCTTCGTGCCATCACGCGCGGTTATCATTACGCGTTCGGTCACATATTGGCTTGGGTCATATCCGCTGGGGATTTCCTGCACCTTCAGCGTTTCCAGCCGACCATCGGCGAGGGTGTAATCAAACACCGTGTCGGGCGTGACCATCGATTCATACCCCAGCCGCAGCTTCGTCACATCATATTCGGGATTATCGCTAAGGCCCGCATCATAGCTTGCCTCAGGAAATTTGATCCGTTCGACCTTTTTAGCATCGGCATAATCGCGGATTTCGACTTGATCGAGGCCGTCAATACGGCCTTCGGTCACATAGAAATTCTTGAACAAAGACAGGCCGGTCAAATAATGGCGGTCGGAACCGGCAATCAACGTGGTCCAGTCGCCGGGTGCCTTCATGCTGGCGGTCGCCACGCGGAAGTTTACATGATCATCATTGGTCAGAATGAATAAGGTTCCGTCGCGCACATCGACGCTATATTGCCGCCCCACTTTGCGCGCAGATACCATGATGGGCGTCGCGGTCGGGTTGCTGGCGGGGACCAAGCGCACTTCGCTGGTGACATTGTCGCCCGTGCCAATGACAATCCAATCCTCTTGCGCGGTCAGGCCAACGCCGACGCCAAAGCCGATATCCTCTTCCTTATAGAGAAGCTTGGCCTTGCTCAGGTCATCGCCCAGATGGTGGAACCACGCATTGTCGGTGCGCCAATTTTCGTTGGCTAGTCCATAGACCACGCCCTTGCTATCCGATGACCAGACAATGCCGGACAATGTGCCGGGGATGATGTCGGCCAATTTTTTGCCCGTTTCCAAATTGCGGAAATGCAGGTCAAAGCGTTCCGACCCATTATCATCATAAGCATAAGCCAAAATCTTGCCGTCGGGGCTGATCTCGGCGGCCCCAAGGCGGAAATAGGCTTTGTCCTTGGCCAATTCATTTTCATCAAGGATAAGCTGGTCCGCGCCGCCCGCAACGGGCTTGCGATAATGCTTGCGATATTGCGCGCCCTCTTCGAATTTCGACCAGTAAATATAATCGCCATCCTTTTGCGGCACGCTGCTGTCATCTTCTTTGACGCGGCCCTTCATTTCTTGAAAAATCGTTTCGGTCAGCTTGGCCTGCGGCGCCATTTGTGCTTCGAAATAGGCATTTTCGGCATTGAGATGCGCCAATATCTCGGCATCATCGATCGTTGGATAGCTTGCATCGCGCAGCCAATGATAATCATCGCTAATCGTCACTCCATGATGGGTCGCCTGATGCGGACGCTTAACGGCGACGGGCGGCTTGATTTGCGCGGTGGCTTTTTCGGTCATGGCTTCTTTCTGGGCGAATGCGGGCGAGGATAATGCGCTGGTTGCAAAAATGAGTGGGAGCAGTGCTTTCATGAGACGACTTCCTCGCGTATATGGATAGCATAACCATATGAACGGAAGTCCGACATGTCTACCTATGAAGCCCGCCTCGCTGCCCTGCGCGCACAATTGAAGAAAGAACAGCTCGACGGATTTGTCGTGCCGATCTGCGACGAACATATGTCGGAATATGTCGGCGATTATGCACAACGGCTGGGCTGGCTCACGGGTTTTGGCGGCTCGGCGGGCAGCGCCGTTGTTTTGAGCGAAGAAGCCGCGATCTTCACCGATGGCCGCTACACGTTGCAGGTGCGTGAGCAGGTTGATGGCAAGCATTGGCAATATGTCGGCGTGCCGCAAACGAGCATCGCAGACTGGTTGCAAGAATATGCCCCGACCGGCGCGCGTATCGGCTATGACGCATGGGTCCACACCAAAAATTGGGTCGAAAGCGCGACCAAGGCACTGGCCGCCAAGGGCGCTGAACTGGTTGCGGTCAAGAGCAATCCAATCGACAGGGTGTGGGCTGAACAGCCGCAGAAAAGCGTGGCCAAGCTAATCGTACACGACACCCAATATGCGGGGCAGAGCAGCGCCGAAAAACGTGCCGCTGTGGCCGAGTGGCTGACGGCGCATAAGCTCGACAGCACCGTCATTTCTGCGCTCGATTCGGTGGCGTGGTTGCTGAACATCCGCGGCTCCGACGTGTCGAACACCCCCGTCGCGCTCAGCTTTGTGCTGGCTTATGCCGATGGCACGGCGGACCTTTTTGTCGCGCCTGAAAAGGTTGACGACGCGGTCCGCGCGCATCTGGGCAATGCCGTGCGCCTGAGCGATCCGTCGGAATTTGTGCCCGAACTGCGGTCGATGGAGGGCAAGCGGATTGCCGTTGACCCCGACCGAGCGGTCGCCGCAATCTTTGGCGCGCTGCAAGCTGGCGGCGCCCAAATTATCGAGGCGCGCGACCCGACCATCCTGCCCAAGGCGGTCAAAAACCCTATCGAACAATCCGGCCACCGCGCCGCACAAGCCCGCGATGGCGCCGCGTTAAGCCGGTTCCTGCATTGGATGCGCGAAACCGCGTATAAAGGCGAACTGAACGAACTATCCGCCGCCGCACGGCTCAAGGCATTCCGCCAAGATACAGGCGTGCTCAAGGATCTGTCGTTCGACACCATCTCCGCCACTGGCCCCAATGGCGCGCATTGCCATTATAAGGTCGATGAAAGCACCAACCGCGATATTGAACCCAACAGCATCTATCTCGTCGATAGCGGCGGGCAATATTTGGACGGCACCACCGACGTCACCCGCACCATCTGGGTCGGCCCGGGCGAGCCCACCGCCGAGATGAAGGACCGCTTCACGCGCGTTCTGAAGGGCCATATCGCCTTGGCCTGCGCCGTGTTTCCCGAGGGCACCAGAGGGGCGCAATTAGACAGCATGGCACGCGCTTCCCTGTGGCAGGCCGGCCTCGATTACGCCCATGGCACGGGCCATGGCGTCGGCAGCTTCCTTGCGGTCCACGAAGGGCCGCAACGCATCGCCAAATTCGCTGGCGGGCAGGCGGGCAGCGACGAGCCGTTGCAAGCGGGCATGATCCTGTCGAACGAGCCAGGCTATTATAAATCCGGCGAATATGGCATCCGCATCGAAAATCTCGTGCTGGTCGAGGAGCGCTCGATTGCAGGCGCGGAGGGGCGCTATTTCGGGTTTGAGACTTTGACCTTCGCGCCGATTGACAAGAATTTGGTGGACGTGAGCCTACTCAACGCCGACGAACTGCGCTGGTGGAATGAATATCACATTAAGGTATTCGAAATTGTAGGCCCGCAATTGGAGGGCGCTGCACTGGCATGGGCGACGGAGGCTTGTGCAGGGTTGGCGGCAGGCTAACGCGTAACCACCCTTGACGCCCAAGCGCGGGCAAAGCCATACACTGCTCCAACGTCCTAATATTTGAGGAACCCCCATGACGCAGACATTTTCCGAATATACTCCCGCCGACGTCTGGGAATGGAACACCGAAAATGGCGGCCAATTTGCCAATATCAACCGGCCCGTCGCTGGTGCGACCCATGACAAAGAGCGCCCGGTCGGCAAGCACCCGATGCAGCTCTATTCGCTGGCCACGCCCAATGGCGTCAAGGTTACGGTGATGCTTGAGGAGCTGTTGGCGCTTGGGCATCATGGGGCAGAATATGATGCGTGGCTGGTCAACATCCGTGAGGGCAACCAGTTTTCGAGCGGCTTTGTTGAGGCAAACCCCAATTCCAAAATCCCAGCTTTGTTCGACCATTCCACGCCCACGCCGACGCGCGTTTTCGAGTCTGGGTCGATCCTTTGGTATCTGGCAGAGAAATTCGGTGCCTTTCTCCCTACCGAGCATCAGGCGCGGACTGAGACCATCAACTGGCTGATGTGGCAAATGGGCAGCGCGCCCTATCTCGGCGGCGGTTTTGGACATTTTTACGCATATGCGCCGTTCAAGTTCGAATATGCCATTGACCGTTTTGCCATGGAGGTAAAGCGGCAATTGGACGTCCTAGATCGCAATTTGGCAGAGCGGGAATATATGGCGGGCGATGCCTACACCATCGCCGATATGGCGATATGGCCGTGGTATGGCGCGCTGGTAAAAGGTCTAATTTACGACGCTGGCGCATTTCTATCCGTGCATGAATATAAAAATGTCATCCGCTGGACCGACCAAATTGCCGAGCGGCCTGCCGTCAAACGAGGCCGCATGGTCAACCGCGTCATGGGCGACCCCGCGAGCCAGTTGCCTGAACGGCATGACGCAAGCGATTTTGACACCAAAACGCAGGACAAGGTCGCGGCAGCAAGCTGAAAGCTGTCATCTTTAGAAGGTTGCGCGCACCTATCGGCCTTGTCCGAAAACAGTTCGGGCGTTTCCTTTGGCGCGGCCACAGATTGGCGGAGACGGAGGGATTCGAACCCTCGGTACCGAATTATCAGTACGACGGTTTAGCAAACCGTTGGTTTCAGCCACTCACCCACGTCTCCTGTGCGCTTGGCATGGGCGGCCTATAGCGGCCCATGCATTTAGCTGCAATGGTTATTGACACAGACGACGGATAAGAAGAAAAACTGGCGGTGCAGGTTCGATTTGACGCGCATCGGACGTGTAGTGTCGCCTGTTCATCATGCGCTCATCCAGATAGTCCATAGCGCGGCAAGAATAACTTTTGAGGTGGGTCCGGATGTTTTTGGCGAAAATGGGATTAAAGAAACCGATATATTATCTGACGATGCTGCTGGCGGCAGGCGCGCTTGTTGCTTTACCCGCACAGGCACAGATCAGTAATGTTGATCCGAACGACGCGATTGACGCAGACCTTGGCACCCCGCCAGCTGGCCCAGATGCAAGCACTGAAACTGCGCCAATGGCGCAAGACGAGACAGTCACGCAAGATGGCGTGCCGACCGACGCAATACCCGCAGATGGATCGGACGCCCAAGCCAGCGCTGCACCGGCGCAAGCAGTCGTTCCGATAGGCGATACATATCAAAAGGACGACCTCCTTGGCGCCGCTGAGGGCGTCTTTGGAAAAGGCGCGCAGGGGCTTGGTTTGCTAATTGAGGATATCCTCAAAAAACAAGGTCGCCCCAATGGATATATTGTGGGACGTGAAGGCGGCGGCGCTTTTTTAGTCGGCCTTCGTTATGGGTCCGGTACGTTGAACCACCGCGTGGAAGGCGAAAAGCCGGTCTATTGGACAGGCCCCTCCATTGGTCCTGACGCTGGGGCAAATGCAGGAAGCACCTTCATTTTGGTCTATAATCTGTACGATACAGAAGACATCTATGAACGCTTCCCTGCCGCAGAAGGCGTCGCCTATCTGGTCGGCGGTTTCAACGCCAGCTATCTGCGTCGCGGTGGTGTGGTATTGATCCCGATCCGGGTCGGTGCAGGGCTTCGGCTTGGCGCAAATGTGGGCTATATGCGCTTTTCCAAAAAGCAGCGCTGGCTACCCTTTTAACGCGCGCGGATATCTTCCATCCGTTTGAGATAGCGGGCAAGCACGTCAATTTCCAAATTGACGTGCCGTCCGACGGCAAGTGTATCCAATGTCGTCATCTGCGCCGTGTGCGGAATGATATTCAGCATGAAATGCGCTGAACCATCGGCTTGGTCTGCAATGTCATTAACAGTCAGCGATACGCCGTCAACGGTGATCGAACCTTTTGCCGCGATATAAGCCGCAAGGCCGGATGGAGCCGCAACCGTCACTTTCCAACTGTCCCCAATGGTTTCGCTGGCGACGATTTGGCCAACACCATCGACATGTCCGGTAACAATATGCCCGCCCAGTTCATCGCCAACTTTTAACGCACGTTCGAGGTTCAGTCGGGTGCCTTGTTCCCACATGCCGGCGGCTGTGCACGAAACGGTTTCTGCCGATGCGTCGATCGCGAACCATCCATCACCTTTATCAACGACCGTCAGGCATACACCCGAACAGGCAATCGAGGCCCCAATGGCAACAGTATCCATATCATAAGCGCAGGATATGACGAGGCGCAGGTCACCGCGCTGTTCGGATGTCCGAATGCTGCCGACGTCCGTTATGATACCTGTAAACATAAAAGCTGCACCCTTTTCCTAATTCGCTTTTTCGTAGACTTCGAGACGGTCTTTGCCAAGACTGCGGGCATCCGAAAGCTGCCATATTCCGTGGGCATCCTGAAGTTGGGTTAGCCCGATATCGTTCAAACATGCCTTACCCGCGCCCAGCAATATCGGCGCGCGATACAGCATGAGCCTGTCGACGAGACCTTCACGCAAGAAAGCTGTCGCTGTCGCAGCGCCGCCTTCAATCAGCAAACTGTTGCAGCCCAATTCAGCAATGTCCTGCGGCCTGCGAATACCCTCCCAACCCTGCGGCGCGTCGGCGCTACCCAGCATTATCCTGCGGGGTTGGCATGCACCCAACCCTGCGAGCCGGACGTTCAATTGCGGTGCATCGGCACGCACGGTCCCTGACCCCACCAATATTGCGTCGGAGCGTGCCCGTTCGACATGGCTATGCGCGCGCGCAACGTCGCCAGTGACCCACCGGCTGCTGCCATCTGCCATGGCGATTTGACCATCTAGCGAGCTTGCGATCTTCAAAGTTACAAAAGGGCGGCGGAGATCTATTCGGCTTATAAAACCAGCTAGGCTTTGCCGCGCTTGGGGTGCCATGACGTCCGTGGTGACCGTGATGCCCGCGGCTTTGAGAGCCTCTATGCCTGCACCAGCCGTGCGTGGATCGGGGTCTTGCAATGCAATGACAACCCTCGCGGGCCCTGCTTCGGTCAATAATTGGGCGCAAGCTGGGCCGCGTTGTGACATATGTGCGCAGGGTTCCAGCGTGACGTAGATGGTACTGCCGCGCGCCGCTTCGCCCGCTTGCGCAAGTGCCATTGCCTCTGCATGTGGACGGCCACCCCGCTGCGTCCATCCGCGCCCTATGACTCGGTCGTCTTTCACGATGATACAAGCTACAGACGGATTTTGGCCGGTTCGCCCAACACCGCGTTCAGCGAGCGACAACGCCGCCGCCATGAACCGAAGGTCACTGGCGATCGTTATTGCCCTGCCCCTTCAGTAGCCGGAGGCGCAGCGGCTTTCGTCGCCTCCTGCGCGCGTTGTGCTTCACGATCTATCTTGTCGACGTCCATCCCGACGGCCCGTCCAAATGCCTTATATGCTTCCTTTTCACGCGCGCGCATTTCGTCTTTCAGCTTCTGGCGCTCGGCAATTGCGGCCTTGCTTTCTTCAAGCGAGCGCGTGGCGGGCCAGCTTTCAATATAAATGATTTCGCGCGGCGGTGGCGTAGCCTTCTCGATGGAATCGAGATAAAATGTGTAGATGATGATCGTCGTCGGCACGCAGGCCGCCAAAAACAGCCAAGGGCTATGACTGCCTGACGTGCGCAGAAATCCGACAAGGTCTCGACCTGCGTTGCGGAGCGATACATCTTTTAAAAACGCCATGGCACTCCAATAAGGCGCACGCGGCGCGATTTCCAGTGCCCACTTACAAGACGCGCAGATTATCCACCGCTGCGGAAGGCATTGGTGATCGGATAACGCCGATCGCGGCCAAAATTGCGTGTCCCAAGCTTTACGCCCGGCGGTGCCTGCCGCCGCTTATATTCGGCGAGATAGAGCAAGCGTTCGATCCGCGTGACCGCGTCCCGGTCAAAGCCAAGCGCGACAACCTCATCCACCGACTTCTCCCCCTCCACCAATGCATGCAGCATCTTATCGAGAATGGGATAATCGGGCAGCGAATCGCTGTCTTTCTGGTCTGGCCGCAATTCCGCACTTGGTGGCTTGGTGATGATGTTTTCCGGGATCACTGGCCCGTCACGCCCAAGGCCAATGCGAGGCTTGTGGCTGTTGCGCCATTCTGAAATGGCAAAGACAGTCATTTTATACGCGTCCTTCAACGGATTATACCCGCCCGCCATGTCGCCATAGATGGTGGCATAACCAACGCTCATCTCGCTCTTGTTGCCGGTCGTTAGCAGCATGTGCCCAAATTTGTTGGACAAGGCCATCAGCGTAAGCCCGCGGACACGCGACTGGATGTTTTCCTCACTAATATCGGCATCGCGGCCGGCAAAACTGTCCGACAACATGCCATCGAATGCCTCGACCGCAGACGAAATAGGGATAGTGTCGATCTTGCACCCGATCATCGCGGCGCATTCGGCTGCGTCATCGAGGCTGGATTGGCTGGTGTAGCGACTGGGCAACATGACACACCAGACGCGATCAGGTCCAAGCGCGTCCGCTGCGATAGCGGCACATAATGCACTGTCGATACCGCCCGACATGCCAAGCACCACGCCCGGAAAGCGATTGGTGTCGACATAATCGCGCAGGCCAACGACCATAGCGCTATAAATATCGGCGGGATGCTCGTCCCACAGCGCCTTGGGGCCATCTGCACATACCCAGCCCCCGTCACTGCGGTGCCAATGCGTCATGCGCAGATGTTCTTCCCAATCGGGCAAGCGCTGCGCAACAGCGCCATCAGCGTTCAGCACGAAGGAGCAGCCGTCAAAGACCAGCTCATCCTGTCCGCCCACCCGGTTCAGGAACATTAATGGCAATCCGGTTTCGCGAACCCGCGCCGCAAAAACTTCTTCCAGCCGCCGGTCATCCTTATCGATTTCATAAGGGCTGCCATTGGTTGAAATCAGCAATTCAGCGCCGCGTTGCTTTAAGTGCAGGCTGACGGGTGCCAACCAGCCATCTTCGCAAATGGGCACACCCAGACGCACACCGCGAAATTCGACAGGCTCTGGCAGCGGACCCGCCGCAAAAATACGCTTTTCATCAAAGGTCCCGTAATTGGGCAGTTCATGCTTATAGCGCACGGCGGCAATCCGCCCGCCGTCCAGCAAGGCAATGCCGTTATAAAGCGTGCCATCATCCGCAAAAATCGAGCCAACCAGCATCGCTGGCCCCCCGTCAGAGGTTGCAGCCGCGAGCTTGGCCAATTCTTCGGCGGCACGTGCCGCAAATGCGGGCTTTAACACCAGATCTTCGGCCGGATAGCCAATCAGTTGCTGTTCGGGAAATACGATCAGATCAGCTTGCCCAGCCCTTACGCGCCATTCCAGCATTGCTGCTGCGTTACCTGCAAGGTCGCCCACGCGCTGATTAAGCTGCGCCATTGCAATATTAAGCTGGTTTGTCATGTCTTCACCCTTATTGTCCACAAACTAGCGGAGCAAGCCGATTGTCAGGCTTGCCTCGCACCGCTAGAGCGTCACAACAGATTGCAGGGACACATATATGAAATTGATGACAGGCAACAGCAACCTGCCACTGGCGCAGGGTATTGCCGATTATATGAAATTGCCGCTGACCAACGCCAGCGTCCGCCGTTTCGCCGACAATGAAATTTTCGTCGAAATTCACGAAAATGTGCGCGGCGAGGATATGTTTGTGATTCAATCCACCAGCCATCCTGCAAATGACAATTTGATGGAACTGCTGATCATGATCGATGCGTTGCGGCGGGCGTCAGCCAAACGGATTACTGCCGTTTTGCCCTATTTCGGCTATGCACGTCAGGACCGGAAACCCGGCCCACGCACGCCCATCTCTGCCAAGCTTGTCGCCAATCTCATTACCGAAGCTGGGGCCGACCGGGTGTTGACCGTTGATTTGCACGCTGGGCAGATTCAGGGCTTTTTTGATATTCCCACTGACAATCTCTATGGCGCACCCGTCATGAGCGCAGACATATTGGAACGACATGGCGACAAAAATATCACTGTCGTATCGCCCGATGTTGGCGGCGTTGTCCGCGCCCGCGCGCTCGCCAAACGCCTCGACGACGCGCCGCTTGCCATCGTCGACAAGCGACGCGAAAAAGCAGGTGTGTCCGAAGTTATGAACATCATCGGTGACGTAAAGGACCGATTCTGCATCCTAATCGACGACATTGCTGACAGCGCCGGTACATTGTGCAACGCCGCCGACGCCTTGAAAGCGGCTGGCGCGTCAGACGTGGTTGCCTATATCACCCATGGCGTATTATCTGGTGAAGCCGTAAATCGGGTCAACGCGTCGTCGTTACGAAAGTTGGTCATCACCGATTCGATTATGGCGTCGGATGCAGCCATTGCGAGCGCGAAAATCCGCCAGCTTCCGATCGCGCCCTTGTTGGGTGAGGCGATCAAGCGGATTGCGGACGAAAGCTCGGTTAGCTCCTTGTTCGATTGATGACACCTGCCGATATCCTCCTTGCCAATCGCTTGGCGGACGCCGCAGGACAGGCAATCCGTCCGTTTTTCCGGACAAGCTTCGCACAGGAAACAAAGGCAGATGCCTCACCTGTAACTGAAGCGGACCGCGCAGCCGAAAGCGCAATACGCCGAATGTTAGACGCAGAATGTCCCCGCGACGGCATCATTGGTGAAGAATTTGGTGAGAAAACTGGCACATCAGGCCGTCGCTGGATTATCGACCCGATTGACGGCACCGTCAGCTTCATGGCCGGGCGCCCGATATTCGGGACGCTCATCGCGTTGTTGGAGGACAATTGGCCCGTGCTGGGTGTGATTGACCAATGCATCAACGGCGAACGCTGGGTTGGCGCTGCGGGATATCCAACAACATTGAACGGCACACCAGTGCAAACCCGTTCGTGTAGGGCGCTTGCCGACGCGACCTTGGCGACATCTGGACCACAATATTTCAGCCAGCATGATGGCGACCATTTTATGGCGCTTGCAGCGCAAACAGCGCATAAGAAAATGCTGTTTGGCGGGGATTGTTATAATTACGCATTGCTTGCCAGCGGCCATATCGACATCGTTGTGGAAGCAGGGTTGAAACTGCATGATTTTGCTGCTTTAATTCCCGTGATAACCGGAGCAGGGGGCATGATGAGCGACTGGTCGGGAGAGCCGCTTCACGGGGGTTCGGATGGACATATCATAGCGGTGGGCGATCCGGCGCGCCTTGACGATGTGCTTGAGGCACTTGTATGCCATCATTAGCGGGCGCAGGCTCCGTTCAATTCATTTTGCCGGCCAAACCGCTTCGGCGCTATCTTTCCTCTTATTATTTCCTTGATACTGGTACCAACGGGCCCGAGCAGGAGGATGTAATCTATCCGGAATGGGCAACCGTGCGCTTTGCCTTGCGCGGGCAGGCAACAGGCAACACCGTCCGTTTGAATTCCCGCGATATTCCCGCCGAAAGCGTTACGGGGCCAACGGGCCGGGCCGCATTGGTGCGCTTTCGCAACATACAGCTTGTCGGGTTCGGATTATTGCCTTTAGGTTGGTATCGGATCATTGGATGTCCAGCAGATCGCTGGGCCGACAGAGTAAGCGCGGTGGATGCGGCCCCTGAGTTCGCGCGACTTGCGCAGTTAAGGCGGGAAATAGACGGAACCACCGATCCAGAACAAATTGCGGCATTGTTCGATCACATCATGCTGCAATCTCTAGGCGACCCCGACCCGCTAGAAGCGGACATTGACAACATCCACCAAGCCATAGCCAATCCCGAGATCAGCAATGTACGCGACCTTGCAGAGGCATCCGGGATGAGCCAACAACGGCTTGAGCGGCTCGCGCGCCGGATATTCGGTTTCCCGCCCAAATTCATGCTGCGTCGCCAACGTTTTTTGCGGACATTAGCCAATGCAATGCAGCATCCGGACCTCACATGGTCCGATGCGATGGACGGACAATATTTTGACCAAGCCCATTTTAATCGCGAATTCCATCAATTCATGGGCATGTCCCCTGGCCATTTTCTCGTCATGCCGCGTGCAATCAGCAGCGCGTCGACCCAAGTACGCGCGGAACAGGTCGGTCAGCGACTGCAATCCTTACAGGTTCCGGAGCCTTGGAAAGGGCAATAGACTTGCATTCGCCTGCGAATCCCGCTAGTCGCGCGCCTTCCGAATAAGCAGGCTGGCCAATAGGGCTGCCATGTCGGCTTGATACGGACTCAACAAAGGAGACCAAAATGCCCAAGCTCAAGACCAAGAGCGGT
>Ga0209550_10005023_pt1 | contig 12465 bp, 10 predicted proteins | sample LauGreSuBDMM15SN_2_FD_187567 | JGI IMG/M metagenome (GOLD analysis project Ga0209550, IMG submission 187567) | Freshwater lake microbial communities from Lake Michigan, USA - Su13.BD.MM15.SN (SPAdes) (version 5) | ecosystem: Environmental > Aquatic > Freshwater > Lake | place: Lake Michigan... | reverse complement strand
CCCATTACCCCAAGGCTTCCTGGCATCCGATTTGTGCACTCCCCAGGCCCCACGCATGTGCCCGATGAAGTCATGCATGCCATGCAAAGACCCATGACGGATTTGGCCGATCCTCGTGTTGCCGCACTCATTGCAGCCTGCGAAACAGGCATGAAGGACTTGCTGAACTCCCCGGCCTCTGACGTGTTCTTTTACGCCAGCAACGGCCATGGCGTGTGGGAGGCTGCATCAGCCAATTTGGGATCAGACCAGCACAGCTTGTTGATTGCTGGGTCTGGCCACTTCTCTGACCAGTGGGCCATTCAGACCACCGCCTTAGGACTACCCGTCATCAGAACACCGCACACCGAAGGTCAGCCAATTGATATTGCGGCCATCGAAGCAGCACTCCGCGCAGACACCCAGCATCACATTGCGGCCGTCATGGTGGTTCACACTGACACGGCCAGTGGCATCACCAGCGATCTTCAAGCCATTCGCAAAGCCATCAACAGCACAGGTCATCCAGCGCTGTATGTGGTGGATGTGGTGGCCTCTTTGGGAGCCGCTCCCTTTGACATGGATGCTCTGGGTGCAGATGTGTGTCTGGGCAGCTCCCAAAAAGGTTTGATGATGCCCCCTGGCCTTGGCTTTGTAGCGGTCAATGCCAAAGCATTTGCTTGGTCTAAGGCGCATGCCAAACCCCGCTTCTATTGGAGCTGGTTAGAGCGAAAAACCGACATCCAATCTGCCAAGTTTTGTGGCACGCCACCTTTGGCCCATCTTGCCGGTTTGGAGGTTTCTTTGGGCCTGCTCAAAGCTGAGGGCTTGCCTGCGGTTTTTGCAAGGCACCAGCGCCTGGGCGGCGCCGTGAGAGCAGCAGTCAATTGCTGGGCCACGGCTGGCAGCATCAAGCTTCACTGCCAAGACCCCAATGGCTTTTCCTCGTCAGTGACAGCCATCGAGGTTGTCGCGGGCATTGACCCTGAGGCATTGCGTGTAGTGGCCCGTGAAAAATTTCAGGTTGCTATGGCTGGTGGCTTAGGGCCTTTGGCGGGCCGTGTCTTTCGCATTGGCCACCTAGGCGACATGAATGAACCCATGATCTTGGGCGCACTGGCCGGCATTGAGGCTGCCATGACAGTTCAAAAAATTCCATACGGACCCAATGGCATGGCGGCTGCCATTGCTTATTTGGCAGAACACACGCCCTAAAACGCTGAACCTAAATCACTCAACCTAAATCGCTCACCCAGAAAGTCGCCCTCACTCATTCATCGTGAGGGGGAATTTCCAATGCCTGATACAAAGGCAAGATGTCTGCGCGAATACGCTGAAAGTAATAGGCATAAACAAGCGCAGCCACCAAACCTATAGTGCCAAACAGCGCCAAGGCGGATGGACTGCCAATGTGGTCAGCCAACCAGCCAGAGCAAAGTGATCCCACGGGCGACATGCCAAGGAAAGACATGACGTACAAGGCAGCCACGCGCCCCCGCAATTCATCGGGCACGATGCTTTGAAGCACGGTGTTGGTCGAGGCAGCTGTGACCATCATGCCAAGGGCCGATACAAACAACAAAGGAAGCGCCAACCACAAGCTCTCAGCGAAAGAAAAGGCGACCAGCATCAGCCCCGCCGCGCCAGCATTCCATCCAATGACTTTGAACAAACCTCGGATATTGGTTCGCGACGCCAAGTAGAGCATGCCGCAAACTGCGCCAAGCCCCGCCGAGCTGTACAGCAAACCCAAGGTTCTAGAGTCGCCATGAAACCGCTCACTGGCAAACCAAGGCATGAGTGAGGCGTAAGACTGCAAGCAAAAACTGCTTACGGCCAACAAGAGCAATGCACATCGGCTTGGAAAAAAGCCGTAAGCGTATTCAATTCCCGCCATGAGTTGCCTGAACAGTCCCGCAGAGGCTTGACGGTTGACATGAGGGGCAATTTGACTGGCCCGCAATGCGGAAATGACGGCTAGTCGCATCACACAATTGGTGGCAAAACTCCACACTTCACCAAATGCAGCGGTGATCAAACCACCCAACATCGGCCCAATGAATCTGGCGCCATTCATCACAGTTGAATTGAGCGCAATGGCATTGGTCAGTTCTTGCCGGTTGGGCAAGAGTTTGGAAATAAGAGCCTGCCTGGCGGGTGCATCAAAGGCGTTGCCAAAACCCAGCACCGCATTTCCGACGACGATGTGCCAAGCCTCGATTCGCCCGCTGACCACCAAGGCCAGCATGACCACCGATTGCAGCATGGCCAGGGTGTTGGTTGCAAACAAAACACGCCGCACGTCTAAGCGGTCGAGCAAGACACCAGCAAATGGCGTGATCAACAACATGGGAATCTGCAAACTGAAGGCAGACAAACCCAGCATGAAGGTTGAGCCAGAGAGGCTGTAAACCAACCAACTGGTGGCAATCAGTTGTACCCAGTTGCCAATTTGAGAGGTGCCCTGCCCCATGATAAACAACCGAAAATTCCGGTGCTGAAGCGCACGCAGACTGTTCGGTAGTTTCATGGCTGAATTAAGGCTTGCAAATTTACTTTAAATGGGCGTTCATTTGGGCTTCATTGGGCAGAAAAAGCACAATCAAGGCACCCAAGGCCGCCACCACAGACAAGGCCATCATCAACTGCGTAAAGCCTGCAGCCTTCACTACTGGGCCTAGCATATAGACAGCCATGGAGCTGATGCCAAACGAGATGGCAATCCGGGTGCCACTCACTCGAGATCGCATGGCGTCGTCAATATAGCGAACCACCATGGTGTCGCTGAATGGAATGGAGGCAAAGACCATCACCATGTAGAAAATGGCGGCTGCGTACCAAACCCAACCCGTCGTTTGCGAGGCTGCGCCAAAGGCCAGAATTTGCATCAACAAGATTGAAAAAAACAAAGGCTTCACAGGCCATAAGTCGAGCAAACGCCCTACCACCAACTGTGCCAATGACGCTACCGCATAAATGGCGGCAAGCAACATGCCCAAGCGAGAGGGGTCGTTGACCAAGCCGTCAAGGCGTTCGGCCAACAACTGCGCATTGCCATTGGTCGTGATGTTGAACAACAAACTGGTGGTGGTGGCGGTGGCCACCATGACCACAAAAGTGCGCCAAGCCAAGTGCTTGGGCAATTGAACCGAACTGGCTTTCTTTTTGGCTGGCGCCCCGGATTCGTGCGGGGCCGTCATGGCAAACGCAACACCACAAACGATAGAAACCAAGCCAGGCACCACAAAAGCCACTCGCCAACCCTGCCACGCCACCAAGAAGCCCGTTGAAAGCGCCGCAAGCGCAATGCCCAAATTGCCTGCGAGTCCATTGACGCCAATGGTAAAACCTGGACGCTCTGACTTCTGAACCAGCATGGGAATGCCCACGGGGTGGTAGATGGCTGAAAAAATACCCAAAACCGTGAGCGCCATGCCCATTTGCAAGGGGGTTTGAGTGAATGCAACAGCAATGGCAGACAAACCCATGCCAAAAAAGAACACCAGCATCATTTGCCGACGGCCCCATAAATCTCCCAACCTTCCCGCAGGGATTGAGCCCAGCCCAAACATCAAGAAAGCGCCTACGGTGTAAGGCATCATGTCTTCCCACCGGCCCACCCCAAAATCGAGAGCAATGGCGCTGACAGCCGTGGCAAAAATCAATAGAAACAAATGATCAAGCGCGTGGCCCAAATTCAAAAGAAGAGATGGAATAGCTGGCATGCAAACTGGTTGAAACTGTTTAAAAGTCCAAGGGGGTATTGTGAATGCCCTTATTAAACCTCGGATTTGAAAAAATTTGTTGTCAGGACAGTTCACAGAATCAAGGGAATATCCTGTGCTCAAAATGCCAAAAGTCAAATAGGCTTGGCGTTCAATTTCGATCTTTAGGAGCTCTACATGGCATCATTCAAGTTACGCCCATCCTTCTCATGGGTCTCTTCTTTGGCACTCTCAGTGAGCATGGCGGGTGCTTTGCTTACTGCGCCTGCCGCTTTGGCGCAAGCTTTTCCAAACAAAGCCATTCGCCTGATTTGCCCCTTCCCACCAGGCGGTGCTGTTGATATTGCATCTCGCGCCATTGCGCAAGAGTTGTCCAAAAATTTGGGCCAACCTGTGACGGTTGACAACAAACCCGGCGCAGGTGGCAATATCGGCGGCGCCGATGCAGCCCGTGCGGCACCCGATGGCTACACCATCTTCATGACCACCAGCGGTATCCAAGCCATCAACCCAGCGCTGTATGCCAAGATGCCCTTTGACCCTAACAAAGATCTGGCACCTGTTTCGGCCTTGGTTTCCCTGAACAATGTGTTGGTCTTGCACCCATCAGTCAAAGCCAACTCTGTGGCTGAAGTGATTGCACTGGCCAAAGCTCAGCCGGTCAATTACGCCTCTAGCGGCAGCGGCACCAGCATTCACATGTCGGGCGAAATGTTCAGATCGCTCACCAACATCAACATGACCCACATCCCTTACAAAGGCAGCGCACCAGCGCTCAACGACCTTTTGGGCGGCCAAGTCATGATGATGTTTGACAACATCCCGTCTGCCATTCCTCACATCAAGTCTGGCAAGCTCAAAGCGCTGGCCACCACAGGCGCCAAGCGCGACCCCCTGTTGCCCGACTTGCCCACCCTTGCTGAGGCGGGTGTAGCGGGTTATGAATCTGGCGTGTGGTTTGGCTTGGCAGTGCCCGCCAACACACCTCGTGATGTGGTGATGCGACTCAATGCAGAGGCCATCAAAGGCACCAAGTCACCCGAGTTTGTCAAACGCATGACAGAGCTGGGTTACATCATCATGGGCACCAGCCCAGAAACCATGGCCGAAATGAGCAGAGCCGAAGTGCAACGCTGGGGCCCCATTGTTAAAGCATCTGGCGCTAAAGCTGATTGATGTCTGATTGATGTTGTTTGCAACTCAAGCGATTCACCTCGCATGAGTTGCAACACGAACTGATGCGCAAAGCAGCTTCTCCACTTCGCATCATCGTGATGGGTGTTTCTGGATCCGGAAAATCAACGCTGGCCGAGGGACTTGCAAAGTCACTTGGCTTGCGCATGAAAGATGGCGATGAACTTCACCTGCCCGAAAGTGTGGCCAAGATGAGTGCCGGCATTGCACTAGAAGATGCCGACCGTTGGCCTTGGTTAGATCGCATTGCCCACTACCTTGCCCATGACGCGCAAAGCCCTGTAGGTACAGCTGGCGCCATCGTGTCATGCTCGGCACTCAAACGCGTTTACAGAGATCGCATCCGGCAGCAAGCTGGCCCCCTTGTTTTTCTATTTTTAGACGGACAGCCTGAGTTGATCAAGCAACGCATGCAAGATCGCAAGGGCCATTACATGCAGGCTGGGTTGTTAGCCAGTCAATTGCAAACCTTGGAAAGACCCAGTGCTGATGAAACTGATGTCATTGCACTCAGTATCAATCAGGCTGTATCCGATCTTTTGGAAAATGCCATGGCCAAGTTAGTGGCTTACCAAGAAGATACGCTTAGACATACGAGCTAAATTCAAAAATCCAATATGACAGTACTTCAATCATTCCAACTGAACGGCAAACTGGCCCTGATCACCGGGTCTTCTGCAGGTATCGGCTTTGCACTGGCCCGTGCTCTGGGCGAAGCGGGTGCCCATGTCATTCTCAATGGACGCAACGCTGACAAAGTAGCAGCGGCGGTAGCCACGCTTCAGGGCGAGGGCTTGAAGGTTAGCCAATCTGTTTTTGACGTGACCCATGCTCAAGATGTGGTGTCGGCTGTCAACAGAATAGAAACCGATGTAGGCGCGCTTGAAATTTTGATCAACAACGCCGGTATGCAAATTCGCGGTCCTTTGCATGAGTACAAGGACGAAGATTGGCACACCCTCATGCGCACCAACCTCGACAGTGTTTACTACGTTGGTAAAACTGTGGCGCAAAAAATGATTCCGCGTGGTCGCGGCAAGATCATCAACATCTGCTCTGTGCAAAGTGAGCTGGGTCGCCCCGGCATTGCGCCCTATACGGCCAGCAAAGGCGCGCTCAAAATGTTTACCAAGGGCATGGCCATCGATTGGGGACCCTTTGGCATCAACGTCAATGGCATTGGCCCAGGTTATTTCAAAACTGAATTGAATCAAAAATTGGTAGATGATCCTCAGTTTTCCTCTTGGCTGGTGGGCCGCACCCCCAGCAGACGCTGGGGCGATGTTGCGGATTTAGGCGGTGCTGCTGTCTTTTTGGCCAGCGATGCCTCCAAATTCGTCAATGGCCATATTCTCTATGTTGATGGCGGCGTCACCGCTACACTCTAAGCATTGCAACTTCTGGTTAAATCATGCGCGCGCTCATTTGCCACTCAGCAAAAGATTTGAGAATTGAAACCACCGAGCTCCCTCCGATGGGCCCCGATCAGGTTCGGGTGAATGTGGCCTTTGGTGGCATTTGCGGTTCTGATTTGCATTACTACCAACACGGCGGCTTTGGCACCGTCAGAATCAAGCAACCCATGGCACTGGGCCATGAAATTTCTGGTGTGGTGAGCGCCTTGGGTGCCAATGTCAAACACCTAGAAGTGGGCCAGCGCATTGCCATTTCGCCATCTCGGCCTTGCGGCACCTGCCGATACTGCCAACTGGGACAACACAACCATTGCCTCAACATGCGATTTTTTGGCAGTGCCATGCCCTTCCCTCATATTCAAGGTGCTTTTGCTGAGCAGCTCATCATTGAGGCCTATCAAGCCCATGCCATTGGCAAGCACTTGAGCCTCTCAGAAGCGGCATTGGCCGAGCCTCTTTCTGTTGGCCTGCATGCCATCCAGCGCGCTGGTGGCGTGTTGGGCAAGCAGGTCTTTGTCACAGGCTGCGGCCCCATTGGATCGCTCCTCATTGGTGCTTTGCGCCGAGCAGGTGCAGCCCGCATTGTGGCAGCCGACATTGCAGACCTGCCCTTAAAGTGCGCCAAAGAGATGGGTGCCGACGAAACCATCAACCTCAAAACCCAGCCTGAGTTGCTCGATAAATACAAAGCAGACAAAGGCCAATTCGAAGCAGTGTTTGAAGCTTCCGGCAGCGAGCCTGCATTGCGAGCGGGCCTGGATGTCATCATGCCGCGCGGCGTGTTGGTTACCGTCGGCATGGGAGGCGACATGAGTTTGCCCATGACCCAATTGGTTGCCAAGGAAGTCGACATGCGAGGCACCTTCCGCTTTCATGCAGAATTTGCCACAGCTGTACAGTTTTTGAATGAAGGTTTGGTCAATGGCAAGCCAGTGATTACTGGCATTCTGCCGATGGACAAAGCCATCGAAGCTTTTGAGTTGGCTTGCGACAAATCGCAATCACTGAAAGTTCAAATCGAATTTGAAGCCGCTTGATGAAAAGTCAAATTGACCATTTGGTGGTGGCTGCGCACAGCTTGCAACAAGGCGTTGAATGGTGTGAAGCCACACTGGGGATCACACCTGCTGCAGGGGGTGAGCATGAAAAATACGGCACACACAATCGGCTTTTCAAAATCGCTACGCCAGCGTTTCCAGTGGCCTATTTCGAAATCATTGCCATCAACCCGGATGCCGTGATCGAGAAAAAACCACCACCTGCGCGTTGGTTTGATTTGGACAGCAAACAACTCCAAGCTGAGTTGGCCAAGTCACCTCGTTTGGTACATTTTGTGGTCAATACAGACAACATTCAAGACGCGCGACATGCCTGGAAAAACCAAGGCATTGACCGCGGACCCATTATTCATGCAAGCCGCAAAACCCCCAAGGGCTTGTTGCAATGGCAAATTACGGTGCGGCCAGACGGCGACAGGTTGTTCAATGGCACTCTGCCAACCCTTATTCAATGGGGCAAGCCTGAAGCGGCAGACCCCATGCAACTGCATCCTCGCAATCATTTGCCCCGTTCTGGTGTGTCCTTGAAATCTTTAACAGTTTCACACCCCAGTGCAAGCAAGATCAAAGCGGCTTATGAGGCCATCATGCTGGGCAACATCGATGTGACGGAGGGTCCTGCCAACATCGTCGCCACATTGCAAACACCCAAAGGTCTGGTCACTTTAGAAAGTTTAGGCATTTGACCATGAGCGTTTCGCCTCAAACCGCCATGTCCAATGGCGCTTCAGACCATCCCATCATCGATGTCTTGATTGTGGGTGCTGGCTTGTCTGGCATTGGTGCTGCCAAACATTTGCAAATGCACAGCCCTCAAAGCAGCTGGTGCATTTTGGAATCAAGGGATGCCATTGGCGGCACATGGGACTTGTTTCGATATCCTGGCATTCGCTCAGATTCCGACATGTACACCCTGGGCTATTCATTCAAACCTTGGATCGATCACAAAGCCATTGCTGATGGCAGCACCATTCGGCAATACATTCAAAAGACGGCCGACGAAAATGGCATCACGCCGCACATTCGCCATGGCCACTCTGTTACTCACGCCTCATGGTCAAGCAGTGAAGCATGCTGGACGCTTACCGCAAATCAAAAAAACAATGATCAGCCCGTGGTCTTGAAAGCCCGATTTCTGTATCTTTGTTGCGGTTATTACAGCTATAAAAATGGCTACCAACCCAATTTTCCAGGACAAGCCAGTTTCAAGGGCGATTGGGTTCACCCTCAATTTTGGCCCGAGAAACTCAACTACGAACAGAAAAAAGTGGTGGTCATCGGCAGTGGCGCAACGGCGGTCACATTGGTGCCAGAAATGGCCAAAAAGGCCGCGCATGTCACCATGCTGCAGCGCTCTCCAACCTACGTCATTTCACGCCCCGCTGAAGATGGCTTCTCACTCACTCTGCAAAAGTTCTTGCCCTCCAAGTTGGCGTATCAAATCACTCGCGCCAAAAATGTGATCTTGGGCATGCTGTCGTATCAACTGGCCCGCAGCCAACCCGAATTTGTCAAACGTTACTTGGTCAAAATCGCTGCCAAGCAATTGCGCTCTGACGAACAAGCTCAGCATTTCTCGCCAGACTACAAACCCTGGGATCAAAGGTTGTGCCTGATTCCCGATGGCGACTTGTTCAAACAAATCAGACGCGGCCATGCCAGCGTGGTAACAGATACCATTCAAACAGTGACCGAAAATGGCCTGCAATTGAGCAGCGGTCAGTTTCTGGAAGCCGACATCATTGTGTCGGCCACAGGTCTGTCTTTGAACATGCTGGGAGATATCCAAGTCACGGTCGATGGACAGGCTTTCAAACCCTCGCAAGCTATGGCCTACCGCGGCATGTGCTTGTCAGGCTTGCCCAATGCCATCATGACCTTTGGCTACACCAACGCATCTTGGACCCTGAAGGCCGATCTCACGGCTGTTTATGCTTGTCGTCTATTGAACTACATGAGGCAACATGGCTATCGAAAAGTAGTGCCAGTTCGCGATGCTTCTGTTGCAGAACAAGACTATTTGTCGTTCACGTCTGGTTACGTTCAACGTGCCAGCAGCATCTTACCCAAGCAAGGCTCGCGCGCACCCTGGCAAGTGAATCAAAACTACATCAAGGATATTTTCCTGATCAAATATGCCCGTCTGAATGATGGCATCATGCAGTTCAGTTAATTTGCACGTTCACTTCGAGGTTTCGACATGTTGGCTCTCTGGATTTTATTTTTACTCGCCACAAGTGTGATTGGCTTGATCGGATTCGCAGCTTTTTCCAACAAAAAGGCGGAAGATCTCTTGCCCCCTGCCGGTAAGTTTGTTCAATTGGGCGATACGCGTTTGCACTACGTCGATCAAGGCCAAGGGCCAGCCATTCTGATGATTCACGGCTTGGCAGGCAATTTGCAAAATTTCACTTATGGCTTGGCAAAACCTTTGGCCGAAACCCACCGTGTGATTTGCGTAGACCGTCCTGCTTGCGGTTATTCCAAACGTGCATCCAATGCCGATGCCAGCCTTGAAGCTCAAGCCGACACCATTGTGAGTTTGCTAGACCATTTGCAAATTGAGTCTGCCGTTTTGGTAGGTCACTCTTTGGGGGGCGCTATATCGTTGGCCGCGGCGCAACGCCATCCTGACAAAATTAAGGCACTGGCACTCATCGCACCCCTCACGCGCTTGCCCGACGAACCCTCACCAGCGTTCAAACCCCTCAAAATTTCATCGCCCACCATGAGAAGCATTCTCGGTTGGACCCTGGCCATTCCTGGCACAATTTTCAGGATGTCAGAGAGTTTGAAATTCATTTTTGGGCCTGAAAGATTTCCCTCTGATTTTGCAATTCGAGGTGGGGGCATCTTGTCACTCAAACCTCAAACCTTCATCAGCGCATCGACAGATTTGCAAAATGCAGAGTGGAGCATGCCGCAAATTGAAGAGTCATATGCCAGCATGAAAACACCTGTTCACGTGCTGTTTGCCAAGGAAGATCGCATCCTCGATTGCAAGCTCAATGGTGAAGACTTAAGGACTCGCATTCCTGGGACAAAGGTTACGGTGGTGAGCGGAGGACATATGCTGCCTGTGACTCAAATCGAAGTTTGCAAGCAATTCATTCAAGACGTGGCTGGATAAGACACCGGTTTGGCGCCTTGGTGCCACACTTTGTATTTGTGCATCACTACCGCGTAGGCTTCTGAGTTTTCAAATTGAGTCAGCCAGTTTTGCAGAGGCAACCATGCTTGCGCATCAAACCACTCACGGTCTGTTCTGGCAAACTGCCGCACAAAGGGTGCAATTGCCGCATCAACCCAGCACCATTGGGCGCCCATCAATCCGGCCGTCTGGCTTAATCTGGTATTGAGGAGTTCTAGAAACTCTGAGCCCCCTTGCCGGTGAGCCAAGCCATCTGGTAAATCGTAGCGATTGGGGTATTTGTAACGGTCTAAATGCTGCTTGAATTCGCCGTCGCATTGCTGCACCAAGGCCAAGGCCTCTTCATGTTGCGAAGAGCCTGAGGTTGACCATGCGGCCGGATCATTTTGTTGCAATGCCCACTGAACAATGTCTAGGCTCTGCTCAAGCACTTGATCTTTGAGAACCAGTACAGGAACTGTCCCTTTGGGGGATACAGCCAACATGCTTTCTGGTTTTTGAGACAGCGCAATTTCGCGAATTTCACATCGGATGCCACACGACAAGAGCACCAATCGCGCACGCATGGCATAGGGGCAGCGACGGAATGAATACAACACAGGTGCATCAGCAGGCAACAAAGCAGCCATCCTTTCTTGTCGTTGAGGCGTACCAATGTGATTGATTTGGCGCGCTTTGGCAATTTCCCATTGTTTTTGTCTTTCGCGAGCACTTTGCTTTTGCTCTTCGCTGGTGTGGGCGTGGCACCTTGGACAACTCACGCCCAACTCAAAGAAAGGCGTTTCTTTGGCACCAGGTGGTAATGGCTCGCGACAGCAGCGGCACAGCTCGTGCTGGCCTGGTTGCAGGCCATGGCCCACACTGACACGTTCGTCAAAAACAAAACACTCACCCTCCCACAAGCTTTTCTCTGGTGGAACAAGCTCTAAATATTTGAGAATACCGCCCTGCAAATGGTAGACGTCTTCAAAGCCATGCTCCAACATCAAGGAGGTGGATTTCTCACAGCGAATACCACCCGTACAAAACATGGCCACGCGTGGCTTGCGACCATTTTGAGCTTCGAGAGATTTGGCTTTTTCAACCCAACTTGGCAATTGTGAAAAGCTTTGAATCTGCGGATCGATGGCACCCTTGAATGTGCCAATTTCAACTTCATAATCGTTGCGTGTATCAATCAGCACCACATCGGGCGATGAAATCAAGTCGTTCCAGTCTTCGGGTTTGACATACTGCCCCACCCGCTTGATCGGGCTGATACCTTCCACCCCCAATGTGACAATTTCTTTTTTCAACCGGACTTTCATGCGGTGAAACGGCGCTTTGCTTGTCCAAGATTCTTTGTGTTCGAGATCAGCCAGTTGGCTTGCTTGTCGCAAATAAGCCAACACGGCATGCACGTCTTGTGGCTGGCCTGCAATGGTGCTGTTAATGCCCTCACGCGCCAACAAAATCAAGCCCTTGACGTTGTGAGCTTCGCAAAAAGCCAACAAGGGTGCACGCCGGTCTGCATAGTCTGGCAAATCAACGAACTTGTAAAAAGCAGCCGTGAGGTACTTGATTTCAGTTCCCGTTTCAGTTTCAGTCTCAATCGAAGTCATGGCTGTATTTTGCCTTGAGTCAAGACATGCGTATGCGCATTAAAGTTGTTTCAACAACTCAGCTGTTTCAAAAATCGGCAGCCCCATGATGCCGGTATAGGAACCCTGTATGGCTGAAATATGGCAAGCCGCCAAGCCTTGAATGCCATAGGCGCCAGCTTTCCCAAACGGCTCACCTGTGGCCACATAGGCTTTGATTTCCGAAAGCTTCATAGGTGCAAATCTCACTTTAGAAACAGACACACTCAAAAGTCTGCGGCGGCCTGAGGCCACAGCCACCGCCGTTAAAACGCGGTGCGTTTGACCCGACAAGGTTTTGAGAATGCGCAAGGCGTCCTGTTC
>Ga0209550_10005021_pt1 | contig 12469 bp, 14 predicted proteins | sample LauGreSuBDMM15SN_2_FD_187567 | JGI IMG/M metagenome (GOLD analysis project Ga0209550, IMG submission 187567) | Freshwater lake microbial communities from Lake Michigan, USA - Su13.BD.MM15.SN (SPAdes) (version 5) | ecosystem: Environmental > Aquatic > Freshwater > Lake | place: Lake Michigan... | reverse complement strand
AATTATATTCAATTTATTATTCTCTTATAAACAAAATGAATAAAATGAAATTTATAGAAGTAATTTAATGTTTTTTATTTGTTTTTTTATTTTTCGTTTTTTTATTTTTCGTTTTTCTATTTTTCGTTGTTCTATTTTTTATTTTTTTGTTATTTGTTTTTCTATTTTTCGTTGTTCTATTTTTCGTTGTTCTACGTTTTCCTCCACTATAACATCCCCAATGCCAGTTAGGATTTCCACCTTTTTGTAAAGCTAAATTATCATTTTTGGCATTTTCAGCACCTTGTACGCTTAATTGAGTATTTCCTACTATTAAGTCATTAGGATTTGTTCCACCAGTATTGTATGGCATTACCATTTGAGGAGCTTCATAGCCTCCACCTTTACCTTTATTTTTTTTATATTTTCCACCTTTAAAAGAATTATTTAGCTTATTTTGACTATTAGAATTTAGGTTCATTTGTTCATATGCTGACTTACTTGGATCTCCAGCTATAGGGGCCTTTTGGGTTGGATATAATATGTTTGGATTTACATTTTGAGACATTATTTTAAATATATAATTAGTTTAGATTAAAAAATTTAAAAATCGTTGTTTTATAATATAGAATGATGAATGATAAACAAAGGTTACAATTACAAAGTATGATTAAAGAAAATAATGTTGAAGACCAAACAGAATTAATACGCAATTTAAAACATAGTATAATATTAAGAAATGAAATTAATAGTATGATAAATATTAAAACTAAATATAACGGCGATTATAATAAAATTTCAGAAGAATGCATAAATGAATGTAATTTTTTATTTACCTATTACACTGATATTTTTAACAAAATAAAAAAAGACGAAATTGACATAAAAATACTCTATAAATTTATAGATGTATTAAAACAAATAGAAGATGGCGAGTTAAATCAACATGAAGGTTCTTTTTTAGTAGGAACACTTTTAAAAGAATTGTATATTGATAGTGCATTGAAAAAAGCAGAAAAACTTGATGAACAATATGGAACAACAAAAGAAGAACCAAAAAAGCCAACTATACAAGTTACTTGGAAACAATTTAAAAAAATGAGTAAATAAACTAATGCTTAAATATACTTAAATATATACTTAAGTTAAATGAACTTATACTTAAATATATAATAATATAATAAATATTATATATTTGAATGTCAAAAAAATATTCAACCACTCAAACTCTTATAATAGTAGAATCTCCGGCAAAGTGTAAAAAAATAGAAGAATATTTAGGTGCTGGTTATAAATGTGTTGCTTGTTTCGGACATATTAGAGAACTCTCTTCTTTAAAAAATATAGATTTTAATGATAATTTTAAACCAACATATACCATTATTGAAAATAAAATAAAACAAAACCAAATAGAAATTTTAAGAAAAGAAATTAATTTGTCAAGTGATGTTATTATTGCGACAGATGATGATAGAGAAGGCGAATCTATTGGATGGCATATATGCGATATTTTTAATTTAAATATTGAAAAAACAAAAAGAATAGTATTTCATGAAATTACAGAAATAGCATTACAAAAAGCAATTCTTAATCCGCAACAAATTAATATAAATATAGTAAATTCTCAAAAAACGCGACAAATATTAGACTTATTAGTGGGATTTAAAATTTCTCCTATGCTTTGGAAATTTATATCACAAAATAAAAAGAATTCTCTTTCAGCAGGTAGATGTCAAACACCAGCATTAAAAATAATATATGACAATCATAAAGAAATTATTTCAACAGAAAACAAAAAAATATATAATATTATTGGTTATTTTACATCTCATAATATTCCTTTTGAATTAAATAAACATTTTGAATTAGAAGAAGAAATATTACATTTTTTAAATAGTAGCATTAATTTTTCACATATTTATACTTGTTCTCTTCCAAAAATAGTAGTTAAACCACCACCAGAACCATTTACAACTTCCGTCCTTCAACAAAAGGCAAGCAATGAATTACATTATTCACCGAAAGAAACGATGACTATTTGTCAGTCATTATATGAGAAAGGTTATATTACATATATGAGAACAGATTGTAAAAAATATAGTAATGATTTTATTATAAAAATAAAGGAATATATATTACGTAATTATGACGAAAAATATATTAACCAAAATATAGAAAATATAACATTAAAAAATGACGATGAAATATGTTTTCCTCATGAATCTATAAGACCAACAAACATTTTACTTTTTGAGCTCCCAAAAGAAGAAGAAGATAAAAAAGAAAAAAAAATGTATAAACTAATTTGGGAAAACACTTTAGAAAGTTGTATGTCATCTTGTTTATATAATAGTATAACTGCTAACATATCTTCCGTTAATAATTTATATTACACATATACAAGTGAAAATATAAATTTTCCTGGATGGAAGATAGTAACAAAAAAATATTCAAATGATAAAGAGTATCAATTTCTTCAAACAATAAAACAAAATACTGGCTTTTCTTATAAAAAAATTGTTTCAAATACAATAATAACAGGAACAAAACACCATTATACTGAAGCCAAATTAGTAAATATTTTAGAAGAAAAAGGCATAGGACGACCTTCTACATTTTCTATAATTATTGATAAAATACAAGAAAGAGGATATGTTAAAAAAAGCGATATAAAAGGAAAAGAAATAGAATGTAAGGATTTTGGTTTAGAAAATGATAAAATATATGAAACTATTAGTAAAAAAGAATTTGGAAATGAAAAAGGAAAATTAATTATACAACCAATTGGAATAATGGTGATAGATTTTCTTTATAAATATTTTAATGAATTATTTGATTATGAATATACAAAAATGATGGAAGACAATCTTGATAAAATTTCAAGGGCAAATTTTGATTGGGTAGAATTATGTTCTATTTGTGATTTCCAAATAGATAGTTTAATAGAAAAGTTAAAAGATGTATCAAAAATAGAGATAAAAATAGATGATAAAAACACTTATTTAATTGGAAAATATGGACCTGTTATTAAACATTTGGAGATAACAGATGATGGAAAAGAAGAAGTAACATTTAAAGCTACAAAAAAAGATATAGATATTCATAAAATTGAAAATGGAGAATATAATGTGGAAGATATAATTGATGAAGACGCTAAAAAAAAACAAATTATATTAGGAAAACATGAGGGCGATAATGTAATATTAAAAAAAGGAAAATATGGTTTATATATTTCTTGGGGCGAAAATTCCAAAGCATTAAAAGATTTTGGAAATAGACCTATAGAAAACATCACATTTGATGAAATAAAACCATATTTGACTGAAGAAAAAAAATTTGTAAGAGAAATTACATCAAATATATCATTAAGGTCTGGACCAAAAGGTGATTATATATTTTATAAAACAAACAAAATGAAAAAACCACAATTTTTTTCTTTAAAAAATTTTAAAGGTAATTATAAAACGGATAATATAAATAAAATTAAAGAGTGGATTAAGAGTAATTACGATATAATGTTATAAAGAATTATATAGAATTATAACCATCTCCAAAAGTTGTAATTTTTCTTAGTTGTTGTGGTACAAGAAGAGTAAATTGCAACATAAAAGAATATTCAAATCTTCCAAAATTAACAAGTAAATTATTATGATATCTTAGTTTTATTCTTATTTTTCTAATTCTTTCGGCAGGAGGCATAAATACTTTATATGGGCTTGAATCTTTATCAAACCATTGTGAAATAGGAGTTGTTGGAACCGCAATTTTAGCAAAAGATGAATTCACAACTCCATTTGTTTCATTTGTTTTAACTGTGAAGGAAGAAATATTATATGGCGAAGTTTCATCTATACAATTTAATCCGTCAATTTCCATATAAAAATAAGCTTGTCCCATTAAGTTAATTTTATAAGGACATTCTATAAAATATACTTGAGAACCTGGAAGATTGGAATCAGGAACCAACCAATATCCGCCATTACCATAATCAGCATTTATATAATAAAATCGCGGTTTAAAATCTGTAATACTAATGGCTTCTGTATCACATCTTGATAAACCGATATTAGCAGGTAATCCCCAATCAACAAATGTTTTATCTTGCTTTCCTGCATAACAAAATGTATTAGTTTCAATATTTCCCGCTATAATTTGATTTTCATTTGTTAAGGTAAAACCATCTGATGTGTTTCCAAACCATATTTTTTGACTTACATTATTATAAACAATAACAAATCTTGTATAACCACCAGCAGCTAAAAAATCTGCTAATATAGTTACATAACTTGTGTCACCACTATCAATTTTTGCCTGAAAATAATTGGTAATACTACGTGTAACCGAATGATTAAATTTATTTGTTAGTTCATTCGCCATTTGTGTTGGATTATAAAACCCTTCTTCAATGACAATATAATAATTATTTTCAATATTAGTAAATAAAAATTCAAATATTGCGTCTTGTAATGGATTACTTAATGAATTTTCTCCAGGATTATATGGATTAGTAATTAAAAAACTCATATAAATGTTTAAATTTAAAGCTGAAAATGCACTATAATTTGCCGGAAAAGTCCAACTATATAAAGATATATTAACAACATTTAATAAATCTTCGGGAAGCTCAATTTCAAATTGATTTGAATTTGGATGTTTTAAAATATCTCTATCTTCTGAATGTATTGAAACATATTTTTTATAATATAAATATTCTTGAGAACTTGGTATCAAAGGGTGATTTGTGTTAACGTCATACACTTTAGGTGGCTGAACGAAATTGGGATATTGATTAAAATTGGGATATAGATTAGGATATTGTTTTTCATCAAATTTTTTTCCAAAATTATTATTTGCCATACGTATATTATAATATAATAATTTATTTAAATTTATTTATATTTAAAATAATAATTTAATATTATATATGTCAGAAGGAATATATTCTAATGTTGCAAATTATGGAGGAAGACAACCTGATAACTATCAAAATATAAAACAATTTTGGGTTTCTGATGACATAAGTGTTCCATGGATTTTCCAAAAATCACCAGTAGATAGTAGTATTGTAATTACTCCATCGAACAGCAAAAAAAATCTATATATTGCTACAGATGTATATGTAAATGGTGATTTAACTGTAGCAGGAACTATTTTTAACCCTTCAGACCAAAATTTAAAAACTAATGTTAATAATTTAGATGAAAATAAAATAAATGATGTATTAAAATTAAATCCTGTTACTTATAATTATAATTATGATATTGAGAATAAAACTCATTTTGGACTTATAGCTCAAGAGTTAGAAGAATATTATCCAGAATTAGTAAGTAATAATTTTTTTTATAAAAATAATACTTATAAAACTATTAATTATATAGAATTAATTCCTATTATGTTATCTAAAATAAAAAGTATGCAAAACGAAATAGATGAGTTAAAAAAAAGTATAAAAAAAGATATTTGAAAAAAGATATTTGAAAAAAAATAATAGTATATTATTTATTATATATATTATTATTATAGATGAATAGGTTATACTCAAATATTTATAAATCATTAATGATAACAAGCATAATATCATTTTTAATTAGCATTTTATCATCTGGCAATGTTTCTTTTGGAGCCGAAATATCGGGTTATTCTTTGATGACATTATCTATAATAATGATTACATTTATTGTAATTACACAATATATAACAAAAATAAAAGGGCAAGTAAATCTTCAAACTATATTATCAACTATAGTAATTTCAGGACCATTTATATTACTTTTTGCTATAATTGGATTTATATTATATTCATTAATTTACTATAAAAGTAGAATAACTAACGGTCAAGTATCAAACGATTATTATACATTTAACTTATGGTGTATTATTATATTATCAATTCAAACCATTTTTTTGTATAACAATTTAAATAACCCAGATTTTGAATTAAATGGAAAAATATCAAATTTATCAATAAGTATTTTATATTTAATGAGTGTAATTTTAAGCATAATGTCTATCATTTTATACGTTATATTAAAATACTATCAAACGGATGGATTTAAAAATTTAAACACTATAAACAAAAATGTAGAGGTTTAATAAATTTATATGTTAGCCCATAATTTGTTTGTGTTTCCCATATTCCAGAAATTTTTAAGATAAATTTTTCATCATTATTATATTCATTAATTTCATTATATAGTTTTATACTTCCATTTTTCATTTGTTCGTAAATTTTGTATTGAGGTATTTTATTTTTTATATTTATTTTTTGCAATATTTGTTCTTCAATTAATTTTATTTCGTGGATAATATCTTTATTAAGGTGTACGTTAAAATTACATTTAAATTTATTATAATATTTATTAAATGTAATATCAATTAAATTAACCAATAAAAAAACGCCATTTATTACTACAAAAGAATTTGAATATAATATTCTGATAAATATTCCTTCATTGATAATGCTATTTTTGATTGATTCACAAAAAAAAATTTTATTTGAATCATATTGTTCTATTTTAATGGCTATATTCATTATAAAATGGTTAATCATAGTATTAAAAATATGTTTAAGTTTTTAAAATTAATTATAAAATAATGCGTAATAAAAAATAAATAAAGAAATTTTTTATTTGTATATAAATGAAATTTTATGAAACACATTTTGAAGAATATATAAATGAAAATCAAAAAATAAATTTACATCCTAAACTTGATAAAATGTATAATACAAAATTTCCAAAAAAATTAATTGATCTAAAAAATTTAATTTTTTTTGGTCCAAGTGGTGTGGGAAAATATACACAAATGTTAAAATCTATAAAAAAATATAGTCCTACTGATTTAAAATATGAAAAAAAAATTAGTTTAACTTACAACCTTCAACAATATTATTTAAAAATCAGCGACATTCATTATGAGGTTGATATGTCATTATTGGGATGTAATTCAAAATTATTATGGCACGACATTTATCAAAATATAATTGATATAATATCAACGAAAGTTGATAAATCGGGAATAGTAGTTTGCAAGTATTTTCACGAAATACATAACGAGTTAATTGATAATTTTTATAGTTATATGCAGCAAAATAATTCTATTTCTGTAGATTTAAAATTTATATTAATTACAGAAGAACTAAGTTTTATTCCAGACAATATATTAAATTGTTGCGAAATAATACATGTTTCAAGACCTACAAAAGTATTATACACAAAATGTTTAAAAAGCAAGTTACCTAATAAATTAAATTTAGAAAATATAACAAATATAAAAATGCTTCATTTTTACAATGAAGATTTAATGTTACAATACAAAATAATATGTAATAAAATAATCTACAATATTATAAATTTTAATAACATCCAATTTTTAAAATTTAGAGATATATTATATGATATTTTTATTTATAATTTAGACATAACAGATTGTATATGGTACATTTTTTATTCACTTGCTAAAGAAAATAAAATTACAAATGAAAGATTATCCGACGTTTTATTAAAAACGCATAGTTTTTTAAAATATTATAACAATAACTATAGGCCTATTTACCATTTAGAAAATTATTTATTTTACTTGATAAAAATAATCCATAATTTGGATGATTAAAAGGTGTAAAGAATTATTTTTTTATTTGCGAAAAATATACATTTGAGCGTTTGTATTTACAATATTACGATTATAAAACTGATAACCATTTAAATACTTATTCATTGGAACCACAATAGCATTATTAGATTGGGCTACAAAAGCAAAATTATTATAATTTTTTGGAACACCACGACCATAAAATATAGCACTTGTTTTAACTCCCATTTAATATAATAAGACAAAAAAAATATAGAAAATAAAAAATTTATTTTAATACTTAAAGTTTATAATTTATTTTTAATAAAATGGATTATAAAGTAGCATTTGAAATATTAGAAATAGACTTATCAGAAATAAACTATAACGATATATCTTTACAATATTTAAAAAAAAAATATCATAAATTAGCATTATTATATCATCCAGATAAAAATGGAAACACCTTTGAATCAACAGAAAAATTTAAAAAAATAAATCAGTCTTTTGATTACCTTAAAAACAACATGTTTTCTTTAAATAAAAATTTATCAGAAGAAAATCAAAATCATTTTGAAGAAGAAGAAGACATTTTATCTTACGCACATATTTTACAATTATTTTTAAAAAGTATAATGGAAGGAAAATATAATGATATTATATCAAAATTAATAAAAGAAATAGTTGGAGGTTGTAAAGAGGTAACAATAAGACTATTTGAAGATTTAGATAAAGACACATTAATTAATATTTATACATTTCTTTCTAAATATCGTGTAATACTTCACATAAATCAAATATTATTAGAAGAGATTCAGTCTATCATTTTAAACAAACATAATAATGTAATTGTTTATAAATTAAATCCAACTATTGATGACCTATTCAATAACAATATATATAAACTATATGTTGATAATAAGTTATATTTAGTTCCATTATGGTACAATGAGTTATATTTTGATGGTTCTGGATGTGAAATTTTGGTTATATGTGAGCCTGATTTAATGTCAGATATAATAATAGATGAAGACAATAATATTTATATTAAAAATAAAATTATAAATTATACTGATTTATATGAACTTATAAATAATGACTCGTATATTAAAATAGAAGTAGGTGAAAAAACATTTAATATTCCAATTGGTGAATTATATATGAAAAAAGAACAATATTATAGAATTAAAAATCAGGGTTTAACAAAAGTAAAAGATGACATTTATGATGTGTCTGAAAAGGCAGACATTATTGTGAAGATTATAATGGAATGAGATATAATAGAATGAGATATAACAATGGAATAAGTTTTTTAATTTATATTTTTGTATAAATTAAAAAATATTTTTATTTAATTATTTATTTATTATTTTTTATTAAATTGTTTATTATTTAATTTTAATTTTTATTTTTATTTTTATTTATTTACTCGTTATTTATTATGCTTCCAATTTTGAACCTGTGGGCTTTTTCTTTACAACGCGTTTCTTTTGCGGCTCTTCAGCAGTTGGTTGCGGTACAACACTTTGAACTTGTTGTAATGTCTCAGTAACTTCCACAGCAACCATTTCTGTTTTAACATCTTCTTCGCCATCACTATCCTCTACTATTACATTTGATACTATATCTCCATCATCAATAGTTTCTTCAGGTGGTGGCAACTGCTTCATCTTTTCTTTATCTTCAGCCTTAGGTCTAAGAAGACAAACACCCACCAAGCTTTGTTTAGGCTTTTGAACGATTGCTTGTTTTAAATTCCAAGTAATAGATACCTTACCATTTACAAACCAAAGACCACCACATTGAATAAGACAAATTACGTGTGTTTTAGGCTTAATGTATTCCAATGGTGACAAATGTGAATTTACTTTGCCATTTACATATAATGGTGTTCCTTCCTCATCATAAATTTCAGGTTTCCAATTGCCATTCCAACAAGGAATTTTAACTGTTAGTGTTGGCGGTTTTGCTAAATCAGCCTCTTGGGTTCCCTTAATTTTTGGATGTCTCAACATTACATTAAACTTTTCTTCCATTACTTCTTGACTTGAAATTGTCTTACCAAACCATTCCTTAGAATACATTAAAGCATCAGCCTTTACTTTATTTTCTAATGCTTTCATTGATTTAAGAAACGCATCCAAATCTGGATTTGAATATTCTTGCGTAGGAAATTGTAAGCTCATAGTATATTTTCCGGTAAGATTTTTTTGCTGATCCTGTCCTTCTTGTGGTCCCCAAGTTAAAATAAGAGGAGTTGATATAGTTAATGATTCTAATGGGTCTTTAAAATATTTATTATATAAATTCACTACTTTTCCTCCTGAAGCATGTGCCTTAGGAGCAGAGTATAAAAATACATCAGTATTAATATTGGTTCCGTCTAGGATTGAATTGGTTGTCATTCTTGCTTATTATGTTTTATATTATACATATCTCTTTAAATCAATTTTCTAATTCATTTTTTTTTTAAAAATAAAATACAAATATGATCTCAAACCAAGCAAAATGTATTATATTATTAAATTGATTAAAAACTATTCAAAAAGAAAATATAATTATAATATATATATGTCTCCATCTCTAAAAAAATCAAGCAGTTTTCAAAATATAGAAGACGATTACATGAAGATTATTTATAGTAATAGTGAAAAATGTATTCCTGTATATAAAAATCAAATAAAAATAAATGAAGAAAACATAATTTTTCCTAGTATTACAAATTATAACGAATTAACTAAATACAATTTTAACATTTCACATCTAAAAACTTTTGCGAAACATTATAAGTTAAAAATAACTGGAAACAAAAAACAATTAATTTCACGAATTTTTTGTTTTTTATATTTATCATCATATGTAATAAAAATTCAAAAAATTTTTAGAGGTATGTTGCAAAGAAAATATAATAAATTACATGGACCAGCATCAATGAATAGAGGATTATGTACTAATAATACAGATTTTATTACTATGGAACCATTAAATGAAATTAATTTAAATCAATTTATTAGTTTTAAAGATACAGATGATTTTGTTTATGGTTTTGATATAGTTTCTCTTTATAATTTAATTTTTAAAAACAATCAAGAAATAAAAAATCCATATAATCGCAAAGATATTCCTGATTCAGCATTAAAAGATATTAAAACTTTAATAAGATTAAGCAAAATTTTAAAAATACAAATTAATTTTGATACAGATGATGATAGTATCCATATTTCAAGTGAAAAAGCAACAGAGTTAAGAGTTGTTTCATTATTTCAAAATATTGATGCTTTAGGAAATTATAGCCATCCAGATTGGTTTCTTTCTTTAAATAAAAACCAAATAATCAGATTTATGAGAGAATTAATTGATATATGGAATTATAGGGCACAACTTTCAATGGAAATTAAAAGAAATGTTTGTCCTCCTACAGGAGATCCATTTAGAAATTTTAGTATGGTTTTTATTCATATAGAAACAAATATAAATAGCATAAAAAAAGTTGTATTGGAAGTATTAGAAAAATTAGCTAACTCTGGAATAAATCGCGATAGTAAATCTTTAGGAGCATATTATATACTTGGTGCATTAACTTTAGTCAATGAAAATGCCGCAAATGCATATCCATGGCTATTTCAATCATTTAATTATTTTTGAAAAATAAAAAGAAAAAGAAAAAGAAAAAGAAAAAACATTTTTCATATTTTTTTATAATTTTTTATAATTTTTTATAAAAAATTAATTAATTATACTATTGTATCCATATTATCGTTTCAATATATATTATTTGCGTTAAATCACTTAAAAAGTATTTATTTAGGTATAGTATAATAAGATGCCTAAAGTTAAGAATTCTAAGTCCTCTGAAACCGAACAAGTTGTTGTTCCATCTCAATCTGCTCCTCTTTCTGTTGCCGTTTCTGCTCCACAAGTAGAAGTTGAAAAGGCACCAAAGACCCCCAAGAAGCCAAGAGCACCAAAGGCTGTTGCCACTCCTGATCCTCAACCAATTGTTACCGCACCAATTGTTGAAGATGCTCCTCAACAAGAAGTATCAACCGATACTGAAACTCCTGTTGCCGAGCAATCTGTTGAATTCCATGCTAAGCTCCAACAATTGAGTGTTTTAATCTCTTCTTTGAAGGCTGATTATCGTGCTCTTGAGAAGAAGCAAGCAAGAGAACTCAAGCTCGCCCAAAAGCAAAACTCCAAGCGTAAGCGTAAGGCTGGAAACAGAGCCCCTTCCGGTTTTGTTAAGCCTACAAGAATTTCTGATGAGCTCGCAAAGTTCCTTGACAAGCCATCAGGTTCTGAAATGGCACGCACTGAAGTTACAAGAGATATCAACAAGTACATTCGCACTCACAATCTCCAAGATAAGGATAATGGTCGCAAGATCATCCCTGATGCCAAGCTTGCTGCTCTTTTGAAGCTTAAGAAGAATGACGAGCTCACTTATTTTAACCTCCAAAGATATATGAGCCCCCATTTTGCTAAGGTCAATAAGGATATCATCGTTGTTGCTTAAATATTATAATAAACATATAAACATAAAAAAATAAAAAAATAAAAAACAATAAAAAATATATTTATTATACATTTTATTGTTTAAAACATGTAGGCAAAAACCAAGGAAAAAAATATTTTAAAAATTATTTAATATTAATGATATGTATAAATGCATCATTATCAAAACAAAGAAACCAAAATTCTTGGAGATGGAACGAAAGTTGTGCGTAAAGTTCATATTAAGGGAGGAAAAGGCCACAAAAGTGTTTCACATTATAAACGCGGCAAACACTTATTCACATCTAAAAAACCTCTAAAAACTTGTGATATTGGTTTAATTAAAATAGGCAAATTTATTCCTGGATTATTTAAAGACTGCGTAAGCAATAAAAAAACCAAAAAAAACAGAAAATAAAGAAGTTGT
>Ga0209550_10005020_pt1 | contig 12470 bp, 11 predicted proteins | sample LauGreSuBDMM15SN_2_FD_187567 | JGI IMG/M metagenome (GOLD analysis project Ga0209550, IMG submission 187567) | Freshwater lake microbial communities from Lake Michigan, USA - Su13.BD.MM15.SN (SPAdes) (version 5) | ecosystem: Environmental > Aquatic > Freshwater > Lake | place: Lake Michigan... | reverse complement strand
CCGGGATCCACCGCCCATCGTGTCATCCCGGCCTCCGAGCCGGGATCCATCTTGCAGCGCGGCTTCACCCTGATCGAGGTGCTGGTCGCCCTGGGCATCACCGCCATAGCGCTCATGGCCGGGCTGCAGGCCACAGGCTCGCTTAGCCGCAATGCCGAACGCCAGACGGTGAGCATGCTGGGGCAGATCTGCGCCGACAACCAATTGATCGCGTTGCGCTTGCGCCGACAACTGCCCGACACGGGCAACACCAGCGTCGAGTGCATGCAGGCCGGGCGCTTGCTGCAGGTCGAGGTGTCGGTGCGGCCCACGCCCAACCCCAATTTCAGGCGCGTCGATGCACGGGTGCTGGACCAAGGCGTTTATGTGCTTCAGGTATCCACCGTGATGGGGCGCAACTGATGGCCGCGCAACGGATGGTGACAAGCCAACAAACCACACGCGGCTTTACCCTGATCGAGGTGCTGGTGGCCATCAGCGTGATGGCCCTGATGAGCCTGATGGCCTGGCGCGGGCTGGACGGCATGCTGCGCAGCCAAAGCAGTTTGCAAAGCCGCTCGGACGAAATCCGCGGCCTGCAAGCAGGCCTGGCCCAGTGGCAAACCGACCTGGACCAATTGGCCGAGCTGCCCGGCACACCCAGCTGGGACTGGAACGGCCAGGTACTGCGCCTGACGCGGCGCACCGCCGACGCCCCCCTGCCCAGCAGCGGCCCCAACACCAACCCCAGCGAGACAAATCGTCAGACCGTGCCCGTGCCCGCCAGCGTGCGCGTGGTGGCCTGGACTTGGCGCAGCGACCCGGGTCGGCCCGGCGGCGGCGACTGGCAGCGTTGGCAATCACCGCCCTTAAGCCAGCGGCAAGACTGGCAAAGCGCATGGGCTTTGGCTGCGCAATGGGGCCAGACCGCCAACGACAGCACCCGTGCCGGCCAAATCCAGATTCACCCCTTGTCGGGCTGGCAGCTGTTTGTGCACCGGGGCGGCAGTTGGACCAACCCCTTGTCGAGCGCCGCTGTGACCGCAGGCACGCCCGGCAACCCCAACACAAACACCAACTCGAACGCAAATGCCAGCGCCACCACCCCCGACGGTGTGCGTCTGGTGCTGACCCTGCCCCCCGGCCCCGCAGGCGCGGGCACGCTCACCCTGGACTGGGTGCGCCCCACCTTGTCGGGAGCGCCATCGTGATGCACCCCTTTGTGCACACCCAACAGCGCCAGCGCGGCGCGGCCTTGCTCACCGCCATGCTCACGGTGTCCCTGGTGGCCACGCTGGCCAGCGCCGCGCTGTGGCAGCAATGGCGGCAAGTCGAAATCGAGATCGCCGAGCGCGGGCGCAGCCAGACCGCCTGGATGATGACGGGGGCACTCGACTGGACGAGGCTGATCCTGCGCGAAGACGCGATTTCTGCGCAAGGTGCCGCCGCCGATCATTTGAGTGAACCTTGGGCCTTGCCAGTGCAGGAATCCAAACTGTCGACATTTCTGTCACAAGACCAGCAGTGGCGCGAGGGCGATGCCGAGGTCTTTTTGTCAGGCCAGATCACCGACGCCCAATCGCGCATGAACGTGATGAACCTGCTCCAGGACGGACAAATTTCTGCCCCCGCGCTGGCCCGCTTTGCCGCCTTGTTCCAGCGCCTGGGCCTGCCGCTGGGCGAACTGCAAACCCTGGCCCAGCAGCTCCAGGCCAGCTTGCAGGCCAGCAAGGCCAACCAAGCCAGTACAAATCCGGGCACCAACAGCCCGAGCGCAGCCCCCTTGCTGCCCCAACAAACCGCGCAACTGGTCTGGCTGGGCCTGAGCCCCGGCACGCTGACCGCCTTGCAGGCGCACATCACCTTGCTGCCCGAGGCAACCCCCGTGAACCTGAACACCGCCTCCCCCGAAGTGCTCTCGGCCGTGTTGCCCGGGCTGGACCTGGCCTCAGCACGGCAAGCCGTGACCCAGCGCCAGCGCGGTCACTGGGCCAGCCTGAGCGCCGCGCAAGAAGCCCTGGGGCCAAGCGGTCGATTGTTGGACGACAAACAACACAGCGTGCAAAGCCGTTACTTTGAAGTGCAGGGGCGCATGCGCATCGATAACGTGGTGCAGCAAGAGACCGCGCTGGTGCAGCGCGAAGGCGGCCAGGTGCGCATGCTCTGGCGCGTGCGCAGCCCCCAATTGCGACTTGATGCCCCTCTACAATGATCTGCACATGCGCACCCTGATCATCCAACTGCCGTCGGGCCCACCCAGCCCCACCCTCGCCTACCCCCATGCCCGGGTCGATGCCGAGCCCGGCACGCGCCCGCTCAAACTGCAATGGGCGGCAGCCGCTTTGTTGCCCGCCGCCGATCGTCAAACCGAAACTGTGGCCCTGGTGCCCGCTGCGGTCTTGTCGTGGCACCGCGTCGATCTCCCCGCAGGTCTGCACAAACAAGCCCAGCGCGTGCAAGCAGCCCTGCAAGGCTTGCTGGAAGACCGTCTGCTGGACGACCCCGAGCAAGTGCACCTGGCCTTGCAAACCAACTGGGCCAACACCCCCCGCCCCTGGGTGGCTGCGTGCGACCGAGCCTGGCTGAGCGCCCACCTGCAAGCCCTCGAACAAGCGGGTTTGCCTGTGCACCGCATCGTGCCCGAACTCTCGCCAGGCACGACCGCCAGCCCGGTGCAGCTCACGGCCCTGGGCGATGCCGACACCGGCTGGTTGTGGGTCAGCCACCCCGAACGCGGCGTCTGGGGCCAGCCTTGGGCAGCCCTGCGCCCAACCGGATTGGCGGCCCATGAACGACTGGGGCTGTCCGAGCCCGAGCGGGCCTCGGCCGCGCTGCAGGCCGAACCCGGCGCTGTGGCCTTGGCCACGGAACTACTGGGCGCAGGCGTGCGGCTCATGCCCCCGGCCCAGCACTGGCTGGCCGCCGTGGCGGGTGATTGGGACCTGGCCCAATTTGAGCTGCGCGCCAACGCCCGCAGCCGCCAACTGAAAAACTGGCAACGCAACGCCAGCAGCCTGTGGCACAGCCCCGCTTGGCGGCCCGCACGCTGGGGCTTGTGGCTCTTGCTCGCCGCGCAATTGGTGGGCCTGAACGCCTGGGCTTGGAAAACCCGCGCCGACTGGCAAGCCCAGCAAAGCAGCTGGGCCCAGGTTCTGCGGGAGACCTTCCCAAAAACCAGCTTGGTGGTCGATGCGCCTCTGCAAATGGGCCAACAGGTCGAGCGCCTGCGCCAAGGCTCGGGCCAGCTCGTCGCGGGCGACCTCGAAGCCATGCTGGCCGCGCTGGGCCAAGCCCTGCCGCCCGGGCTGGCCGCGCCGCGCCAATGGGCTTACCAAGCGGGCCAGATGCGCCTGCAAGACTTTCAGCCCGATGCCGCCCAGCAGCAAGCCTTGACACAAAGCCTGAGCACCTTGGGCTATGCCTGGCGCGCCCAAGGCGACGGCTGGTTGATGACCGCCCAAACAGAGGCCAAGCCATGAGCCCAAACACCCTGACCGCTCAAATGCGCAGCGGCTGGCAAGCTGCCTGGGCCCGGCGCAGCCCGCGTGAACAACAATTGCTCAGCATGGGCGTCTGGGTGCTCGGCCTGGCCGCGCTGTGGATGCTGGCCCTGGCCCCGGCGCTGCGCACTTGGCAAGAGGCCCCGGCTCGCCAGGCCCTGCTCGACGCCCAAAGCCAGCGCATGCGCCAGCTGCAGGCGCAAGCCCAGAGCCTGCAAAAGCCTGTGACCCTCTCCCGCGCCGATGCCGCCAAGTGGCTGGAGAAAAGCCTGACGGAACTGGGACCCAATGCGCGCATCAGCCTGCAGGGTGAAACCGCCACCCTGAGCCTGCAAGCCGCCCCGGCAGCTGCATTGGCCCGCTGGCTGAGCCAAGCGCGTGACAACGCCCAAGCCTTGCCCACACAAGCCCAGCTGCAGCACGCCAGCCCCCCCGGCCCAAACAGCTTGGATGTCACCTGGCGCGGCAGCCTGGTGCTGCGCCTGCCATGACATCCACCCAGACCATGAAAGCCCTGCGCCGCACCAGCGCCCCCTCGGCCAGTCCGGTGCGTGCGCCTTGGTCTCTTGCATGGCTCGGCGCACTCTTGGGTCTGGGCCTGGCGCTGTTGGTGTGGGCCCCTGCACGCTGGCTGGCTTGGGGCGTGGCACAGGCCAGCCAAGGCCAAGTGCAATGGCTCAACCCCCGGGGCACGGTGTGGCAAGGTTCGGCCCAGCTGCTGCTCAGCGGCGGCCCGGGCAGCCGCCAGCCGCAGGCCCTGCCCGGTCGGCTGCACTGGACCCTGTCACCGGCTTGGGCCGGTCTGCGGCTGGGCTGGCGGGCCGACTGCTGCATGACCCAAGCCGCCAGCGTACAAGCCGCTCTGGGTTGGAACACCCTGCAGCTGCAAGCCAGCGACCACCAGTCGAACTGGCCGGCCGCGCTGCTCAGCGGCCTGGGTGCGCCCTGGAACACGCTGCAGGCCGAAGGCCAGTTGCAGCTGCGCACCGAAGCACTGCAACTGCAATGGGCGCAAGGCCGTCTGCAAATGCAGGGCCTGCTGGAGCTGAGCCTGCAAGACATGTCTTCGCGTCTGAGCCCCGTCAAGCCCATGGGCAGCTACCGCGTCGCCCTGACCGGCACCCCCGAAGGCACGCCCACCCCAGGCTTGGACCTGAGCACGCTGCAAGGCCCTTTGCTGCTGTCGGGCCAGGGCCAATGGGTGGGCCAGCGCCTGCGCTTTACCGGAGAGGCCCGTGCGACCGAAGGCCATGAGGCCGCATTCGATAATTTGCTCAACATCCTGGGCCGCCGCCAAGGCGCGCGCAGCTTGCTGTCTTTGGGATAAACCCGGTTTAACCTCAGCCCTCATGATCAGCCCCCACCTTCAACCCCTGCTGCATCCACCCTGCACCCCCTGTTTCAAGACCTGAACACCATGAACGACTTTGCTCACATGCGCCCCTTGAACCATGCCCGCTTGCCCCGCAGCGCTTTGGCCGTGGCCTGCCTCGCGGCCCTGGGCTGGCTCGCGCCCGGGGTGCATGCCCAAAACGCGGACAAGCCCGCCGCCGACCCAGTGGTCAATCCGATCGCGAACCCGCCCGCCCTCAAGGCACCGCGCCGGGAACCCGTCACGCTCAATTTTGTGAACGCCGAGATCGAGGCTGTGGCCCGCACCCTGGCCACCTTGTCGGGTGCGAACGTGGTGGTTGACCCGCGTGTCAAAGGCACGATGTCCTTGTCAAGTACCGTGCCCGTGCCCCCGGCGCAGGCCCTGCGATTGTTTTCAGCGCAACTGCGCACCCAGGGCTTTGCGCTGGTGGAGTCGGCCGGGCTTTACACCGTTGTGCCCGAGGCCGAAGCCAAACTGCAAAGCAGCGCCGTGTCGGCCGGGGCCGTGCCCGCCGGGACCGGGCAAATCGTGACGCAAATCTTCAAGCTGAACCACGAAAACGTGAACAACTTGGTGCCGGTGCTGCGCCCCCTGATCAGCCCCAACAACACCATCAACGTCAACCCCGGCACCAATGCGCTGGTCATCACCGACTACAGCGACAATCTGCAGCGCTTGGGCCGCATCATCGCGGCGCTCGATGTGGCCAACGCCACAGGCGTTGAGGTGCTGCGCCTGCGCCACGCCATCGCGGGCGACCTGGCCCCCATGGTGCAGCGCCTGATCGAATCGGGCGCTGCCGCTGCCCCAGCTGCCCAAGGCCAATCAGACAACTCGTTCAAGACCACCGTCATCCCCGAGGTGCGCACCAACTCGCTCATCGTGCGGGCGGCCAACCCGGCGCGTCTGGCGCTGGTACGCAGTTTGGTCGACCAACTCGACCAGCCCAGCGCCAGCGGCGCGGGCGCGGCCAGCGGCAACATCCATGTGGTCTACCTAAAGAACGCCGAAGCCACCAAACTGGCCACCACCTTGCGCGCCGCCATCGCGGGCGAGACACGCAGCGGTGTAGCCGCCATCAGTGCAACGCCTGGCAACCCGGCTGCAGCGGGTGCGGGTACCACAACCGGGAGCGTCAGCCCCTCGTCCCAACCGTCCACCGGCGGCCAAATTCAGGCCGACCCGGCCACCAACGCGCTCATCATCACCGCGCCCGAGCCGCAATACCGCCAGCTGCGCAGCGTGATCGACATGCTCGACCAGCGCCGCGCCCAGGTGTTTGTGGAGAGCCTGATCGCCGAGGTCAGCGCCGACAAGGCCGCCGAGTTTGGTGTGCAGTGGATGAGCGGCACCGGCACCAACGGAAGCCTTGTGGGATTGTTGGGCACCAATTTTGCAGTGGGCGGTGCCAACTTGCTGACCCTGGCTGCAGGGGCCGCTTCGGGTAATTACACGGCATCGACAGGCTTGAACGTGGCTATTGGCGCACAACGCAACGGTGCATTGGCCCTCGGGGCTTTGGCGCGTTTTTTGCAGTCAAACGGCGATGCCAACGTGCTGTCCACGCCCAACTTGCTCACGCTGGACAACGAAGAAGCCAAGATCGTGATTGGCCAAAACGTGCCCTTTGTGACCGGCTCCTTCGCAGGAGCTTCAGTGGGCACGACCAACCCCTTCACCACGATTGAGCGCAAAGATGTCGGCCTGACACTGCGCGTCAGGCCGCAGATCAGCGAAAACGGCACCATCAAGATGCAGGTCTACCAAGAAGTCAGCAACGTCGACGCCAAATCCGTTGGCTCCAAAGATGGCCTCATCACCAACAAACGATCCATTGAGACCAACGTGCTGGTGGAAGATGGCTCCATCGTGGTGCTGGGCGGCTTGCTGCAAGACGACACCAGCACCAGCCAGGAAAAAGTACCTGGCCTGGGCGACCTCCCTTTCTTTGGCAACCTGTTCAAGTCCGAAGCCCGCAGCCGCAAAAAGACCAACTTGATGGTATTCCTGCGCCCGGTGGTGGTGCGCGATGGCGCAGCGGCCGATGCCCTGTCGATGGGCCGCTACGAGCAAATGCGCTTGCAGCAACAGGGTTTCCAGCCACTGCCCACCGGGCCGCTGCCTGTGGCAGGCTCGGCCGTATTGCAGCCAGTGGACACGTCACCCAGAGTGACACCCATTGGCCCTGCAGCCGCTTGGCCGGTACCGCCCACCCGCCAGCCCTGAACCTGCCATGCGCCACCCCCTGCCCTATGCCTTTGCCCGCACCAGCCGCTTGCTGCTGGAAGACGATGGCCAGCGCCTGTGCCTACTTTGGTGCGACGAAAGCGAACGCCAGGCGATGTCCGAGGTCACGCGCAAATTCGCCGTCCCCGGCCAGCCCCAAGGTCTGCAGATGCAGCACTGCAAGCTTGCCGACCTAGGCCAGCGCATCCACCAAGCGTATTCGGGTGGCCAAGCGCATGGCGCTTCCACTGCGGCTGCCGTGGTCAGCGAAGTCGAGTCCGAAGCCGACCTCTCGCGCATGATGCAAGACCTGCCCGCCGTGGAAGACCTGCTCGAAGCCAGCGACGACGCGCCCATCATCCGCATGCTCAACGCCTTGCTCACGCAGGCCACACGCGACGGGGCCAGCGACATCCACATCGAGCCCTACGAACGCCATTCGAGTGTGCGTTTCCGCATAGACGGCACCCTGCGCGAAGTTGTACAACCGAACCGGGCGCTTCATGCCGCACTGATTTCGCGCCTGAAAATCATGGCCGAACTCGACATCGCAGAAAAACGACTGCCGCAAGACGGCCGCATCAGCCTGCGATTGGGCGCACGCGCAGTCGACGTGCGCGTGTCCACCTTGCCCAGTGCGCACGGCGAACGCGCCGTGCTGCGCTTACTCGACAAAAGCGAAGCGCGCCTGACCTTGGAGGCGGTGGGCATGCAAGGCCAGGTGCTGCAACAGTTAGACCAACTCATCCACCAGCCGCACGGCATTTTGCTGGTGACCGGCCCCACCGGCTCGGGCAAAACCACCAGCTTGTACGCCGCGCTGCAGCGTTTGGACGCCACGCGCCACAACATCATGACGGTCGAAGACCCGATTGAATACGAGCTGCCCGGCGTGGGCCAGACGCAGGTGAACGCCAAGATCGACCTGACGTTTGCCAAGGCCCTGCGTGCCATCCTGCGGCAAGACCCGGACGTGATCATGATTGGCGAGATCCGCGACTTTGAGACCGCGCAGATCGCGATCCAGGCCTCGCTCACCGGCCACCTGGTGCTGGCCACGCTGCACACCAACGACGCGGCCAGTGCGGTCAACCGCCTGATCGACATGGGCGTCGAGCCGTTCTTGCTCAGCTCGTCGCTTTTGGGCGTGCTGGCCCAGCGCCTGGTGCGCAAGCGCTGCACCGCCTGCCACGGTGCGGGTTGCGCGGCCTGCGGTCAAACCGGTTACGCCGGGCGCACCGGCATTTTTGAGCTGCTGGTGGCCACCGACGAGGTCCGCGCCCAGATCCACCACCGCGCCGCCGAAGCCGAGCTGCGCACCACGGCCCTGGCCCAAGGCATGGTGCTGATGCGGAGCGATGGCCAGCGCCTGGTGGATGCGGGCATCACCAGCGCCGAAGAGCTGCTGCGCGTCACGCGGGACTGATGCCGCATGCTGCACCCACGCTCACCCACCATGGCCCCTGTGCATCGCGCACCTGCCGTGGCCGAGGGCTGTGGTGCGCCAGTCATCGCCCACAGGGGAGGGCTCCTACAAAAAGGCAAACCGCTGCCCCGTAGGAGCCCACCCCAGTGGGCGATGGGCGCTTGGGCTTGGCTGGTGTGGGCCGCTTTCAGCATGAACGTGGCCCAAGCTCAAGCGACTGACACCACGGCCTCGGTCGAACAAACCCCAGCAGCAGCCGACCCCCAGCCGCCAGAAGCCACTCCCAAAGATGTGCCCGCCAAGCGCTGGCGCTACGCTCTGGGCATGAAACTCAAAACCCGAGAATTGGCCAATGGCCACAGCGATCTGGCGCTGCGCCCCGTATTCGGCGTGCGCTATGGGCGGTGGCGTTTGGGCCATGCCACGGGCGACGAATGGTTGGCCTTCAGCGGTTACCGCAAAGAGTCCAACCTGGCCTACCAGCTGCGCGACGATGAACGCCTGAAAGTGGCGCTGTCAATGCGCGTCCAGAACCTGCAGGACAACAGCAGCTTTGACGGTTTTTCTTCGGGCAAGAACACCTTGCGTGCCCGTGTAGGCGTGAACTACTCACTCAACAAACGCTGGTCGGTGGGCACCGACGTGACGCAAGACCTGATGGACCGTGGCGACGGCACCACCTTGTCGGTGGGCGCGTCATATGGCCTGCCGCTGAGCGAGCGCAGCGCGCTCAGCCTGAGCGGCGGCGTCGAATGGGCCACGGCCGACCACTGGGCCACTCAGCTGCGCCTGCTGCCCCCTCCACCCGGAGGCTGGCACTCTGGCTTGGGCTCGGTGGGTCTGGGCATGAGTTACCGTTATGCCTTCACGCCACAATGGGCTTGGTTTGGTACGGTGGGCAGCTCGCGCCATTTGGGCCAAGTCAATGCCGTTAGCCCCAGCACCTTCAGCTGGAGTGGCCAGGTCGGCGTCCTTTATTTCAGCCGCTGAAACCTTAAACATGCCCGCCTACCGTTTTGAAGCCCTGCAAGCCGATGGTGCCCTGCGCAAAGGCACGCTCGAAGCCGACAGCCTGAAAGCCGCCCGCACCCAGCTGCGCACGCAGCAGCTCGTGCCTCTGCTGGTGGAGGCCATTGCTTCGGGCTCGGCCAGCGAAGCGGCCAGCGCCCTGCCCTGGTGGCAGCGCCCCATTGGCGCAGGGCGCGCCTTCAGCACCAGCGAACGCGCCGTGTGGACTCGTCAGCTCGCCGGTCTGGTAGGCAGCGGCTTGCCGGTCGAACGCGCCTTGGCCGCTTTGAGCGAAGAGGTCGAGGACGAGAAGCAGCGCCACCTGCTGGCCGCCATCCGCGCCGACATCAACTCGGGCAGCACGCTGGGCCGGGCGCTGGCGCAATTTCCGCAAGAGTTTCCGGCCATCGACCGCGCCGTGATCGCGGCAGGCGAGCAAAGCGGCCACTTGTCAGACGTGCTCAACCAGCTGGCCAATGACCTGGAAGACCAGCAAGTGCTGCGCGCCAAACTGCTGTCGGCCTCGCTGTACCCGGCCATCGTCAGCCTGGTGGCGCTGGCCATTGTGATTTTTCTGGTCACCTCGGTGGTGCCGCAAGTGGCCGGGGTGTTTGCGGGCACCAAACGGCAATTGCCAGGACTGACCGTGGCCATGCTGGCCATCAGCGACTTTGTGCGCACCTGGGGCTGGTTCATGCTGTTGTTATTGGCGGGCGGCGTGCTGGCTTTTCGGGTGGCCATGCGCCAAGCGGCTTTGCGTTTGCGTTTTGACGCGGCTTGGCTGCGCCTGCCCCTGATCGGCCGGTTGGCGCGGGGCTACAACAGCGCCCGCTTTGCCTCCACGTTGGCCATGCTCACGGCCGCTGGCGTGCCCATCCTCAAAGCGCTGCAAGCAGCGGCCGACACCTTGTCCAACCAAGCCCTGCGGGCCGACGCCCTCGAGGCCCTGGTGCGCGTGCGCGAAGGCGCGCCGCTGGGCACCGCACTGGCGCAAAACGCCCGCTTTCCGGGCCTGCTGTCGATGTTTGCGCGGCTAGGCGAACAAACTGGCCAACTGCCGGTGATGCTGCAACGTGCGGCACAGCAAATGTCAGGAGAAGTGCAGCGCCGCGCCATGGCCTTGGCCACCGTGCTGGAGCCCTTGCTCATCGTCGCCATGGGCGGCATGGTGATGCTGATTGTGCTTGCCGTGTTGATGCCCATCATGCAGCTGAACCAGTTTATCAAGTGAGTGCGGATAGTGTGGCCGTGAATGGCCTGATGGACATCATGAAAGGCTATGCTTGACCCAAGGGCCTTCAGGTGAATGCCCGTTTGAACTTGATCAGGAGAACGAAATGCCCGTCACGTTGGAAGGCCAGTTGGTGGTGGCGATTTCGTCTCGCGCCCTGTTCGACTTCGAAGAAGAAAACCAGGTGTTCGAGCAAGGCGACGACCGGGCGTACATGAAGCTGCAACTCGAGCGCCTGGAAGCGCCTGCCAAACCCGGCGTGGCCTTTTCTTTGGTGCGCAAGCTGTTGGCTTTCAACGACGCCGATGCACAGCGCGTCGAAGTCGTCATCCTCTCGCGTAACGACCCGGTCTCGGGCATGCGGGTGTTTCGCTCGGCCCAGCATTACGGCCTGCCCATCCAGCGCGGCAGCTTCACGCGCGGGCAGCCGCCGTGGCGCTACCTGCGGCCGCTCAATGCCAACCTGTTTTTGTCCACCCATTTGTCCGATGTGCGCGCTGCGCTCGATGCCGGTGTTCCGGCCGCGCAGGTCTACCCGCACTCGGCGCTGGCGTCAGAGGCGCACCCGCACGAGGTGCGCATCGCTTTTGACGGCGATGCCGTGCTGTTTTCCGACGAAGCCGAGCGCGTGTTTCAAGCACAAGGCCTGTCGGCATTTCAGAAACACGAAAGCGACAGGGCCAGCCAACCCCTGCTGGCCGGGCCTTTCAAGCCCCTGCTGCAAGCGCTGCAACAGTTACAGCAAGCAGGCACACCGGCCATGCGCATCCGCACCGCACTGGTCACAGCGCGCAGCGCCCCGGCGCATGAGCGCGCCATCCGCACCCTGATGGACTGGAACATCGAAGTCGACGAAGCCATGTTTTTGGGTGGCTTGCCCAAGGGCGAATTTCTGCGCGAGTTCGAGCCCGACTTTTTCTTCGACGACCAAACCGGCCACATCGAATCGGCGGCTCGGCATGTGCCCTCGGGGCATGTGGCCTCGGGGGTCTCCAATCCGGATTGATCAGCGCTTTTTGTCCTGGTAAGGCGTGACCGCCTTGCCGTCGATGCGGTAACTGGCCACGCCCATGTGCGAGTCGGTCTTGGTGGCACTCAAGGGGCCGGACACCCAGACCACGTCCATGAGGCGCAGATTTTTAACAGGTTTGTCCAAGAGCACATGCACGATCTGGTTGGCCGGGGGCGGGGGCGAATGCACGCAAGCGCCGAAGTAAGGCACCAACAAAAACTCCTTGATGCCAGCGGCCAGGTCTTCCAGTGGCACCACATAGCCCGGCAGCCGCACGCCCTGACCGAGGATCAGGGGGTTGATGGGCGCGTTGTCCCACATTTGGCGCATTTTTTTCAGCGCCTCGTCGGCCTTGGGGTCGTTGTCTTTCAAGCCATCAAGGTTCAAGGCTTTGAGGTCTTTGTAAGGGTCCCAGCCCGCTGGAATCAGTTGCTCCCATCCGATGGTGCGTACGGCACCCGGCACGCTGGCACCGGGCGGTGGAGCGTCGGCCGACAAGGCGGGCTGGACCTGGGGCACGGTCTCGCGCACGGTCTCGCGAATGCTTTGCGCATGCGCACCCCAGACCCACAACGCAGGCAGCAGCACGCCCACCGACCAACACCTTGCAACTTGTTTCATCCCTGACCTTCCATTTCCGTTGTCGTTTTTGCCTATAGATCCGGCCCGATGAAGTTGAAACATCCATGAATATTTGTCATCCGAAGCTAAAA
>Ga0209550_10005018_pt1 | contig 12471 bp, 10 predicted proteins | sample LauGreSuBDMM15SN_2_FD_187567 | JGI IMG/M metagenome (GOLD analysis project Ga0209550, IMG submission 187567) | Freshwater lake microbial communities from Lake Michigan, USA - Su13.BD.MM15.SN (SPAdes) (version 5) | ecosystem: Environmental > Aquatic > Freshwater > Lake | place: Lake Michigan... | reverse complement strand
GCACGAGAAGACGCTTCGACCCGGGCACCCTCAGTGGAGATTCATCCATGCCGACATGACCGACCCAGGCTATCCCGAGCTCGTCGGTGCTCACGACCTTGTCATGGCGCGTGACGTCTTCTTCCACTTGTCTTCTGACAAGGTCCTGGCAGCGCTCCGAAATCTGAAGCGCACTGGCAGCCGCTGGCTCTTGGCAACGCATACACCGCACCTTGTTCATACAAACTCGGACATCCCAACGTCGAAGCCGTTTGGCAAGGAGCTCAATGAAGGGGGGGTGCGCGGATTGAACCTTCACACTGCGCCGTACAACCTCCCGAAATCAGAATGGGACATCACTGAGCACGATTACACGGACAGCGGTCGGAGGATTCGCAGAACGAAGAAACTGTCGCTATGGCGGCTAGATACGCTCAGTCTCCCACAGTAGTTGCGTTCTAAATATATACGACAAAGGTTGGGGTATCCACCTGACTTGCACCTGACCCGAGACGGTGGAGGTTGGCAGAGACGGAGGCGTCGAGGTGGGCGACGACCGACGAGGCGGGGCCGGGGGGCAAGGACCGAGGACGTCGTGGCGGCAATGGAGGAGGGGGCGGAGGGGGGAATAATCGGGGATCTTCTATTCACAACGAGAACCGAGCTTTGCAAGAACCACCGAGATGGAAATTTAACGTGAACGTGAAGAACCAACTTTCACTGTTAACAAGTAAGCCCAAACTTGGACAGTCTTGTGATGAGCGACGCGATCCGCGAGGACGACCGCGACGAGAGAAGAAGGCCGCCGCTCGGGTGAGTGCGTGCGTGGCGTCGCCTCGTGAGAAGCTCGATGGCTGATGGCGCAGCCTTAGCCGAATCGCTAGTGAAGTGCAGCCTGAGAGGCGCGAGCGCCAATGCCTTGGCTGACAGAGACGTTGCTCCTCAGCATCCAGATGCTATTGGTCCACTCGACATTGCAGAGCTCTCCGAGGAGGAGGACGACGAGGATGGTATTGGGCAGCTGCGCACAACGTCGCCATCGCCTCACGGCTCATTTTTGCGCAACGCAGCGCGGAGCGGCGCGTGCGTGGCCGTCTGGCACGGAGCCATCCCACTCCAGTCCGCATGGCGCGCACTCGAGGAGGACGCGGCGCATGTTGTCGCGCAGACCTTTTGGATCGACAAGGACGCGGTGCCACGTTGCTCCTTGGAGCGCGTCGCCCTCGGCATCCTACGCTTCCACGCTGCCCGCCTTCCGAGCGCTTCGCCGCCGTGCCTCGGAGCGGAGTTCTGGGTCCAGGTGCGCTCCTCGGGCGGCTCTCCGACGATTGCGCTGCATTGGGACTCTGACGAAACCCATAAGGCGAGCTCGGGTGAGCACATCCCGCCGTGGCTCGCGACCGTTACGTACCTTGGAGCGCACGGCGCGCCGACGGTCGTGCTGCCCGCCGCCGCGGACGCACATGGGCGCGCCGTGCGTGCTGGCACGGACCAGTGCGCGTTTATCTCGCAGCCGCTGCCGGGCAAGCACCTCGCGTTCGACGGTCGGCTACTCCACGGCGCGCTGCACGAGCTCGGCGCGCCCGACACAGCGCCGTACGTGCGCTCGACGCTGCTGGTCAACCTGTGGTTGAGCCACCGACCCTCGGGCTGCGAGCGTCTGCCGGAGGCTCTCTTGGGTCTGCTCTCTGATCTGCAGGAGCCGCTGGTGCAGCTCGAGGTGGCCGAGCCGGTGGAAGCCGTCGAGCGCTCACCGGCGTGTGCTGCCCTGTTGAGTGACTTGAGGGGCGAGGCAGGCAGCGTGGCGGTCTCGTCGATCGACGGTGGCGCCAAAAGGTCAGCCGGTGCCGCTGCGGATACCTCAAGGGAGTTGCGAGTGGGCTACACCCCTCTGCGGCGGTTGCGGGAGCTCACGCCAGATTGGCGCCGGATCGGTGCCCTCGTGGGCTTTCCGTTCATGCACCCGGACATTCGAGTGCGTCGGCTGCCCTGGCGGCAGGCGGGACCGTGCCCGCCTTCTCTCGTGCGCCTCCGAGCCGTTGGGCTTTCGTTGCCTGTGGTGGGTGGTGACCCGAGATTTTCGGCTGCCGCCGACTCAGCAGTGACGAACCCGGACTCGGGAGTGACGAACCCGGACTCGTACGACGCTGCGGCGGAGGAAGTGCTCGAGATGGCGCTGAGGGAGCTCTCGTCGAATGGTGGTGACTGGCGCGCGGCGCGCGAGCTGAGGCGGTGGGTACCGCGACTTAGGGAGCGTTTGCCACGCGAAGATGACGATAGCGATGAGAGCGATGAGCGTCGAGATGAGCGTCGAGATGAGCGCGGGTGCGATGAGGACCGCCCGGCTGGGGGCGGTGGCGGCGGGACTCCCGGAGGCGATCTCGGAGGGAATCTCGGAGGGAATCTCGGAGGGAATCTCGGAGGGAATCTCGGAGGCGTGCCGCCGCCTCGGATCCGTGGGGAGCCTGCCCTCCTCTACCTGACGAGCGCGGGCATGCGCGCGTGCGCCCTCTGCTTCCTCTGCGGCCACTCGCGCGCCGCCGCGAGCGCCGCCGCCGCCGCCACTGCTGCTGCCGCCGCCGCTGCCCGGGACAGGGTCGGCACTGGATCGCGCCGTACCGGGCGCGAGCACCTCGAGGTGAACGCGGACGACGTCGATGGGTTCACCGCGCTGCATTTCGCGGCCAACCTCGGGCAGTCGGAGCTCATAGCGCCGCTGCTCGAAGCGGGTGCCGATGTGCACGCGACGACGCGCGACGTCGCCTCCTTGGGCGAACCGGGAGGGCGCACCCCGCTTCACCTCGCGGCAGCATCGGGGCATTGGCCGATTGTTCGGGCTCTGCTCGCGGCCGGTGCTGATCCGCTCCGAGAAGACTGGCAAGGTGCAACGCCGGCTCTGCTGGCTTATCGGCGTGGGCACACGAGTCTTGCCACCACGATCGCCCGACACGGCGCCCGGTACGGCATGGCAGACGCGGCAGCCCATGCCGTGCCGGTAGCCAAGGTAGTTGAGGCGCCTATGCCGTCGGAGCAGGAGCTACGCGGCTTCGAGCTCGTCGAGTCCATCTCCATACGCACCCGCTCGAGACAGCGCCTCGCCATCGAGAGCCGGCCGCCCCTGCACGTCCCGTTCACACTCGCCATGGTGCTGAGCGAGGCGGCGTGTGTCGGCCTCATCACCGCCTCGGAAAAGGAAGCTTTACGGCGCGGCTGGCAGTCGACGCGCCACCGGCACTACCCCACCGTCGACCTTCCTGTGTACGACCTCTCCCCGCGCACGTACCAAGGCATCAAGCAGCTGCTCGACGGGATCGTGCTGCCGCGCATGCAGTCCGAGTACGCCACCGGCCCGCTGCGCGTCAAGGAGGCCTTCATAGTCAAGTATGAGGCGCCCGAGGCGGCGCCGGAGGCCAGCTCGCGCGGGCCTGACGGCGCAGGCGCGATGGCCGGTAGGCCGGCTCGCCCCCGGCAGGCGGGGCTGGGTATGCACAGGGACGGCACCCTACTCAACTGCGTCATCCTGCTCTCAGATCCATCTGACTTTGAGGGTGGCGGTACGACCTTTGCACCGCCACTCGACGCGACGTACCACACGGGCCGGGGCGACTGCCTCTGTAGCTGCGGCCAGCTGCTGCACGGGGCCAAGCCGGTGACCAGCGGTTTGCGCTACGTGATGATCGCGTTCATTGACGAAGTCCAAGAGGAGCCCTCTGCATGGGCAGAGGCCGAAGCGGTTGATGAGGAGGAGCAGGCCACGCCGAACGCGCCGGTCGCGCCGCCGGCCGCACCGGCCGCGTCGGTCGCGCTGCTTCCCGCTCCGGCCGCTCCGGTCGCTCCGGTCGCTCCGGCCGCTCCGGCCGCTCCGGCCGCTCCGGCCGCTCCGGCCGCTCCGCTTGTTGCTGCAAATTCGCCCTTTTTGATGCTCACGCCTGAGGAGGCCAAGGAGCGCGGCTTTCGAGACGATGAAGAGTTGGTGATGCCGATGCCCGTGGACAGCAGCGATGAGGAAGACTGAGGTCACCTGGATAACGTTAGGTTGGCCTGAGTTTAGTTTGGGGGTTCGGGTTCATGGTTGGGGCTTAGTATAAGAGTCTTTGTACTATTGTATTAGGCTGAATTCCGCGCCCGCGCCGTATTGGGCCGTGCATGAAGCGCTCGAGCGCCGCCTCCTCCGACGAGGAGCCTTTGACGACGAAGGCGCAGCGTCGTGCAAAGTCCCATGCGTCACCGACGAAAGCGCAACACCTCGCAGAGTCCGATTTGGTCGATGCGGTCACCTGTGCGAGCGACTTGCAGGAGTACCTTGAACGGTGGCGCAACGGCGAGAAAACCAGGGGTGGCGGCTCTGACAAGGAGCACACGACCGACATGATATTGGTGCAGATGATGCAGACGCTTGTGAAGGCCAAAGTCGCCGAAACGGCGCAAGCGGAGGCTCTCCACAGCGTCGTCATTTGCTATGGAGTTGGACGCTGCTTCTCTGCATCTAACTGCGGCATGCCCAAAACAAACAGCGGCGCAACTAATCGGGCCGAAGAAGTGAAGGTGCGGAGGGCCAAGGTTATTCAGTGCATGCTGCCCATGGTGCAGCACCTGCAGCAAGGTGCGCGGGTTCTGGAGCGCACGGACGACGAACGAGTCGTCGCCGCCGTCGACGGCTTTGCCGACCTCATCGAAGCGACCTTCCAGAAAAGGAACTTATCCGCCGCGAGCAAGCTGCTCTGCATGCTCGGCCTCGAGGTGCCAATCTACGACTCCCTCGCGCGCAAGGCGCTTGGGCTGAATCAGCCCAACGTCAAATATTCGGAGTACCTTGCCAAATGGACTAGCAGCTATGAGGCCCGTCGTACGAGCTACCTCGCTGCGGTGCGCTCTCAGTCGACCGAAGAGGATCGGATCGGTGACCTCGTCTCGGCGGAGTGGGTGGCGATGCGAGCGCACGACATGCGCTTGATGCGCCTCGGCTACACGAAGGCGAAGTGAGATGCCGCGTGGTCGAGCGCCTCCGAGGTGGTACAATTTCCACAGGCTGACGCCTGAAACTCCAAATACCTTATCTATGTAATTTACTATTGTCTAGTTGCTCATTCGAGGCTTCGGTGAAGGGGAGGGCGGGAGGGGGTGCGAACAGGCTAACCATTTCACAGGTCCCGGTCCGAAGTTTGGCAGTCTCCCGCTCGCACATGCAAAAGCTCTTTAGCCGCCGATCGGCGACCGCCGCGCGGCGGCGATGCGCGTCGACGGTATCCATGCCGCCGGGCCTGATCTCGCAGACGCCGCTGCTCGAGTCGGCACCGCTCTCAGCCGCCGTGGGCACGCGCGTGCTGCTGAAGGTCGATGCGCTGCAGCCTAGCGGCTCCTTTAAGGACCGTGGGATGGCCTTCATGTGCTCGACGCTGCGCGAGCGCGGCGTGACGAGCGTCATCTGCTCATCGGGTGGCAATGCCGGGCACGCGGTGGCGGCCATGGGCCGAAGGCTCGGCATGTCCGTGAAGGTGATCGTGCCGACGACAACAAAGCGGATCATGCTCGACAAGATCCGTGCGCAAGGCGCTGAGGTGACGGTGCACGGCGCCAACTGGAACGAGGCGGACGGACTGGCGCGCGAGCTCGTGGCGGCCGATCCGGCGGCCGAGTACATCCCGCCGTACGATCACGAGCTGCTCTGGGAGGGGCACTCGTCACTCGTGGACGAGCTCGTGGCTGCGGGCATCCGGCCCGGCGCCGTCGTTGCAAGCGTCGGCGGCGGCGGGCTGATCAACGGTCTCTATGTTGGGATGCGTCGGCACGGCTGGCACGACGTGCGCGTCGTCTCTGCCGAGACGGACGGCGCCGACTGCTTCGCCGCCGCCTTCGCCGCCGGCAAGCCCGTGCGCTTGAACGCGATCACCTCCGTCGCCACGTCACTTGGAGCGCTCCAGTGCTCGGCGACGTCGCTGCGGCTAGCGGCGGAGCACCCCACGACAGCGTGCACGGTGAGCGATGCCGAGGCCGTCAGCGCGTGCGCGCTCCTCCTGAACGAACATAGGCTCCTTGTTGAGCCTGCCTGCGGAGCCGCCATCGCCCTTCTCACCGCCGAGAGGTACAGACCGATCTTCGCGCAGCATGACGAGGTGGTCGTCGTCGTGTGTGGCGGCTCGGGGGTCAACTGGGAGATCATGGAGCAATGGAAGCGCGATGGGCTGTGGGCAGCATAGCCCGGGAGGCGTCGGCATCATGGGACGCGGCGCTAGACGCTCAAAGTGCCTTCAGCTTCATCAGCTTCAGCTCCTCGTTCTGCCGGGACTTCTCCCTGTGCGAGCTTCTCAGACTTGAGACCCGGTGTTGAGCGCGCGCGCGACTGGCAAGTGGTGCAGACTCGAACTAAGACTCGAACTCTGTCCCGTGGTTTGAGTGGACACTAGTATATTAGATCATGACTACACACTTTTACGAGCGCCCGCCGCGGCGCCGCGAACTTTATCGGTTTATGCTTTTGTGGCATCTGGAACGGGGCCGAGTCTCTATGTCCCAAGCGTTGCCGAGGTGGAGAAACTCCCCACGGTTTCCTTCACACGTGGGGATTGGAAACTGGGGGTGCGACACGCGTCATCGAGCGCGTGAATGCTGGATCGAGAGGGCGGCCGTTGCGAGACGTTCGGGGTCTCGGGGTCTTGCCGATCGTTGCACCACTGACGTGCGGTCAGAACGACATTAGGTGACAGCACCGTCTCCACTCGACACGATCACGAATCATCACGTCACACGACGACACATCAACAAACTCTCACACACACTGGTCACGTCAGACGTCACGACTCCACGTACATGCGATTACTCGTTACATATGCGAACACGCGTACGTGATACATTGTGGATACAGCACGGGCACCGTCTGTGACTGTTCCCCTGTCCCCTGGCGCTGATCGCCCTTTCTTCTCCAGTGCTGCTGCTGTGCTGCTGCAGCAGGGCAAGCGCGCTCTGCGGCCGCCCTGCGCGCGCGATCTCGCCGCTGATGCTGTCCCTAGCCGCCGCTGTCCCTAGCCGCCGCTGTCCCTAGCCGCTACTGCCCCTAGCTGCCGCTGTTTTACGCGATATACTGCTCAGAGCGCACGCCGCACGGCGCGGCACTCTTGGCTTTGGCGATGCGTGTGCCGAAGTCGTCCTTTTCGATCGTATACTGCACGCGGTACTCGCTCCGCCATTTCTTGGCGAAGCCGCCTAGCTTGTCATCATCGAAGTTCGAGCCCGAGAGTACATCGTGCGGTGTGGAGGCGCCTTTACCTGCCGTGACCATGTACGGGTGCGTGATCGTGCCCGCAACCAGCACGCGGAAGTCCTTCAAGTAGAGCAGCTGATTGCGCGAGTACGGGTACGAACTGACGCCTTTCATCGCAGGCCCATACCTGCGGACCAGCACACACGTAGACGAGATGAGCGTTGACATCCGTAGGTGCTTGGCGGCGTGCTTGTGCACGTCGCGCATCTTGGCGTCACTCACTCTCCATCGATGGTTTTCTGCGCATTGCTCTTCCCTTCGGGGAACTCGAGCTTCGGCATGGCCTTTGAGTAGAGCGGCGCGGACTGCGGGCGCTTCTTCTTAGGCTCGGTAAAGCCGGGTATCTCCAAGCCGGGTGGCAGGCGCCTGACTGCGTCCTGATTGATCGATGCAGACATCGGTCGTTGCCTCGGTGGACGGTATTTCGGCGCTTTGTTGAAGGTCTGCGCGTTGGCCTTGTGGACCTGTCAAGTTGAGAGGTGCGGTGAGCATCCGGCAGGACTGGTGAGAACTAGCGCGGCGATTGCGCGTGCATACCATGACGACGGTATCACCCGGCATGCCGGCCAGGCGTTTACGGTCCGGCGTTGGGAGCCTTCGGGTTCTGCAAACGTCCCCCGGGATGTGTTGAAATGAGAATCACGTTGATGAGGGCATTCATTCAGATTGACAGTGCACAGTCCGTTTCGTCGCGGTCCCCCAACACTCTTCAACCACTTGTCTTTATATCCCGGCAAAAGTCGAGTCTATTCATTGGTATCTCCAGGGACCAGTGGCAAGCCGTCTCGAGACGAGGAACGGAGGAAGCGACGGCATGGCGGTGTGAGTGTGGACACAGTCAGGGCGCGTGGCGCGTGGCTGTCGCGCCTGCCATCTTCGTTCGCATCCGTTCGCGCATGCTGACGGCTCATGGCTTAGACGCAGCCTGCGCTGCCGTCACCGCAATCTCCACGCGCCAACCTGGACGCGCGAGGCCGGCGACCCGCACGCAGGCGCGCGAGGGCGCGCAGCCCGCGGGAAGCCACGCCTTCCACACCTCATTCATGCCGTCGTAGTCGGACATGTCGACCAGGTAGATGGTGGCCTGGAGCAACCGACCCTTGCCGCTGCCAGCATCCACGAGCGTCTTTTCGAGGAGTGTCAGCATGCTCGTCGTCTGGCTGCAAATGTTACCATCTTCGCTCTCGGGCACCTCGACCGCATGCACAACGCCGTTGTAGACAGTGGCGTCGCAATACAGCGTCGCAGGCCTCAGCCGGAAGATGTCAGGCTGAGCTCCAGAGAGGTAGGCAGGTGAGAGGCGCAGGGCAGTTGGATGGGCTAAAAGTGGCATGGGCACAAGCGGCCGTCTATGAGCAAGGGTTGCAAAGGCGCGGGTGGTGGCGAGGGCGGACGCGAACGCGACGCTGCGCAGACCGCGGACCACCGGGGTTGCCATCCGAGGACTCCCGCCCGAAGGAGAGCACTAACTTCGGATGGACGGAGACCGAGGCAACTTCCAGCGAAAAGTCCCGCCATAAATTCGGTTTTGAACTACATGTTCCGTCAAATATATTCGGCGCCTTCCAACGGTTCGCGGTAGTCTTCGCAATCGCGCCGCTCGCCTGCTTCCGCGCGATGATGGCCAACGCGGCAGCCGCCGCCGCCATCGCTCCACCGCCTCCGCCGCCCAAGGCGGCCGCACCCTTCCCACCGTTGCCGTCGGAGAATCCGGACGAAGAGGGCGCTCTCGGTCTGCCGCCGTTGCCGGCACCGCCGCCCATAATACCCGAGGCGCCGACACGCCTTGAGCAGACGAAAGTGCCGCTCGCGTGGACGGCCGCAAAGGTGGGGCCGGCAGTGAACATATCGGGCGACGGCGCGACCGCGTCGCGCTCGGCTTCGGGCTGCGGCGCGCAGCTCACCAGCGAGTGGATGCAAGGCGGCCGGCACCCTCACGTATACCACATCGTGCTGGCACTCGATGAGGTGATGCCCGAGACCATGATCGGCATCGTTGGGAAGAATTTCTGGCCTTCGGACTGGTCCGAGCCACTCGCCAAATCCCTTCACTCGATCGTGCTCGAGTGCGGCACTGGCAAATTCTTCGTCAAGGGCAAGGCGACCTCATTCATGCTCAAGCCGCTCACGAGTGGCGCGCGCCTGCACATGATGCTGGACATGCAGGTCCAGGAGATGACCCTTGAGCTGCTCGGCACGAGCCCGGGCCAGATCCTTAGCTCGGTCACCATCGAGGCCGTCCCCGCCGAGGTGACGCTCGTCGTGGGCTTCTGCGCGGGCGGACCGCAGAGCGTGCGTGTGGTCGCATGCACCAAGGAGCTGCCCGAGATGAAGCTGCTCGGCAAGCTGAAAAAGGACCTGTGGGACGAGGACAACAAGGTGGAGCCCCTGGCGCTCAACGTCAAGAAGGTGGAGCCAACCCTGCTGCAGGCGCAGCAGAACGAGGCGAAAGTGGCCCAAAGCCTCGACATGTAGCGTTTGTAGCCAAGCGTGCACACACGACTGAGAGCGCAGTCTGGTTCATTTTGAGCGCACGCAGTGGAGTACTGTCGCGTCATGTTGAATCTGGACATGCGGATGCGAACAGTTGACGAAACAAAGTTTTGTACACGACAGTACCCCTGGCTGCCACCCTGACCGAGTTCGCGTCGGACGCGCCACGCTTCGTGTTTTGCTTCACTCTCCCTACTCCCAGTCATCACGGTCATCATTTCGTCCAGGAGCGACACCGAGGACGCGCCTCTCGTAGGCACGCACATGCGGCCACCGCGGAGCTCGATGGTAAGCGCTGGCATGGTCGAAATCTTTCGGTCAGGGCACGTGCTCTGTCTTTCCCTCTCGGCCTACATATTGCTCAGCGGCGCACACACCCACATTATAGCCCTCATTATGCTCGACCTGACGCGGACAGTGGAGGGCGCAACCATCGCGTCGATCAATCTGGCGATGGGAATCGGCAATCTGCTCAAGGCGGCTATCAGCGCGTGGCTCGCCGGGCCGGCCATGGATCGCATCGGCATGCACTGGTGCGCCATCGCTACGATGGGTGCCGTCGCGGTACTCCTCGCCCTCCTCGCGCTGACCACGACGAATACACTGTTTGGCCCCGTGCTCGTTCTGCTCGTGGCCGTTAGTTCGTTCGCCGAACAGCCTTGCTTTGTCTGCTTGACGGCGACGCACTTTGACGTACTCGTGAGCGTCGCCGCGACGTGCGTCGCATCGTCCTTCTCAATCGCTGGCGCGCTCCTGCCGCTGTTCCTGTCGCCGCTCCTTGCATCGGCGGGCTGGCAGCGCGTCCTCTGGGCCGTCGTCTTCAGCTACGTGCTGCTACTGCCCCTGCTCCTCTTCAAGCTGCGTCCGGGCCCACTGGCCGTCGGAGGCTCCGCTCGCGTCGTCCCGGGCGACCTGGCCGTCGGTGGCAAGGCGAAGTCCGCGATGGCTTCACCAGAGACAGAGGCCGGTAGCCACCCGTATGGATCCTCCAATGACGAGTGCGGCGCACGAGACGTCCCGATCCACGAGACGCCGCCGCCCGGCTCGGGCAAGCCGGACGGCGTGAGCGCAGAGCAGGCCATGCGCAGCGGTGCCTTCTGGGCGCTCTGGCTCTGCCTCTTCCTACACCTCGCGTATGGCTCCTTCCTCTCGGGACAGCTCCTGACCGCCCTACGGACGGGATCGCACCTCGAGGTGACCGCCGGCACCGCGATAGTGTCGGTGCAGTTCCTGTGCGCCGTGGCCGGCAAGCTCGGCAGCGGCGTGCTGCTAGCGCTCCCCACAGCCGCGCTGCCGTACGCGCGCGCGTTCCTCTTCGTGGTCGCGCCAACCGCCTTGTGCGGCTCGCACTTCCTCTTGCTCGATGTGCACATGGGAAGGCTGCTCGGTGGGGACGTGCATGGCGGGCTCGTCTTCGCCACCTCGATCCCGCGGCTCGTCGCATACGCGGTCTGTGTCGGGCTGCCGTTTGGGCTCGTCTTTGGCACCCTCACCTGCCTGCCCGCGAGGCTCTTTGGCCGACGCGACCTGCCACGGCTCCAGTCAGCCGCGTACTCGGCCATTCTGCTGAGCACCGCGTGTACCAGCGCACTCATCGGCTACCTGCACGACGCCTTCGGAGGGTACCAGGTGCCGCTGCTCGTCACCTTTGCGGCGAGCGCAGTGCAGCTACTGCTCCTCCTCTACCTGCAACGCGCCGACGTTGCAGCTGCGCGCGCAACGAACTATGAGGTGCTGTAAACTTGAAGCAAGCAAGCACGCTGCTTGTGAACTTGTAAACTTGAGTTCCATTGGAGAAGGTTTTTGGTTTTTGGCTGATTCCCCAGATGAACTGCGCAGTTTGACGAATTTTGTCGGCGTCTCGCGGCTCAGGTTCGCGTGTGAGGGATGCTTCGCGAGCGGATGAGTTTTTTGTCGCTGATGACCTTGCTTTGGCCTGGCGCTGTGTGCTATTTTGTGGCGCCTCGCTCATTACCTGCAGCCAGTCGTAGACCATTATTGGCAAGAGCCACAAGGTTATCCGTGGTCCCTGACTGGGACGACGCCGTGGCTCATAGCGCTGCCGCAGACGACATGGGAACTTTCTTCAACTTCATTCAGGATGTGAGCGCTGGATTTGATCTTTTCGATACAGATGGCGACAGTCACATTACTCGTGACGATATCAGGAACGTGCTCGTCTCAGCTGGGCAGGAGCCGAGCAAGGCGGATCTGGATGCCATTTTGTTTGCGCTCGATGCAGACGGCAACGGGACCATCGAGTTTGACGAATTCATGATCATCACCTCTACAGTCGCGCTGCCTGGTGGTAGACATAGCGACATGTTTGCTCTGATACGAGACGCGATGAGTAAGAATCGAAGCTCCAGTTCTGTTCTGCAAGCACTTGGGGCATGAAAATGCATGGCAGGCATGTGTTGCTCGGTTGTCGGATCACGCTCAAACGACCGTCATCAGAACGCCAGTTGAAGGAATACTACTCTTACTCGGTTGAATACGTGTTCACCAACATACGGATGCATCATAAGTGCATGTGCCGGCGTGTAGGTTCATTATAGCTCGCATACTACGGTATCAATTGCATTGTATAGTACTTTAGTTCGCTTCGGCAGCCTTCTCGGCCTTCGCGGCCCCGGCAGCCCGGCTTTTTGGTCACGCCGCACCGGGTCTCGTTTTCAGAGATGATTGTATTCGCAATTCGGACGCGGCACCGAAAAACTTTCGTGCTTGGGCCAAGAATT
>Ga0209550_10005015_pt1 | contig 12472 bp, 11 predicted proteins | sample LauGreSuBDMM15SN_2_FD_187567 | JGI IMG/M metagenome (GOLD analysis project Ga0209550, IMG submission 187567) | Freshwater lake microbial communities from Lake Michigan, USA - Su13.BD.MM15.SN (SPAdes) (version 5) | ecosystem: Environmental > Aquatic > Freshwater > Lake | place: Lake Michigan... | reverse complement strand
TTGAAGGGGTTGACAGCTGGCGCCGGTGCGCCACCGAAAAGGCCGGCGGCTGGCGCCGGTGCGCCTCCGAAAAGGCCGGCGGCTGGCGCCGGTGCGCCTCCGAAAAGGCCGGCGGCTGGCGCCGGTGCGCCTCCGAAAAGGCTCGGAGTCGCGATCGCGAGCGCCGGCGCGTTGGTGCCGGCGGTCTTCCCCATCAAAGCTGCATGTTTGGCCACAATCTCCGTTAGGTGGTGAGCGCTCCGTGCTCGTTCGTATCCATGCGCTGCGAGACAGCGCGTTCTCTCCGGTGACTCACCTTGAGACGAATTCTGTAGCATGACAAGGCCACTGTCCTCGATAGTGAACTTCCAACGACCAAACGTGGTGGTGCAGCCCAACGATGTGCTCAGCGGATGAGCGCCTGGCGAAGTCATGAGAATGCCAAGCAATCTGCGCTCTTCGGCACTCCAATCCTGTGAAGAAAACTCAACCAATTCACCATTGAAGAAAACTTCAGAAGAAAACTCGACCAGTTCAGGCGCTGTAGCACCCTGCTTAAGATGTACCCAGCCATTTGAGCCATCCGAAAGACCAACAGCATGACCTGTCTCGAGGTGTCGAAGCACAGCTGCACCCTTACCTTGGATGTAGTCCCATCCACGGCCAGGTGCCACATCCATGACTACCGCCTTCTCCGCGTTGGCGGCGAGCCACGTCGCAGAACTCGCATCCGGGGTGGCAGCAGGGGCGGGCGCAAAGGGCGATGCGGTCACCGATGCTGGGGAGCCATGCTGGGCAGTGGCACGTTCGATGACAGCCTTGTCGATGGCACGGGATTCGAGTAGATCGATGACATCATCAAACTGCTCGATGATGCGTGCGATCGCCGCGTCGTCCGTGGGTGTGGGCTTTTCGGAGGCGATGAACGATCCATGGCCCTTCACCCAGAGGGCACGCCGCGTCGTGGCTACGTGCAGCGCGGTGCGCCCTTTCCGAGTAGCGCGGTGCACATCTGCGCCCGACTTCAGGAGCAGCGAGACGCATTCTACGCTAGCATCGTGGGCGGCAAGCATAAGTGGGTGTGCCCCACTGTCATTGGCACTGTTGACGTCGGCGCCCGCCTCGATGGCCGACTGAAGCGCCGCCACGTCCCCAGCTAGAGCAGCATCGCCGATGTCCCAAGCCCGCGCAGCTTTCGCGACGTCCCCAGCCAGAGCAGCGCCGTCGGAGGCGAGGGTGTCGGGCGGCATCGCAAGAAACTTTTGTAAGAAGCGTGAACAGGCTGTTAATACTCGGCAAGAGGGCAAGACCAAGAGCTCACATGTTTTAGTCTTGTTTGTAGGCGAGTACCTTCTCCGCCCCCTTTTCCGCAAGGACACGCTCCGCGCGCAATCGCTCGACTTCGCTCAGGACGGCACGGGTTTGCAGATGCGAGGGCGGGCGAGGGTGGCAGCACGCTTCGACCGTGTTGCGCCAGGCACCCCTCGAGAACGGATTCGAGGCACTACTATGCGGAGGCGCTTGCTTCCGATACTCATAGGTCGTCTGGTTGCGCATCAGGAGCTTGAGGTGGTAGTTGGCGAAGGGCACCCACACGCCAAACGTGAAGACCAAGACGACGACGAACCAGGCCGGATGCACCGGCCCGTAGGCAGTGAGTCGCGTGACGAAACACAACGCCTGACGCGCCCACATGGCTCTGGGCATCTGAGGCAAGTTGCTGCACACGGCGTCATGGGCTGATGAGACCGCCATCGCGCGGTGCGTGGCTACCCCTGTCGCGCCCAAAACAAAAGATCCGAGTACGCAAAGTGAGTTGATGAACAGGACAAAGAGTCGATAGTTGCGACCGCCTATGCACGATCCCATCCACATGCAGTGATGGTCGAAGCGCTCCACACAGACGTCACAGGTCGAACAGTGGCTGGCGCGCAGAGGCCGGAAGATGTGGCAAGTGCGGCACCATTTTAAGGGCAGTGCCACGCCGTTCACTTCGCATGAGCGCTCCTCGGCAGCAAAAGCAACAGCCTCGTCTGATGAGAGGTGGCCACGATTGCTTGGTATCACGCCTGGGTCGGTTGTCCACACGACCACGAAGAGATACATGGAGACGCCATACAACAGCCATGCAGCCAAAGTTGTGAGCGTGTCCAGGTGAGGGCACACGAACACACCCCACACGAGGAAGAGCGCCGACATGAATGAGATTGAGCACAGACCGATGGCAAAGTCGCGGGCAAGCATCAAGCGGCCGTCCCAGAAAAATCGGTGCGTGCCCTCCCAGAGCTGCCAGCGCTTTCGAGTGTCGCCCATCTACGCGTATCCGAGGCAAGGAAAGGCACAGTACGACGAGATTCACGGCCTGGTGCAGTCGTTTGGTCCCGACGCGCCGCGAAGACGAGGGAGCCGCATGGAAGGTGTGAATGGCCTCTGCAGGTGTGAACTGAAACGTCCCCTGGTCAGAGTGTCGAGTGGGTTTGAGAGTGGACAACGTTCACATAATCGAGTAAACATCAAATCGAGACTCACCTGGAGCCGGGTCCACCGACCGACACACCGCCCCTCAGCCCCCCCCGCCCGCCGCGTCCTTCCTCTTCGCCCGAGCACGCTCTCTCGCGGAGGGCCAAAAAGGGCCAATCTAGGCGCTCTGCTGGGCACGTTCATGAGCTTGCTCCTTAGCTTGCTCCCCCCGCGGCGGGCTGCCCGAGCTTTGACTTTTGGAGCTCCTTCTCAATCCGGCGCGCTTGGATGCTCGAGGGAGTGCCGGGCGGTCCACCTTTGGGTGAGCGAGGCAAACCAGGCGACCCTTGGGTGATGCTCGAGGGCGACCCGGGCAGCGGCGCTGTCTCGGCGCTCAGCTGTGCCAGGTGCTCGTCGCGGGCTGCCGAGGCCTTGCGGTGCTTCTGAACCTGGGGCAGTCCAGGCGCCGACTTGCCCTCGAGCCCATGCTTGAATGCAGCGTCGTGCAGCTTCTCATCCCCTGGCCGATGCAGGGCCGCGCGGAAGGCAGCGTCGTGTGCTGCGAGGTGCGCCTTGTTGAGGTCCGCGACGACCCATTCGGCCTCGACAAAGTGCTTGGCCATCGCAGCGCGCTCCTTGAGGGTCACATCGACCAACTCGCCCAGGGCGGCGCCCGCCTGGTGCAGCTCGAGCCCTAGGCTGGCAGGCACCGCGGCCCAGTGCTCAGGCGTCACCGGGTTGAAATGCTGGTGCTGGGGCCCCTCGAGCGCGTTCCCTCCATTGGATGGCAGCGCGCCGCTCGCGTGCCGCGCCTTGGCCTCCTCCATCAACGCGGAGTACTCCTGCGCCCACTGCAGTGCACCGGCCGGGTCTCTCTCCGCATCGGGCACCGTGCGCTCGCCCGTCACCGTGATTTCGGGCACCGCCTCAAGCAAGATGTCGATCTTGATCCTCTCGAGCCTCAGCCGCTCCTGCAGCTCCGTCGCGTAGTCCTCGCACTCGGCGCGCGCTCTCATCTCGCGCTCGAGGATGGTGCGAGTCTCTGCCTGCCTCTCGTCCACCATAGCCTGCTCGCGCACGCGATCAGATGCCATCAGATGCCATCAGATGCCATCAGACGCCATCAGATGCAATGAGTGGCAATCACAAATGCAATCAGTGGCAATCAGACCCCAATCAGACGCCATCAGTGGCAATCACCTGCTCGCGCACGCGCCAAGCCGTCGCATCGCGTTCCACACGAGCTAGCGCATCTTCCCCCAGCCCCTCGCACTGCGACCAAAGCGCCACCAGCAGCCGCTGCGTCTTGAGGTTGAGCGTGTCGCAGCTATGCACCAAGACCTCGTGCACGCACTCCGAGAGCGCCGCTAGACGGTGCTGCTGCGCGACGCAGTAGACGCGGGAGCGTGCCTCCGAGACGGCGCGCCGCGCACGCAGGCGTAGCGCTGCCAGCATCCGCAGCAGCTGCTTGCGCTCGGCGACGCGCGTCAGGCCTAGAGCGTGCAAGTCGCCGTCATCGAGCGCGAGTAAGTCGAGCCCGCATGCGACGCCATGCTCCTCAATCGCCGAGCGTACCTGCGCCACGCTGAGCTGAGCGTACAGCCGGAGCCACTCAGCCACGTCACGTACCTCCCACAGTGTGGGGTCTCCATCGAGACGAGCCGGCTGCACTCCCACGTCCTCGGAGCTCACTGCGGCGGAGGCCACGACACTGGCGCTGACGATGCCGGAGCCGACGAGGGCGCGGCCCGAGGACCCAACTGTCTGCAGCATGGTCTGCGGAGAGGGAGCACGGGGCACCTGCTCGTGCAGCTCGCGTACCTGCTCAACGGCGCCCATCTGAAATCAGTGGCAATCAGTGGCAATCAGTGGCAATCAGTGGCAATCAGTGGCAATCAGTCGCGTACCTGCTGCTCAACGGCCCCCAGCCGGTTGGCAACCCATTTGCCAACGGCGGAGCCATCGTCGACAATCGGGCGCGCCTCCGAGCCGGCGAGCCTGATATCCGCCAGAATAGGGGCGGGCATGGCCGAGCCGGGGCGCATCGAGCTCGGCCGGAAGGGGGAGGCTGGCCGCTGTGTGGGCGGCCTAAAACTAGTGGGGGAAGTGTTGGACATCACCGTTGGAGTGGCACGAGTGGTGAGGGGCGAGCGCGAGGCGGGCGAGCGAGGCGTGAGCGAGAGCCTCGCACGGCCTGGATGACCTGGCGAGTGCGGTCGCTCCTCGTGATGCACGAGGGGCTCTGGCGGTGCTTGGCCTGCAAGCACCGAGAGGTGCACCGAAGCCGCGCGATAGTCGGCGGGGGAAAGCATCGATGAGAGGGCTTTGATCTCGGATATTAGTGCCCACAGGCGCTTCTGAGCAACTGAGTAGCCCGCATCGGTGGTCAGTGCAAGGTGAGCCGCCTCGATCGCAGCCGCACTGGGCTGCCATTGGGCTGCGACGTGTCTCATCCACGACAGATTCCCACGCGCTGTCGATGGGCGGGCCCCAAAGCCGCCGTTGACACCGCCGCCATCAAGATGGAAAAGCGAAGTGGACATGGCTGTGTTGCTGAACAGCGGATCTTGCCGTGGGATGAAGCGGGGCGACTCGACATCGATTGTCATACCCACCATGACAAAGTTCTCAATGTGTTCTGTAACGGCAAATTTCGGCGTCGCGTCATGTGAAAAAATTTGCATGCGTTTCGTTTAGTGTCTCTCCTTTCTCGCTAAAGAGAGAGATTTGTAACTGACCAAGCTTCCTACCAATTGGCGGGACCCTCGCTATAGGCCAGACGCGCGCCACCTGGCCAAGTCCCAAGCGGTGCCCGCTTCAAGCGCCAAGGTATTTCTTAGTATGATTAAACTCGAGAAACGACGCAGACGACTGTCATTCAAACGAAAGGGATCCTAATCTGTACAGTAGTCTCTAATCACACGGTGCAGCATAACGTACGGCGCCGTACGGCCGCTCGGCGCGGTATATAAACAGCAGGAGCAGCTCGGCCGGTTACAGCAGTATACTCTGAGATACGGGGCAGGGGCACTGAAAACTCCCTCTCCCTGAACGATGGTGAGATGGTGCAGCTTGCCTTTCTTCTAGTTTGCCGCACAGCGTACGTCTATGTTACTGCTGGGGTCGCACATGGGGCGGAGCCCGTTCAACCGAGAACTCTGTTTGTGGCCATTCAGCTCTTCAGGTAGCTCTGCACCCCACACTGCCATGCGAGCGCCAGAGAGTATCGATTGCAGGTCGCTGAGCCGTGGAATCAAGTGGCGAAATGGCACCACGAGCTCTGGCTCGTCGCTATCTCCCTTGGCACGCATCAGCACCGCAAGATAGAAATGGCAACAGTGGAGACGCACCGCCTCCGCTATGAAGATGTCGGCGATTGCTGCAGATTCAATGAAGCGCGAATGCTCATACCCAAACGAGCGTTTCGTGCGAACACATATGCCGGCACCAGTCATAGCGACCAACGATTCCTCGGTCACGCGCGTCAGCCTGAGGATCAGAGCAGCCGTGAGCAGCAAAAGTAAAAGCGCAGCACAGCGCACGTGCGACGATGCAGCTGCGGCCAGAGCAAGCACTCCGGTGAACCCGGCAGCCATGAGGCGTGTTATTGAGGTGTCTACAGGCTGCACAATGAAACTGCATCCTGACCGGACCCTCTCAACAGCGAGCACAGGCCAGTCCGCCATCTCGTCCCCGGTGAAAAGGTCAGCTCAGAACGACAGCGGGCGCAAGAAAAACCCTGAGAGGTCATGGGACTTTCACACCGGCACCCGCCGGCCCGCGCGCGCCGCGAGATGTTTCAGGTAGAGCGGGGTACCGGAATGAGACTCGCAATGTATGCCGGATCGCCGGTTCAAAAACACCGGGGGGGAGCCGGGAAGCACAGGGACAGTCGCGCAGTGTATGCCCGCAGGGCGGAAGGCGCGATTGGGATGAAAAGACTCGAAGAAATTCGACTTTGGCAACCAAAAAAGTTACGAAGCCCCTCGCACGTGACGAGACGGAATGGCGTCGACTGCGGCCACAGCCGACGCCATTCCTTACGCCAGCGACGCATTCACTGCGCCGCTGGCCACCCACATAGCAACTGGCTCAGCTGCTGGCGCAGCAGCGGCGGTCACGAAACTCAGGCTGGGTCAACTGAATAGCTCGAAGGCCGACAGTGTGTCACGTGGCTCCAATAGTAGCTCGCGCCGTAGCTCGCGGCGCACGCCATCTTCGAAGAGCAGCTCGAATCGTAAGCGTCCTGGAGGGCTTGCCATCATCGATGAGGACAGTGGGCTTGCTCAGATCGCAGCACAATCTGAAGTCTCGATTCATAGCGCAGCAGTCCCACTTCGTGCCGTGCTTCATGCAGCAGCTATTCCACTTCGTGCGGCAGCGGATCTCGCCTGGGGCGAGGAGGAGGAGGCGAAGAATTCTGTAAAGCTCGCGTCGACCGCAGTCTTAAAAGCGCAGACTAATTTCAGTATGGCCGAGGAGGTCATGCGGCAGGCCACGAAAGCGCGCAAGAGTGCAGAGCGAAACGTGGCAGCAGCACAGTTTGACGTGAAGTCCAACAACAAGCAGGCGTTGGCGGCAAAGCTCGCGGACCAAGTCGCCGTCGAGGCTGAAGCTGCGCAACAAAGGCTGGAACGTGTCGTAAGCGAAGCCATCGCAAAAGATGCGGAGCTCGCGCAGGCCCTCGCCGAGTTGCAACGCGCCGACGATGCGGCTTCGATGAGCCGTGCGCAGCACTCAAGTAAGCAACAGGACTTGGCTGCTGCAGATCAGGCCGTAGCCGCAGCAGCAATGCGCCATCTAGAGGTGCAGAAGCGCGTTGCCGACCTGACAGCGGCATCTAAGGCACTCAACGAAGAGGCCGATCGCGCCGTGAAGCGGTCCAAAGGCAGCGCTGGCGCTGGCAAAGCGTGGGCGGAGCGGCTGTCCATCGCCCACCAGAAGGCGATGAAGCAAGCCAGTCTGGGTAATGAAGCACTCGCCGAAGCCCAACAGGAAGCACGGCATGTATCCACCCTACTTGCTGTGTCAGAGGCGGCGGCACGCGAAGCTGCCGATGCCGAAGCAGCAGCTGCCAAGATATCGGCTACGGATGGAGATGTTGCAACAGCAGCCAAGGCGACAGCGTTCCGCCTGGAGCAGGAGGCCGCCATGGCCAAGAAGGAACAAAAGAAGGCCGCGGAAGCAGCGAAAGCGGCCATGGACGTAAGAGAAGACGCCCGCAAAAACGCCGATCGCGAGGCTGCGATCAAAGCCGCCGACGAAGCTGCGCTTCGGGCGGCGATCGAGGAGCTGGAGCGGTGCAAGGAGAAAGAGATGAAGGCAGAAGCGCACCTCCAGGACTCGTGCGCAAAGGCGCTCGCTCAGGCGAAGCAGGCCTTAGCGGTGGCCGAGGCTCATCACGAAGCAAAGAGGGTCTTCGCAAACGACAGGGAGAGCGAGGCTTGCCTCGCTGAGAAGGCGGTGCGGGAGGAGGATTCCAAACTTGCTGCTGAGAAGGCGGCACGATTGAAGGCGCAGGAGGAGGTGCGGCTCCTCAAGGAGAAAGAGGAGGCGGCGCGGCACCAGCAGGTACGCGGCGCGGTATCGGTGGGGGACGCCATCAATAATGACGACGCATCGGTCCCTCAGCCTCACAGCGTACATGTAAGAACGAGGCCAACCTCAGCGAAGCGAAGCGTCGTCGCAGGAGCTGGTCTGCAACATTGCGTTTTCGGGCTCGAAGCTCACTTTACAATCGAAGCCTTCGATACAGAGGGCGAGCCGCAACCCGATGGCGGCGATGCGCTGTTCGTCTGCGTCCGGTGCTGCGGGCACGGAACACGAATCCGAGCGAAGATACGCGACCTGGGCAATGGCACATATGCAGTCTCCTTCAAGCCGGCGATACCAGGCCAGATGAGCATCGGCGTATCGCTCATGGGCGAGCCGCTTCCCGGGAGCCCCTTCACATGCAAGGTCGATGCGCCCACTGCCCACCCGGCCCAATGCGTGCTCTCTGGGAAGGCACTATCGGAAATCACCGCAAATCGGCAGGAGCATTTCCAGATCTGCTACCGTGACGTTTTGGGCCATCTTGCGCACGCGATCGAGCTTGAGCTCTCCATCGACAAGGTCGACAAGGTTGAAGAGGGGCACTCTTGCCGCAATTCAGAGAGCTTGCCGGACGGCCAGAACACGGGACGATCCCGCAAAGGTCGAAGAGGCAAGGCAACAGCTCTGCGACTAAATGTGGAGGCGAGGCAACAGCAGCTGCGACATTGGAATCATCGTCTCGCTCTCGACTCGAATCGCGAGCGTCTGAAGGCCAAAGACCGGCAGGACGAGATTGAGGCGCTGGAATCGAGACTAAACTCTCAAAAATCGGCGCGAGGCAGTCCACGCGAGCACCGGTATGCGATGGGATTGGGCTCGCCGCGTGGCTCACCGAGAGCAGTCGGCCCATGGGCACAGGAGCTTATTGCAGATCCAACGGGCATCGGACTGGCATACGGTGGGCTCCACCCCGGCCGGCTGCATGCCCATGGGCGGCTGTTCGACTCGCACAAGGTCTTCTTCTCCGTCGGCGCGAGTGGAGACTATCTGCTGCACGTGCATTTCCGGCATCAGGCAACGCCACTCCCGGGTTCCCCCTTCAAGCTGACCGTGCATCCTGATAGGGCGCATCCACTCGGCACTTACATCGATCCGGCTATGCTGCCCCTCCGAGGGCCTTCAGAGCCGATTGCAGGGTCGCGCAAATTCGGGCTCGGAGCAGGTCAATTGACAGGCAAATATGGCTGCACGCTGCGGGTGACCGCCCGCGACAAGATGGGCAATCCTTGCGTGTCAGGCGGTGCAGGGATCACTTGTGGCGTCGTGATGCAGGATCAAAATGTTGACCTAGGCCTGGAAAGTACCGTCGAAGACGAGGTGTGCAGCGAGGCCCCTCCCGATGGCCGTGACCTTCCCTTCCATGACTTCAAGCACACTTTATGCGGCGCCTTACATGCCTGATGAACCCTCTTGTGCATGCTGCGCGTAGGGTAACGGAAAATATGCGTGCAAGTGGTGCGGCTCGCGTGCTGGCCAATATCGCGTGTTTGTGAAGATGGACGGGCTGCACATCCAAGGCAGCCCATTGCTGATGCGGCTCGGGCCAGCCAAATCAAATCTCACGAAGAATGAGACTCCAGCGATGCCCGCCGAGGCAGATCCGGAGGAGTTGGCGTACTGGATGGGCATGATCCAGTTGAAGATGAAGGACAAGCATTCGAGCGTGATGAGCGCTTTCCGCTCACTGGACAAGGACGGGTCGGGCCAGCTGGACATGAACGAGTTCAAGACGATGCTGGTCATGTTTAACCTCGGCGATGTGCCGGACTACATCACCCACGCGATCTACCAGATGGTCGACATGGACAACAGCGGCTCGATGTCGTATGCCGAGTTCTTTCGCCTCGTCAAGCTCCCCGAAGAACTAGCAGAAACAACAGCTCCAGCCCCTTTAACTGTAGCTGCTGGCCGCCGAAGAAGCACCTCTGACTCCCTCGCCACCATACCCGCCCCCACCTCCGCCGCTACCGCGACCTCCTCCTCCGCCACCACCACCGCCGCCGCCGCCGCCGCCGCCGCCACCGCCGCTGCCGTGAAAGGAACGTCGGCGCTCGCTAAGGAATTCATCAAAATGCCACCGCCTCCGCCTCCGCCGCCGTCGGCCTTAATGCTAAAGGCGCAAGCCATACTCCAACGCCAGCTTAAAAAAGGCTGAGAAGAGGGCGAGACAGCCCGAGCGCACATCGGTGCTCGTACGACTACGTAGCCAGCGATCTCCATCTAGTTCTAGAATTCCGCATGATCCCATCTTTAGCGTAGTTCAGTATTCCGCATGTACAGCGACTGCAAAAACAGCTGTTGTATACGACATTCCGCTCAATTCCGCCATTCACCGTTTTCGTCAAAAAGGTCAGCTCTGACAGCAGCGCGAACCCAGTGTGTATTAACATGAATGAACCATTCCTAAATAGTGGCGGACGCCGACTGGGGCGCGGCCGCGCCGGATGGCACCTTGGTGCAGCTCGCCCAAGAGTAAGGAGATTGGTGTCGGTAGCGCCGAGCAGGTGTCGCTGCCTGCAAGCAGCGACGATGAGGAGGGCAACGAAGCACGACAACCTCGTCACACGAGCGAGAGCGCAGACGGGGGGCCGCTGCACTTCCGCTTCTCCTGGCGGAAGCTGTGGCGCTTTGCGGGCCCTGGCTGGCTAATGAGCCTCGCGTACCTCGATCCTGGCAATCTGGAGAACAATTTGCAGCAGGGGGCCTACACGCGGCTCACCCTCGTGTGGGTGTTGTGGTGGGCGACGGTGACAGGCTTCGTGCTGCAAGAGATGAGTGCGCGGCTGGGGCTGGTCACTGGGCGCGACCTCGCGCAGGCGGTGCGAGATGAGTACCCGCGTTGGCTTTCGCTTGTCGTCTACGTGATGATGGAGATTGCGGTCATCGGCGCGGACGTGCAGGAGGTGGTCGCATCGGGCATCGCATTCAATCTGCTCTCGCACGGGAGCATCCCGGTCTGGGCTGGCTGCCTGATCACTGCGGTGGATACGATCACGTTTCTCGCGGTCGGCTACCTTGGCGTTCGTTACCTCGAGGGTTTTGTCTGCGTCCTCATGGGCATCATGTCGCTCTGCTTCTTCATCAACCTGGGCCACTCGGGCCTAGAGGAGTGGGAAGGGGTGATAGAAGGCTGGGTCATCCCGACCATGCCGACGGGTGCCTTCACGCAGGTCGTGGGCACGATCGGAGCCGTCATCATGCCACACAACCTGTACTTGCATAGCGGCCTCGTACTCTCTCGTAAGTTGGAGCGCTCGTCCGACTACCGTGTTCACGAGGCGCTCTGGTACTCGCGTGTCGAGTCGGCGGGTGCGCTGCTCTTCGCCTTTCTGGTCAACCTGGCGGTGGTCGTCACCTTCTCGGCCAGGTTCTTCGACCCGACGTGCCAGGAGGCGGCTGAGGGGCCCTTGGCATGCCTCTCGCGCACAGCGTACGAGGAAGTCAATGGGCCGCTGCCCGCGCAGCCGCCCGTGCGCGCCGGGCTGGGTACGCCGTGCGGCGGCAGCCACCATATTTGCGGCGTGATCGGGCTTGAGAACGCAGGGGTCGCGCTCAAGGATGGCCTGGGCGACTGGTCACTGTACGTGTGGGCCATCGGGCTGCTTGCGGCCGGACAGGCCTCTACGATGGTGTGCACGTACGCAGGCCAGATCCTCATGTCGGGCTGCCTGGACATCGAGCTGCCTCCGTGGAAGCGAGTCTTTGCGACACGGCTGTTTGCGCTTGGGCCAGCCCTCATCGTGGCGCTCCTCACCTCAAACGGCTCGGGCGCCTTCGACAACATCAACGAGTACTTGAACGTGCTCCAGTCAGTGCAGCTACCCTTCGCGATGTTGCCGACGCTCCACTTTGCAGGTATTGATTGCGACTTGAGTGCGACATGATTGCATCGTCATTCCGACGGGCCCTCTCCACTTTGCAGCGTCGACCAGACGGCTAGGGCGCTTCGCCTCGAGTGCGCCGCTGCAGCTCGTCTCGACCGCGCTGAGCGCCATCGTGCTCGGTACCAATCTCGCGCTCATCTGGTCCATCGTCGACAAGCTTGAGCCTACGCCGGTGGTGCTTGGCAGCGCCGTCGTAGGTGGCACTCTCTATTTTGGTGTGTGTGCGCGGCTCGTATGGGAGGACCTTACCGGTACAGCTCGTCGACTGCGACGGCGTCTCGGGGTGTGCTGGCGCCGAGTTCGGCGCGCGAGCCGGGAGGTTGACGCCGAGCTCATCGAGGAGGAGTCCGCGATTGAGGGTGAGCTCTTATCTCGATATCTGAGTCCATCCCTGAGTCCATCTCTGAGTGCGGGCTAATTACGTCCCTCATCAGGTGAGCTCTTATCTCGGCTCCTCACGCCCGAAGCGCTCCGACGCGCCGCGTGCATGGAGGCGGCGGCGGCGTCGGCGGCGGCGTCGGCGGCGGCGTCGGCGGCGGCAGCGGCAGGAGATA
>Ga0209550_10005014_pt1 | contig 12474 bp, 10 predicted proteins | sample LauGreSuBDMM15SN_2_FD_187567 | JGI IMG/M metagenome (GOLD analysis project Ga0209550, IMG submission 187567) | Freshwater lake microbial communities from Lake Michigan, USA - Su13.BD.MM15.SN (SPAdes) (version 5) | ecosystem: Environmental > Aquatic > Freshwater > Lake | place: Lake Michigan... | reverse complement strand
TGGCTAGTCATTCCTGGCTCTTTATCTACAACCAGGAAGCCGTGCTCGATGATTACTCCGACTCGATTATGCGCGGGGCTTTATATGGATCTTCTCCCCCGGCATAGGTTGCATTTTTACGTAGCTTTGCGACCTCGGCATCTTGCTCATGTACCTTTGCAAGCAATGTATCGAGGGCTTTAGCACTCTCTGGTAGCCCATCTTCAAAGAACTCCAGTGATGGAGTAATGCGAAGTCCTAACTCGCGACCAAGGGCTGAACGGATTGCACCTTTGGCACTCTCTAAAGCGGCAGCAGTTGATGCGCGAGCCTCTAAATCACCAAGGACGGTATAGAAGATCGATGCCATCTGTAAATCTCCAGTAACGCGCGCATCTGTGACAGTGATGAAGCCAAGACGGGGATCTTTAATCTTCGTCTCTAATATCTGTGCCACTACCACTTTGATGCGGTCTGCTACCTTCAATGAACGGTGTGATGGACTCATTTTTTATACCCTCTTTATCTCACGCATTTCAAAGACTTGAATCATGTCGCCGATAGCGATCTCCTTCATATTGCCAAGGCCAATTCCGCACTCGAAGCCCTCTTTGACCTCAGTTGCATCATCTTTAAAGCGCTTGAGTGAATCGATGGTTAGATCATCGACAAGAGTTTTCTCTCCACGCAAAATACGCGCCTTTGCGTTACGTCGGATGATTCCATCCTTAACGATAGAGCCAGCGATGTTACCTGCCTTAGATGATTTGAAGATCTCTCGAACTTCGGCATTACCCAGAACAAACTCTTCATAGATTGGCTTGAGAAGTCCCTTCAGTGAGAGCTCGATATCATCGATCGCCTGATAGATAACGGAGTAGAAGCGCACTTCAACACCCTCTTGATCGGCGAAGATTGCAGTCTGTGGCTCGGGCTTAACGTTAAAGCCGATAACAACTGCAGTTGATGCCGATGCCAATGTAACGTCGCTCTTAGTAATAGCACCAACGCCGCGGTGAATAACGCGAAGATCAACTTCGGCGCCAACATCTAGGGCCATCAACGCCTCTTCGAGGGCTTCAACAGATCCACTTACGTCACCCTTGAGAATTAAGTTAAGAGTTGAGACCTTGGACTGCTCCATAAAGTCTTCTAGGGATACCTTCTTGCGTGCCTTAGCAAGTTGAGCATTTCGCTCAGCGGCCTGACGCTTTTCAGCGATCTGGCGCGCAGTGCGATCCTCATCGGCAACTAAGAATGTATCTCCAGCACTTGGTACAGATGTGAAACCAAGAACCTGAACTGGACGAGATGGACCAGCAGTTTCAACGCTGCCACCATTTTCATCGAGCATCGCGCGTACGCGACCAAATGAGCCACCGGCGACGATTGCATCTCCGATCCTTAAAGTACCGCGCTGAATAAGAACTGTTGTAACTGGCCCACGACCACGGTCAAGGTGAGCCTCAATTGCAACACCACGAGCACTGTCATCGGCAATTGCGCGAAGATCGATTGCAGCATCGGCGGTCAAGAGAATTGATTCGATTAAGTCGTCAACACCCTGACCTGATTTTGCAGATACATTCACGAAGATTGTCTCTCCACCATACTCTTCAGCGATTAAGTTGTACTCGGTGAGCTGCTGACGGACTTTGTCGGCATTTGCGCCCTCTTTATCCATCTTGTTAACGGCGACAACGATTGGAACATCTGCAGCTTGTGCATGGTTAAGCGCCTCAATTGTCTGCGGCATGATTCCATCATCGGCTGCAACAACGAGTACTGCAATATCGGTTACCTTTGCACCGCGAGCACGCATGGCGGTAAATGCCTCGTGACCTGGTGTATCGATAAAGGTAATAGCGCGATTAATGCCGTTGTGGTCATGGTGGATCTGGTAGGCACCAATGTGCTGAGTGATTCCACCTGCCTCAGATTTCATAACTTCGCTCTTGCGAATGGCATCTAGAAGTGATGTTTTACCGTGATCGACGTGGCCCATAACGGTAACAACTGGTGGACGTGCAACGAGCATCTCGGGGTCAAGGGCTGCAATTTCATCGGCTAAATCAATATCAAAGCCCTGTAAGAGTTCGCGATCTTCATCTTCGGGACTAACGATTTGAATCTCATATCCGAGTTGAACGCCGAGAATTTCAAAAGTATCTGCATCCACTGACTGTGTTGCTGTAACCATTTCACCTAAGTGAAAGAGGGCTGCAACAAGGGCAGCTGGATCGGCGCCAATCTTGTCGGCGAAGTCGGCCAATGAAGAGCCACGACGCATACGGATAGGAGTTTTTCCATCACCGTGTGGAACGACAGCGCCACCGAGTTGTGGAGCCTGCATATTGTCGAACTCATCGCGAAGTGCTTTACGCGACTTAGATTTGCGACCTGATTTCTTGCTTGCATTCTTTCCAAATGCTCCGCCTGCCCCTCCTCGTTGTGGTGGACGACCACCACCTGGACGAGTTGGTGCACCCGTTGATGGAGCACCGCTTGGAGCATTACTTTTATAGGGAGAGCTTGGTGCTCCACTTGGTGCACCACCTGTGCGGGGCGCAAAACCTGCACCCGTTGCTGGGCGTGAACTTGGTGGACGTGCAGCAAAACCTGGACGCACTGAACCTGGACGGGCACCGGCCATTCCTGGACGTGGTGCACCAGTTGGACGTTGTGGTGGACGAGGTGTTACTCCGCCAGTTGAGAATGGATTATTTCCTGGACGCGGTGGACGTGGAACTGCGCTAGCTCCAGATGAGAATGGATTATTTCCTGCACGGGGCGCTGGCTTTTCACTCGGGGCTACTGGCCCATCTTCTGCTGCACGCACTGCCTCAGATTTTGCATGCATCTCGGCCTTGTGCATCTCGGCGCGAAGCTGTTCGGCTTTGAGCGCCTCTAAATCAACGCCGAGTTCGGCGGCCAACGAGGCGGCCTGTTCGGCAGTAACCTCATCTTTTGGTTTAGCGGCCGCTTTTTTCGCAGCTGCCTTCTTTACAGGCTTTTTTTCCTCTACGGGTTTTGAATCGGGATACATCTCGATGAGCTTTCGCACAACTGGCGCCTCTACAGTCGAGGAGGCCGATTTTACAAACTCACCCATCTCTTGGAGCTTTGCAAGGACGACCTTGCTCTCCATACCGAGTTGTTTTGCTAACTCGTGTACGCGGACCTTTGACACATTTTCCCCTGTCTTGGCCCGCATATAACGCACATGCAAGCCCTAGTTGTACGACCTCATAGTTCTAGCGAGCTCATGTGAGTTTCATATCTTTCATGTCCATTTCGTTAAAAGTGCAGGGGGCTATCGTATCTAATGGTGGCCCCGTTTACATAATGGGATTATCGGGATGAATATCGATGCGCCAGCCCGTTAAGCGCGCGGCTAAGCGTGCATTTTGTCCATCTTTACCAATAGCTAAAGAGAGTTGATAGTCGGGCACCACGACCTTGGCACAACGCCCCGCCAAATCTGTGATTTCAACTGAAACAACCTTTGCCGGTGCCAGTGCATGGCCAACGAATATCGCCGGATCATCTGACCAATCGACGATATCGATCTTCTCGCCATGGAGCTCATCCATAACTGCGCGAGCACGCGAACCCATGGGGCCGATGAGTGAGCCTTTAGGACTCACACCTGCGCGGTGAGATTTAACGGCGACCTTTGTGCGATGTCCTGCCTCGCGCGCAACGGCCATAATCTCAACAATGCGATCGTTAATCTCAGGAACTTCAAAGGCAAATAACTGTTTTACAAGTGCTGGATGGCTGCGCGATAACATAATTTCGGGACCCTTTAATCCCTGCTTGACTTCAACGACAAAGCATTTAATGCGATCACCATGGTTATAGATCTCACCAGGGACCTGTTCTTGCGGAGGTATACGACCTTCGGTGCGCCCCAAGTTAACGTTAATCATTTTGGGATCGCGACCTTGTTGAACTACTCCTGAAATAACATCGCCAACATTTCCGGTGAACTCGCCGACGATCGAGGCATCATTTGTCTCGCGCATCTTTAATTTAATGATCTGGCGCGCAGTAGATGTTGCTACACGTGAAAAGCCAACGGGCATATCTGGCTCATCTGCGATTTTTTCACCCAGCTCGTTAAACTGTGGAATAAAGATCGAAATCTCACCGCTCTCACGATCTAAATGCGCTCTGGCATGACGCTTGGCCTCATCGGTCTGGTTGTAGGCAGTCAGCACTCCGATTTCAATAGCTTGAATTAACTGCTCGAGCGGAATCCCTTTCTCATTCGTTAGCTCAATTAATGCACTCATCTCGACATGCATTTAATTATCTTCCTTACGGCTAAATTCAACTTGTACCTGTGCCCGTTTGATATCGGCCAAGAGAACCGTGTGAGTTTTCATGCGCCCCTTTATATTTTCAATAAAGGTGGCATCGCTCTCGCGAAGTTCAGTCAAGCGGGCAGTCAAGGAGCTCTCATCACTCATCACCATCGCAATTATTCGAGTTAGGTTTTTCTCCCAGTGGCGGTGCTCCGTCAATGGCCGATCAACTCCGGGTGATGTAACTTCAAGGGTAAAAGTATCGTCAATCAGCGTCGTCTCATCTAGAAGTTCAGAGATCAAACGTGAGACAACGGTGACCTCATCAAGGTTCAGTGGCTTTGAGCCATCAACGACGCAGGTCAGAATGCGGTGATTGCCAGGGTTTGTTAGAAGAACTTCCTCAAGGAAAAAACCAGCTTTTTCTACTGCAGGTCTAAGAAGTTCGGTAAGTGATTGTGTCAGTGACATATGGAGCTACTTTCTTATTAAGTTGTAGGTGTGATTGTAACTAAAAAGATTGGAAAGTATCAATTCCCACTTTAAGAATCAGCGCAACGGTCACCATAAGGAAGACCTTACGAACTAAAGTGGAGCCACCACGAATGGCCAAGCGAGAGCCGATAATCGCTCCGGTGACATTGGCCGCCCCAAGGGCTAACCCAATCTGCCAGATGATGGCGCCGTGCAGGCCAAAAATAATGATCGCACCCAGATTAGTTGCAACATTAACAACTTTTGCAATAGCCGAGGCCGAGATGAATGCATAGCCAAGGGATGCAACTAATACGAGCATTAAAAATGAGCCAGTGCCCGGACCAAAGATTCCATCATAGAAACCAATGAGCGCCCCAGCTAGCGCTGCGATCTGAACTCTGCGAGCTGAGTGATGGCGCAGTAGTTCAACCTTTCCCAAATCGGGTTTAAGCCAGGTATAGATTGCAACCACAATAAGGAGAATAAGAACAATAGGGCGCATGCTCGATGTAGGAATTCGTGATGCAAGGGATGCACCAGCGGCCGATCCAATAAATGCCGGCAATGCCATTGCAATCAAAATCTTAGGTTCAGGTTTTATCGCCCTGCGATAGAGGCCTGCGGCAACGCTTGTCCCAAAGACTGATCCGAGTTTATTGGTACCAAGAACAGTGACGGTCTCTGTCTTAGGCAGACCAATTAAGAGGGCGGGCAGTTGAATTAATCCCCCGCCGCCGGCAATTGAATCAACAAAGCCGGCAAATAGAGATGCACTTAAGAGAAATAAGCCAGTTGCAACGCTTAGTTCACCCAACGCGGGATACCTTACGCAAGCAGAGCGGCGATAGCCGACACTGCAGTGGTTAGGGATACATCACTCTTGTGCCCGCTTGCACGCACTCGAAGCTCAACGTTGCCATCGGCAAGGGCCTTGCCCACTACAACGATGATGGGATTGCCAATGAGCTCGGCATCTTTGAATTTCACACCTGCACTTGCATCGCGGCGATCATCTAGCATGACTGAGATACCAATCGCCTCCAACTCTGTAGCAAGTGTGAGCGCTGTATCAAAGGGCAGATCCTCTTTACCTGTTGCAACGATATGCACCTTGGCAGGTGCGATTTCAGCTGGCCAGTTTAGGCCGATCTCATCACTTGTCTGTTCGGCAATGGCTGCAACTGCGCGCGAAACTCCAATGCCGTAGGAGCCCATTGTGACTACTTGAGATTTACCGTTGTGATCTAAAACTGTGAGGTTAAGGGCATCGGCATACTTTCGCCCTAATTGAAAGATGTGGCCGATCTCAATTGCGCGATCGATAATAATCTCTGTTGCACACTCTGGGCATGAATCCCCTGCACGAACTTCTGCCGCCTCAACGTATGCATCGGGTGTGAAGTCGCGGCCATTAACGACAAAGCGGGCATGGCGATTCTTTTTATTAGCACCGGTTATCCATGATGTACCAGGGGCTACACGTGGATCGGCATACATCCTGATTCCAGTTTTTTTCAAATCCTGTGGGCCGATATATCCCTTGACTAACTGTGGGTGCTTAGCAAAATCACCCTCTTCAAAGACACGAAGCTCATGCACCCCACCTAAGTTTTCTTGCAGACGCTTTAAATCAACTTCGCGATCTCCTGGAACTAAGACTGCAATTGCTTGGCCATCGGCGACTAACATAATATTTTTAAGGGTATCGGCGCCTGTATGACCACTGCCGAACTTCTCGTTCATGACTGCTACTAATGAATCAATCGTTGGAGTATTAGGCGTATCTAACTCTTCTAGCGCTGGAACAGCCTTTGGATCACCTGGGGCGACCTTAGTTACCATCGCTTCAACGTTAGCGGCATAGCCACACTGTGGGCATAAAACGTATGTGTCCTCACCAGTGCTGCACGGTGCTAGAAACTCCTCGGACTTTGATCCACCCATCGCACCCGATACTGCCTTCACAATGTTGTACTTCATACCTAAGCGATTAAAACAGCTGACATATGCATCACGATGTCTTTGATACGAGAGATCTAGGCCGGCATCATCGATATCAAATGAGTACGAGTCCTTCATGACAAACTCGCGACCACGGATAATTCCACTGCGTGGGCGGGCCTCATCGCGATATTTAGTTTGAATCTGGTAGAGAGAGAGTGGTAAATCTTTATACGATGAGTATTCGCTCTTAACCATCAGAGTGAACATCTCTTCGTGAGTTGGTCCTAATAAATAATCTGCGCCTCTTCGATCTTGCAGACGAAATAGTGATGGCCCATACTCTTCCCAGCGATTAGTGGTCTCGTATGCCTCGCGAGGCAGCAGTGCGGGAAAGTGCACCTCTTGAAAGCCGGCCTTGTCCATCTCCTGGCGAACAACGTTTTCAACATTTCGCAGTGTTATTACGCCAAGAGGCAGCCACGAGTAAATTCCTGCTGCAATTCGACGGATATATCCTGCGCGAACAAGTAAGCGATGGCTTGCGACCTCGGCATCGGCGGGATCATCGCGCAGCGTACGCAAAAAGAGCGTAGACATCTTCAACATGAGGTGAGCCTACCCAACATCAACGGTAGGCATGCCTGATGCAACGCCCGCAGCCTCCATTTCTTCAGCCAATCGCATAGCCTCTTCAATTAAAGTTTCAACAATCATCGCTTCGGGCACAGTCTTAATGACTACACCCTTTACAAATATCTGGCCCTTACCGTTGCCAGATGCAACGCCTAAATCGGCCTCACGGGCCTCCCCTGGTCCATTTACAACACAGCCCATCACTGCAACGCGCAGCGGAACTGTCATTCCTTCAAGACCGGCTTGGACTTTTTCAGCCAATGTATAAACATCGACTTGCGCACGCCCACATGATGGACATGAAACGATTTCTAGTTTGCGTTGGCGAAGATTTAACGACTCCAAAATGGAGATTCCAACTTTAACCTCTTCAACAGGAGGCGCCGAGAGTGAAACACGGATCGTGTCACCAATTCCTTCAGCCAAGAGAATTCCAAATGCAGTTGCCGATTTGATTGTTCCTTGAAAAATTGGACCAGCTTCGGTAACACCAAGGTGTAATGGATAGTCACACTTAGCTGCCAGGATTCGATAGGCATTAACCATCGTCACTGGATCATGGTGTTTAACTGAGATTTTAATATCTGAAAAACCATGCTCCTCAAATAAAGATGCCTCCCACAACGCCGATTCAGCGAGGGCTTCAGGTGTTGCCTTTCCGTACTTTGCAAGTAAGCGCGGATCTAGTGATCCAGCATTAACACCGATACGAATTGGAATTCCCGCATCCCCTGCCGCCTTTGCAACCTCTTTAACTTTATCGTCAAACTGTTTAATATTGCCGGGATTTACACGAACTGCCGCGCACCCCGCGTCGATTGCGGCAAAGATGTACTTGGGTTGAAAGTGAATATCGGCGATTACTGGAATCTGTGACTTCTTTGCGATCTGTGCAAGGGCATCGGCATCATCTTGACTTGGTACTGCAACCCGGACAATCTGACAGCCGGCCGCGGTTAGTTCGGCGATCTGCTGCAGCGTTGCATTGACATCAGATGTCAATGTTGTGCACATCGATTGAACACTTACTGGTGATTCACTTCCCACTGCCACTTTGCCGACCATCATCTGTCTGGTTTTGCGACGCGGAGCAAGAACTGGTGGTGGAGCGCTCGGGATTCCTAAATCAACCATGGGCCTATTCTGCCGTATGAGGCCTGGATGCGCTAAAGATTGAGAACGAGCGGATTGACGATATCTGCCACAAGAAGAAGAAGTGTGAGCGCAGCTAATATCACAAAGACCACCATCGTTATCGGTGTCAGAACAGTCACATCAATCGCTGCTGGCCGTGAACGTCCACGCAGGCGAGCGATAAAAGCTCGAATCTCATCGGCGATTGCAACGGCCATATGTCCGCCATCGAGAGGCAGAATCGGCAAGAGATTAAAGATACCCACAAAGATATTTAAGCTTGCGATAATTAAAACAAATGTTGCCAGGCGCTCCATAGCCGATAACTCATCGCTGCTCACAGCTTGTCCCGATACACGGGCTACACCAACAACGCCGACTAAGCCATTGATGTCACGCTCTTCGCCGTTAACGGTTTGACCCCATAGCTCTGGGATTTTCGATGGGAGCTTGGCTAATGATTTAACACTCTCGAAGAGAAAATCCTTAGTAACAACTCCGGCGTTTTTAAATGAGGTTACTACCCCTGTGCGCTTGAGTCCGACCTCATTGATAATTCCAAGTAGGAATCTCTCTGTGCCATCGATAGTTTCAAGGGTGGGGGCTGCAGTAATAATTAACTCTTGGCCGGCACGTTTGATTCCCAGAGTTAACTCTCTGCCTTGGGAATTGCGGATTACAGTGACATCTTTATACCAGTCGGTGACCTTCTTGCCATCAATAGATGTAACTTCATCGCCCACCATAATTCCAGCCGATTGTGCGGCAGAGCCCTTGATGACCTCTGCAATGACGGGCAGAGCTTGTGTCGTACCAATTCCTGCAAAGAGGGTAAAGAGAAGCACATAACCAATAACAAAATGTAGAAATGATCCAGCACCTAAGACAATTAACTTACGTCCCGATGAGGCTTTATAGAAGGCGCGGTTTTCTTCACCAACAGGCATTACATCCCCCGGTGTCATACCTTCAATTTTGCAGTATCCACCTGCTGGAATCGCTTTAATTCCAAACTCAGTTTCGCCCCGTTGCAGTGAAAAGATACGGGTACCAAAGCCCAAGAAAAACTCAGTGACCTTCATGCCATATCTCTTGGCCGTTAAATAATGGCCAAACTCATGAATCATTACCGATAAAAGTAAGGCAACGACAAAGGCAAGGACTCCGAGTATCTGCATTATGAGACCAATCGTATTAGATGTTTATGAGCTAGGGCTCTGGCATCATCTTCGATGGCACTGACATCGGCTAAATCGCGCAGTGTTGATGGCGCAGATTTCTCGCTCAGTGTGAGAACGCTCTCGATCAGTGGAACTATCGAAGTAAATGCTATTTTTTCGGCGATAAAGGCCTCAACGGCTACTTCATTAGCGGCGTTAAAGATCGCAGGCATCGCTCCACCAATCTCACCGCAGTGGCGAGCTAATGTAACGGCTGGAAATCTCGCTGCATTAATCGGTTCAAAACTCCAACTATGTGATGCGCTCCAATCAATGGCAGGTGATGCCTGCGATAAGCGGTGAGGAAAATTGAGTGCATAGGCAATTGCCCCCTTCATATTAGGCGGGCTAGCCTGGGCGATAGTTGATCCATCGCGAAATTCAACCATTGAATGGACTACTGATTGACGATGAATAACAGCCTCTATTGCGCTGTAGGGCATAGAGAATAAATAGTGTGCCTCGATTATTTCTAACCCTTTATTAACTAAAGTCGCTGAGTTAATTGTTACAACCGCACCCATACTCCATGTCGGATGCTTGAGCGCATCGGCCACACTGATACCGCCGAGATCCTTGCGATCTAGAAAAGGCCCACCGCTTGCAGTCAAAACTAATCGGCTAATCTCATCACTCTTGCCAGCTAATGCACACTGCCATATAGCCGAGTGCTCTGAATCAACAGGGATTATCTGGTTCTCGCGCGCCTTAGACATAACTAATTCGCCACCTGCGACAAGAGATTCTTTATTGGCAAGGGCCAACGTATTTCCAGCATGGAGGGCTGCAAGGGTGGGTCCCAGTCCGATGGAGCCAGTAATTGCATTGAGCACAACATCGCACTCGATTGATGCGATCTGCGTTGATGCTAATGCCCCATCGATAACTTTGACTCCAGGTAATTCTGTCCGTATGAGATCGCCATTATTGAGCACTCCTACAAAGGCAACGTTAAATCGTTTAGCCTGCTCAATAACAAGGGCTGGATTAGTACCGGCAGATGAAATTGCAATAACGCGAAATTTATCTGAGTTAGCTGCAATTATTTCTAGCCCTTGCCGCCCGATTGAGCCAGTGGAGCCAAGAATTACTACATCACGCATTTATCGATCCAAAAGGTTTTGTCTCGGTGAGTACTTCTCGCCCGAGCGACGCTTAGCGATTGCACTTAAGGCCTCTAAAACAACGCGATTTGCAAGAATTGCGGTGATGTCGGCGTTATCAAATGCCGGTGCAACTTCAACTACATCGATTCCGACAACTGGAAGCTCAAGGCATATGCGACGCACTGATTCAAGGAGTTCGCGACTAGTCATTCCACCTGGCTCTGGCGTGCCTGTTCCTGGTGCCATGCCAGGATCAACAACATCGATATCAACGGAGAGAAAAACTCCATCGCAGCCATCGGTGAGTGTTGCAAAGCTCTCATCTAAAACCGTATTTAATCCCCTGTGATGAATCTCAGTCATCTCATATGAGCGCATCCCTTGATCGCGCATCCAGTCGAGCGTCTTAGCATCTGGCCAATAACCACGAAGACCGAGTTGTAAGAAGCGGTCCCCGCGCACTGTGCCAGTTTCAATTAAGCGTCGCATAGGTGTGCCGTGGCCAATTAATGCACCAAATTGATCTTCGCCTGTATCGGCGTGGGCATCAAAGTGAATCATTGAAATCTTACCTAGACCGCGATGGCGTGCAATACCTGCAACATCGGCCGATGCGATTGAGTGATCTCCACCAAGAATTACTGGGATTGCACCTGCCCGTGAAATCTTTTCGGTCGCTTGAGCCAAGAGTTCAAGAGAGGCGATGAGATCTCCACCAGGCATTAATAAATCTCCGGCATCCACGACCTTCATCGCCCGTAATGAATCGATGCGCAGCGCTAAATGTGGACGCTTGCCATCATGCGGCAGATAATCCCCTCCACGTATTGCTTGTGGACCAAACTTTGCACCAGAGCGATGCGATGTGCCGCTATCAATAGGTGCACCAACGATGACTACGTCGGCATCGGCATATGTAGAGAGGACATCTAAATCACAGCGCTCGATGCCAAGAAATGTAAAGTCTGGGCCATACATATTGCCGTGGTTGCTCATGCCTTAAGAATAGGCGCAAAGCTTTAGGAATCGAAACCCAAACCCAACAAATCAAGGAGTCGAAGCCATAGATTGCGCTTACCCTGCTTTTCATCGGCTCGATTAATAGACCATTGTGTAAGGCGAATAAAGATAAAGCGAAATGGCTCAGGTGGAAAGGGCCACGGTTTTTTTCGAACCATCGTAAGACGAGTTCGCTCGTTATCAACACCATCTAAAAGATCAAGCATTACTTGTGCGCCAAAACGAGTAGAGCCAACACCTAGTCCGGTATAGCCCATGACATATGCGACACGGCCGCCATACGCCTTTCCCCAAAATGGCGAGAAGCGTGAACATGTATCGATCGCACCACCCCAACCATGGGTGAATTTAATCCCTTTGAGCTGTGGAAATGTCTCTAAGAAGGCTTCTGCTAAATGCGCATAGGTTTGGGCATCGGATTCGTACTCTTGTCGTACCTTGCCGCGGAAGTTATAAATCGCGTCATAACCTCCCCATAAAATCTCATTATCTTTCGTCATTCGATAATAATGGAACTGATTACCAGCATCAGATAAGCCTTCGCGCTCTTTCCATCCAATGGATTCAAGTTGCACGGGTGTTAACGGTTCTGTCACAAGTTGGAAGTCGTAAACAGGGATAACGTATTTATGAGCACGCCTAATAAGAGAT
>Ga0209550_10005012_pt1 | contig 12480 bp, 6 predicted proteins | sample LauGreSuBDMM15SN_2_FD_187567 | JGI IMG/M metagenome (GOLD analysis project Ga0209550, IMG submission 187567) | Freshwater lake microbial communities from Lake Michigan, USA - Su13.BD.MM15.SN (SPAdes) (version 5) | ecosystem: Environmental > Aquatic > Freshwater > Lake | place: Lake Michigan, USA... | reverse complement strand
TATTCAATTTTTTTAGAATAACCATTTTTTGTAATAATACCATCTTTAAATGAAATTATATCATAAAAACTATCTAAAAAAGGAGATATACGATCATAATCAACTTTTGATTCTCTTTTATATTCTAATAAACTTACTTTATGATCAGATAAAGCAATATATTGAATATCAATTAAACCTGTAGGAGTAGTACATAAAAAAGAAGTTCCAAATTGATGTTTTACTTTAATTGTATAAGGAGATATAGTTTCATATTTATATTTTTGAGACCACATAGTAACACCTGATTTTTCAATTTTTATTTTAAAACTATTATGAGAATATGATCCATAAAAATAATAATTATTTTTAACTGGTGTAGGTAAACATCCGAAATTAAAATGAAATGACATTTATTTGAACATTTTTTTATTTATTCTAATGAATAATTTTCATTAGATGATTCATTTTCTTCTTCTTCTTTATATTCTCTTTTTTTGATCGTATTTTGATATTCAATAAATTTTTCATATAAAATACGATTAAATTCACGTTCTTCTAATGAGAATAATTTATTTGTAGATAATTCATTTTTAATTTTATTTCCATCATAATCATTTCCATTTTTATAACGAGATAATTGAATATTTATATAATCATTATAAACTTGTGAAAATGTTTTAAATTTATTTGGATGATGAATTCTACAAAAATTTTCATATGAATAACAATCTAATATATCCTTTTCATCAATACCATCTTTAATTTTAGATTTATATACATATTGACGATACATTTTCAGTTTACATTCATGTAAATAAATATATGATTTACGATCCATAAAGTTTTTAAATTTCTCAATTTGTTTCATATTATCAACCTGTTTAAATCTATCTGAAATTGAATCAAATTTTATTAAACAATCATGTCTTATTTTAATTATATCAATTGTTTCAATAGGTAAAAAAATTTCATATTTTGATTCAATCTTTGAAATATGTAAATTAAATGATTCATAATTTCGATCGCTCTTTAACGTAACAATCATATTATCAATACTTGTTAAAATATCTTTATATTCTTGATATGCACTATAATATTTTCCGGCTTTTTGTCCATATGATTTTTTAGACATAATTCCACCTAACATTGCACTTAATAATGTAAAAATAGAAACAATATATGTTCGTATTTCAGATGGTATACCAGGTAAAGCAGACATAAAAGATGAAGTTAGTCCAAGTAAAACAATTGTATATTGCATAAAACTCTCTTTACTTTTACAAGATTTAGCAATTTCTAATAAATGTGCACTATTAATAGAAAGACGTTGATATGTTGATTCAATCATTTTAAATTCATCAAAAGTCCATTCATAATTATTAATATTAATTATTTTTTCATTTTCATTTTCTTTTTCCTTTTCTTTTTCTTCCATTTATAAAATTTATAATTTAAATTTTATAATTTATAATTTATAATTTATAAATTTATAATAAATGGATATTAATTTTAGATTGGGTATAACTAATGTATTAAAAAAACATATTTTACCAAGAATAAGTCCTGAATTAAATAGATTTACTAACTACTTTAACAGTTATGAAAAGCAAGTATCTACAATGTATGGAGGATATTCATATTTATCATTAATGGAAAAATTAGAAACTGAAATTACTTGTAAAAAAATAGATGAAATAAAAATAGATGCTGATTTAAGTATTAATTGTCCTTTAGAAGATACATTGTTAAATCTCAATATGATTATAATTAATAAGAATGAAGATATCACTAATATTATTGGAGTCTGTGATGCTTTGTGTAAACATATTGTTGAATCTTTAGAAAGTTTAGGTTTAGGTTTAATATTTGAAATTAAACAAAAAAAATCTACAAACTTATTTAATGGAATAACAATATATATTACAATGAGTAGACAAAGAATAGGAGAAAGAATAACAAAAAAAAGAAATGCGTCTGTAGCAGGACTAGACGAAGAAGAAGATTTTAAATTTTTTGATCAAAACATTCAAAATTATAGTATGTTTACAATTGATATTTATACTGAACAAAATATGAATATTGAATCATTCAAAAAACTTACCACTTACATACCTCCCGAAGCAGCGGCTGCAGCTGCAGCCCTAACCGTCCCAACAACATTAACAAAGGAAGGTTTTATTATTTTATCATCTTTTGTATATTTTGAATCATTTAATGATATACAAATAAATAAAAAAAGAACTGATGATATAATTAATTTATTTTTAACACAACAAGAAGCTTTTGATAGTATTGAAAAATGTCAAATTCTTTTTATAGATTATCCTTCTACTTATACTAATAAAACATCTTTTTTGTTAAAAAAGTTTTTAATAAAATTTGATATAGAAATTACTTCAGCTCTTGGAAAATCACTTAATTTTTCTGTATTTGAAAGTGACTTTAATACTTTTTTAATAAAAGAAAAATTTTTTGATAGACGGAAATATAGTTTAAGACAAATTATTAATTCTTTTATGAATGAAACTGATAAACAACTAACAAAAAAAAATCTTGGTAGATTTTTAAAGACAGGAGGTGAAGCTTTTAGACTTTATTCAACAGAACAAATAACAAATGATATTGATACAAAAATTTTTCTTAAAGACATTACTCAAAGAAATCAAAAATATATAGCTGAAAATATTATTTCTTCTTTATTTTTCATACTTGATTCTATCAATAAATTAGATAATGAGAAAATAGAAATAGAATATACATTTACTTTTGCAGGCAAAAAATATAAATATTATATTAAAAATAATGAAAAAGATTATTTAAATATTAGTTGCAATAGTATTAATTTAATTCAATTAAGTTTTAATATAGATTCCAAATTTGAATATAAACTCAACGCAGCTTCCGAACCCATCATAATTCTAGATAAAGTTTTTTCTAGTCCTTTAGATATCTGGATATATGATAAAATAGTTAAAGGTAATTTTTTTAACCCAGATCCTTCTTTATTATTTATAAGTCGTGAATATTTTATTAAAGACTTAGAGATGTCTCTTCCATTAGGAGGAGATATAAATAGACAATTAAGAAGATATTATAAGGGTAAATTAAAAAAAGATATTGATCGATATAATTATCTAATAGCTAATCCTCAAGTTGTAGCAGATAAAAAAACTATAGAAGAAATTACATCATTTAGTAAAATGGATTTTATTAAAAATATAGTAGAAAAAATTTGGATGGAAACTATTAATGTTCAAGAAATAAAAGATAATTTTATAAATTATAGTGAAGATCAAGCTAAATCATTATATTTTAATATTAATAAATTTATAGAAGGTCGTTATTTTTTTATTAAGAATATTTTTGGGGATGAATGGCGTCGTAAATTTAGGGAAAATTTTCATAATTTTATCTCTAAAATGTTACTTTTAATAACAAAATTAAAAGAAATTGTATTTAGTGATAATAAAGTTGTAATTAATTTTGATTCTTTTTTTTATAAACATAATCAATTGGATGAAGATAATACTTTATGTACAATTAATCCTGATGATATTAAATCTTCAGATATAAATTATTTGATATGGTATACATCAAATACTAAACAATATAAAGAATTAAATGAAAAAATAATAAAAAATACAGACAAAAAAATAATAAATAAACCACCCGACGGATCTGATGACGAGGACGCATCTGAGGACCCGGACGAGCATGGCGGGGGCGACCTATCATATATTGAATCATTAATTATATCAAAATTAAAATATATTCTAGATTTAGGAACAATAACAGCTAGTGATGAGAAACAAATTATTCTATATAAAGGATTTAAAAAAGAAGCAGGAAAAGAAATGCCAGACAATATTATAGTTAATAACTTTTTCTCAACTACAATAAATAAAAATGTTTCTATTGGTTTTCTAGATGGAAAAAAATGTTGTATTATTAAAATTATTTTAAAATCACAAGTAAATGGTATATATTTACCTATTATTAATGTTGGAATAAATTTTGAAAAAGAAGTATTACTAAGTCCTTCTTTTTTATTAAAAAAAAAACAAGATCTTACTGAAGATGGATATAAAATTTATGTATACGAATATAAGGAATTAGAAGATTTAGAAAAACCAGAACCAGAACCAGAACCAGAACAGAAAAGTAATATACAGATGGTAGATGCTAGTGGGGATGATATTAAGATGCAGGTGGTGGATGCTAGTGGGGATGATATTAAGATGCAGGTGGATGCTAGTGGAGATGACGTTAAACATGAGGTTAAACAAAAAAAAATAGATAAATTTGATCTACTAACATCATTTGATCGACAGAAATTTATGCGAAAATTTTTAAATGAAGAAAAATGTACTTATAATTTTTATGAGGTAAAAGAATTTATTAAAAATGTAAATAAAAATAGAGACAGATTTATAGATTATGGATATAAAAATCGTTTTCGTGGTAGATTTGAACAACTATTTACCGATTTCTGTATAAAATATCTTAAAGACTATTGGAATATAGACTATAATTTTAGTAGTCTAATAAATAGTACATTAATATTAGAAAAAAAATCAATGACAGAACAAACAACAATTCGACAACTATTAAATACATTTGTAAGCACAATTAACTGTTTATTAAATAAATATAAATATGGAAGATTATATAAATCAGGAGGTGAATCTGTTCGTTATTATACAAAAGAACATGGTGAACAAGCTACTAATGATATAGATTCTAAATTTTGTTGCTTACCTGGTAAAGATCCAAAAATAATAAAAAAACAAATATATCAAATTATTTCTATAATGATTATTTTATTAGCAGAATCAATTGTAAAGAATAATTTTACAACAGAAGAATATATTATACCAGATATTGGATATGTTACATCATTTAAAGATGATAAAAAAACCTATATAGATAATTATTTACTAGTTAGAACAAATTATGTTGGAAAATGTTTTCCGCCGAGACAAAACGAAGTAGGAGACGGATCAAAAAATAATAAAGACTGTTTGAATGTTATATCAATTGATATAAATAATAGAATTGTTCTAAATCCATCAGATACAAGTGTATTTGAAGGAGACATTATTAATCTTTATATGAATACATCACCTTATGACTTTTTATTTACAAATAAAGCTTGTGATGATAAAGATATAAGAGAAAGAGGTGATTTGGACTATGAAAAAGAGAATGAATGTCTATTACCATTAAACCCTCCACTTGCCAGTTTACATTTTATAATTAGTGATTTAATTGGTCTATTAAAACCATCCGATTTTATTAAACAACATCCACAATTTAATAATTTTGAAAGTGATTTAGAAAGAAGAATTCAGACAGGTAAACATAAAAAAGACATTAAAAGATATGAAGGATTTATGAAAGTATTTGGTATTACAGAAGTTTATAGTAAAGATACACCAGAAGATACTTTAAAACGTATTGAACAATTGAATCACATATTTAAAAATTTAAGAAGATATGATATTGATCCAAATACAAAATATACAGAAAAATTAGATCAGAAATGTGATCCTAGTGCTGCTTCTGCTGTTATAGAGCCATGTCTTAGTTTAAAGAAACGTTTAATTTCTTATTGGAATCTTTTTGAAACAAAAAAACTTAGTATAGATAATCCATTATATAAAAAAATTTTAGAAAATTCTTCATGGATTTCAGAAATCTTAGATGAACAACCAGGAGAGAACAGGATTCTGCATTATTTAGATTTATAAAATTTTTTTGAAAGTTTCATTTCTTCACTTATATCTACAATTGGTTTTGGATAAATATCTGAAACAATTCTATTTTTATGAATATCATGTGGATCAATATCTTTTAATTCAGAAACCCATTTTTTGATATAGATACAATCTTTATCATATTTTAATGATTGATTAAATGGATTATAAATACGTAAAAATGGTGTTCGATCTGTTCCTATTTGTACAGAAAATTGCCAATTTAAATTATTACTTGTAATATCATAATCAATTAATTTTTGAGCAAAATATTTTTCACCCCATTTCCAATCTATTTTTAAAATAAGACTCAAAAAATTACTTGTTAATAATCGTATTTTATTATGCATCCATCCAATCTCATTTAATTGTCTCATACCTGCATCAATAATAGGAAATCCAGTTTTACCTTCACACCATGCTTTAAACTTCTTTTTTGAATTTGACCATTTTACAGTCATATGTTTTACATTACCTCCTCCTATAGTATCTTTTTCTGGTAAATAAAACATTAAACATGCATAAAAATCATGCCATATGACTTGACGTAATAATTCTTCATATGGTTTATAAGCATGATAAACTTCACGTATACTAACTGTTCCATATTTTATATATTTAGATAAATGAGTAGTTTCAATAGAAGGAAAATTTCTTGTTTTATGATAATATTTAGCTAATTTTTTATCTTTTAAAATAAGTAAAGCTTTTTCACGTTGAGAAGATTCAGATTTTTTAGGTAATGAAAATTCATATTTTAAAGATACTTTTAATTTTTTAAAAGTTAATTCAACTTCTTTTTTAGAAGAAGGTATTGATAAACTTTTAACACTTTCATAAAAAGGTTTAAAAACTTTATAAAAACCTCCATTTCTATATTCAGAAACAGGTAATAATGTATAATCTTCTTTTGTAATACATTTTATATCATAAGATAATGAAAGTTTTTTTATTTGTTCTGTTCTAGTTTTAGCATATGGAGTATAATCAGAATTAAATGCAATATAATCAATCTTATTTTTTTTAAAAAGAGATTCAATTACATCTTTAGTTTCTCCATAAAATACTTGAAGATGAGGTATATTATGGAGACATTTAATCATATAACATATACTTTTTTTATTATAATATGGATTACTTTTACTAATCTGATCAGGTGTAAAAATAAAAATAGGTATAATTATTTTAGAATATTTTGATAATTCATATAAGCTATTATTATCAATTACACGAAAATCTCTATGAAATAAAAAAAGAGATGTCATTTATTAAAAATAAATTTATTTTTAATAAATGAACTTGGATCATCTATTTGATTGTAAACAAATTCTAAAAGATACTCCTAATAAAGATAAACTATCTATCACCTTAAAAAAAGGAAATAAAGGTGTTTCTATTTTTGCTACCAAAGATATTAAAAAAGGTGATAAAATTGCTTATTACAAGATGAAAATATATTCAATTTATCCGAAAAAAGGTTTAAAAAATTTTACAACATATAATTCTATAGAAGAATTATGTGAACAATATAAAAAAGTTGTTAACAAAACTTTACCTGAATATAAAGATGAAACTACATATCAATATAAAAAGAAACTAGTTAAAGATATTAATGATGAAACTCAACATTTTTTATATTTAAAAGATAAAACAATAATTCCTCCTAAAAAAGATATGTATCATTTTAATGTTTATAATAAGAAAGGATATGAATATAAAAAATTAATAGGTGATTTATATGATGGAAGTCTTCCTAAACCCAAAAATAATATACCATATTGGGGATATCTTTCAAATGAACCAATGTGTAATGAAACATATAATGCAGATGTAGATGTATCAAATGATAAAATAAGTGTAAAAGAAGGAGATACTCTTACATATACTATAATTGCAGATAAAGATATTAAAAAAGGTGAAGAAGTCATGTGGTGTTATGGATCTGATTATGGAAGATCATATCCAACGAGTTGTATTAAAAAAAGTTGTAAATAAATTTTTTTAGATTACACTAACTTCTGGTCTTGGATCAATACAATTTATAATATATCTAAATCCACAAAAAAGTGCAATATTTATTAAAATAAATCCAAGAATGATCAGAAATACAGCTAAATAAACATTCATTTTTTATTTATATTTTTTATAATTAAATTAGGTTTAATTATAAATTAGTAATTTATTTATTAATTTTTATAATATTTTTAATAATTTTATAAAAAATAAAAAGACTAAAAATAATCATAGAAATAATAATGATAAAAGAAAAAATAAGCTGAGAAATATTTTTTGTATTATTATATTTATTTGCCATATTATCAGAATCATTAAATCCTAAAAATTCAAAATTATTTTTTAAACATTTTATATCACCATCAAATCTTTGTGCTTCTAAAAATCCTGTTCCAACTATTTTATCATCTAAATAAACATCACATGATCCTCCCCAATGCCATGTATTTGTAAAATCTTTAAAAATAGTATTACCATAACGACTTGAATCTAAAGTATAAATATTATTATCAATAGTAACTTTATATATAATAGGATATTCTGTATTTTCAAAAATAATAGTATCTTTTACATAAACATTTACTTTAGGTTGATCTGTAAAAAGTATATTTTTTGAAGATTTATATGTATTTAAATTACATGTTACTGTATCTCCCTTTTTTATAGAATTATTTAATAAATTAAAAATCATATATTGAGTATTATCTGATAATCTTATATTTAACCATATATAAGGAGGAAGTCCATTATATATTTTACCATTTCCTAAAATAGTTAGTAAACATTTATATAAAATAGAAGGTGTTTCTGAACCTCCCCATTCATGATCCATCCATCCAAATCCATTTTCAAGATTTTTTGATATACCTTTTTCGGTTGAATAATTCATTTTCATATATAAATTTGTATATGATTGATAAGAATTATTTAATTCACATGGATAACAGCCATTTAATTGATTAAAAAACATAATATCATTATTTTGAGTTTGAGATGAAAAATTATATTTTATTTTTTCATTTGTTTTATTATTTTTTAATATCATATTACATTTTATTGACATATGATTATAATCATGATTAAAACTAAATTGATTATCTTTTGATACAATTGAAAATTTTAAATTATTAAATATTGTAAAAATTCCTTCAAAATAAGAATTTCCATAAAAATAATCAGTTCCATTTCCTATTCCTAATGTTACACAATAAACAGTTGTTTCACCTAATTTATATCCTAATTTTTCTCGAATATCAGTTGGTAATAAATCAATTCTTGTTAATTGGTATAAAAAACAATCTTTTGTATTTGGAAATGTTCCATATAACCAATACCAACCTACATATCCTTGTTCTAATTGAAAACATATTTGTTTTGAAGTATCATAATAAGGAATCATTGGAGTATATCCTATTGTTCCTCCTGGAATAAGTGTTGAAGATACAATCATTTTAGAAATATCAAGATTAGATTCAATTTGATTATTAATTATATTTATAATATCTTTATTTGCTGAATTTAAAATATTTTTATTTTCATTTATATATTTTATTTTTTGTTTCAATAATTCTTTATAATCTTTTATATTTGTTATCATTATATTTCCATTATTATAAGAATCATCCATTAAATTATAAATTTTTATTTTTTTATAGGTTAATATAAGATAAAAAAGAATATATACTGATATTAATAGAATTTGTAAATCATTTTCTTTATCCATTTATAATTTATAATTCTAAACTTTTTTTAATTAATTTATTAGTCTATTAAATTAGATAGTTCATCATCAAGTATTTCATTTCTATCATACTTTTTAAAATAATTCATATCTCTTATATTATTACTATTTATATTATCTACATCTCCTCTTGTCATTTTTACTTTTTGAAAATATTCAAGAGACATAATAGCATAATGATTTAATTTTAATTCATTTGGATTTTCTATAATATGTTTATTATAGGTATTATCATGAATATGTATTTTTAATTTATCAGTGTATAATGTATTAATAATAGATTTATAATGATTAAAAGATAAATTTTTATAATTAGATTCATCTGTTGCTCTATAAATAAAATTTTTTCTTATTTGATTTGGTTGTTTTTTAAAATTACTAGATCCAAACATTTTCCAATGAAGTAAAATACTTGATATATTATTATAGTTTAAATTTTTAAGATAATTTTTTATGTTTAAATTTTTATTATTATTATATATATATTCATCTAAATCACATATGATTAACCATCTACATTCATTTTTAGCTTTTATATTATATATTTTATTATAATGTTCAGTTTGTTTATATTTTTCAGGTAAATAATAATAACTTATTAGTCCTTTTTCAATATAAGGAATTAATTTATTTTTGCTAGTATCAGTACTTCCATTATCTATTAGATAAAAATGTTCAACTCCTTGCCAAATATAATGTTCTATCCATTCTTCAATGATCATTTCTTCATTTTTAAAAATAGCAAGTAATCCTAAATTATATTTTTTATTTATTTTATGTTCTTTTTTTACAGATGTATATTTACTATTCCAAACTGTTCCATCTCTGATAATATAATCTGGGTATATATCAGATTTCCATAATACATAGGGATATGATAACTGATCTTGAAAAGAATATTCAACATTATGTTTCCACCATAAATCAAACATATCATTAATACTTTTATCTTTTATTGTTCTTATGAAAATGCCATTTTCAAATAACCCAGATTGATCTGGAAATCCTCTTTCTTTATATATCTGATATTGATTTATTATTTTTTGTTCAACATACCTTTTCTGTTTTAATGATTCAATTACTTCTTTCATTATATTATTTCTTTGAGAATGTTGATAATTAATTAGTTTTTTGTTTTTTTCTATCATAGAAAATATAAAAGGTATAAATTCATTTTTAACTAAAACTCGAGCATCTATCCATACAATATAGTCATAAGATTGTAGTATATCAATATAATGAGATTGTATTTTATAATACTTAGCAATCATCATATTATATATACTATGATTGTTAATATTATCATGAATTGAATTCTTACCTTTAGTATTATCTGATAAATGATATGGAGTATTAATAATTTTCCAACTATTGCTTTTTATTTCTTCGTTAGTAAAACAGTACAAATCTATTTCAGAAATATTATTCTGTTCAATGATTGAATCGTATGAATCATATATAGATGTTATAATTGCAACTTTTTTACTTATATTAATTATTTTCATTCTTTTTACATCATCATATCTATTTTTACTTTTATTTCGAATAATAAAAGCATCTTTATCAATTTTATTTTCTATAAACTTTTTATCTTGTTTTATTTCTATTAGTTTATATTTTTTATTTAATAAAAATCCAATTGAAACATCATCAATTATTGTTCGATCTAATTTATTTTTATGATAAAGTAGATATTCAACTACATCTTTACTCATTATAATATTTGTACCACTACTATATTCAGTTCCTCTTAATATATTAAAATTATTTTTATTTATACCATATGGTATATCTAAACAATTTAATTTTAAAATAGATGCTGATGAATAACATTTAGTTAAAGGTAATTGATAAGGAAATTTATTAAAATTAATAATTGTTGAAATATTACTACGAATTAAAAAATCAAAATCAATATTTAATTGATTTAAACAATAATCAATTGCTATAATTGTTTTATCTAAACATTGTGGAACAAATCCTTCTTTACCATTAATATAAATACAGTTATTTTCTATCATAATATCTTGATTTTGTTCTCTATATGTTACAAAATAAAATATAACATTATTAAATCTTTTTAAATATGTTTCTAGTTCATTTTTCATTAATCTCTCATAATCTTCATTTTCATTATAAATAATAATATTTAAAAATTTTAAATTTGATAAAACTTTTTCTTGTATTTTATTTTCATATTTTTTTAAATTATTAAAAGATAATTTTATAAGATAATCTTTAGTATTTTCACTTATTGTGCTATCTAAATCTATATTATTTGGAATAACTAATGAAGGATTTAAAGTATATGTTTTTGCTTGATCATATATAATATAATCAGATACTCCTTTAACACTCATATTTTCTAAAAAATAGAATGGATTACTTCCCATATTTGACAATATCTTTTCCATACCTTTTCTATTAATAATATAAAAAGCAGCAGAACAAGGATATTTTTTTTTTTGATGTAAATGTAATGTATAATCTTTTATTTTTATAAAATTTTTATTTAGTTCATCTGAATAACTATGATATAATTGTAAAATTTCCCAGTCTAAATTATTATTTATTTCTTTTACAAAATCATCTAATGATTCATCTTTAACATTTAATAAATTCATATATACATCATCTTCCATAATACATGCTATTTGTTCTTCATTATCATATGCTGTTTTTATTGAAAGTAAATGAGATAATGTGCAACCTATTTCTGATAAAGATAAGTCATTAAATTCATTAAAAAATTCAATTCCATCAACAATATCATGATTTTTATTTTTAATTAATTTACCATTTATACCAGGAATACGATAATATCTTTCAAAATGATTAGGTAATTGTGATTCCATATATTGTCTTTGATCAATATCTTTATCCATATTAATATAATAAACAGGAATTTGGTTAATTCTTTTTATTTTTATATTATCAATAATATCTATATAATTTTGTAAATATTCTTTAAAATTTTCTTCTTTAAAA
>Ga0209550_10005011_pt1 | contig 12480 bp, 13 predicted proteins | sample LauGreSuBDMM15SN_2_FD_187567 | JGI IMG/M metagenome (GOLD analysis project Ga0209550, IMG submission 187567) | Freshwater lake microbial communities from Lake Michigan, USA - Su13.BD.MM15.SN (SPAdes) (version 5) | ecosystem: Environmental > Aquatic > Freshwater > Lake | place: Lake Michigan... | reverse complement strand
GGCAATACGATATGGAGAAACGGGAATTAGACCGGCTGTCCAGATTGAAGGAGCGTGACAATAGGCAAGCACTCCACTTTGAAAAGGTCAACCGCTTGGTGTTGCGATAAAGCGGTTCAATCCTAAATGGTGTATATAAACGGTGTATATAAAAGGTATATATATGGTATATAAACGGTATAAGGAAAAACGTATGTAGTAAATATATTGAATGCCTTCTTATAAACTATACGATACTTTAGGCGTGCCCAAGGGGGCCAGTCACGATCAGCTCAAAAGTGCTTACAAGAAATTGGCGGTTCAGAATCATCCCGACAAGGGAGGAGACGCCGAGAAATTCAAAGAAATATCGGCCGCATACAATGTATTATCAGATGAACAGAAACGAGGCGAGTATGATCAATTTGGAGACGACGGACCTCCCAATGGTGGAGGGTTTCATCACGACATGAACCCTCATGACTTATTTTCACATTTCTTTGGGGGAATGGGAGGAATGCAGTTCAATTTCCATCATCATCAAGACCATAGAAACCATCAAAGTCATCAAAAATGTGCTATTCACAATCACGACATACACATCTCTTTGAGCGAGGCCTATGTGGGTACCCAAAAAAATGTTAAAGTTCATACACAAAAAGTATGTTTCGATTGCCAAGGTGTGTGTAACGCATGTCAAGGAGTGGGAAACATCACTAACATGATTCGCAATGGACCGTTTACACAAGTAATGCAGAGACCATGTGATACGTGTGGTGCCTCTGGGCGTGTTGTGAGGGGTAAGAATAACTGTGAGACATGCCAAGGTACCGGTTCTTATTCCGATGATAAAAAAATTACTATAGAAATCCCTAAGGGGACACCTAGTAAGGGACTTGCTGTAAATGTACCTCACTTGGGAGAACAGCCAAAAAGGCAACAAGATGAAGCTGGCGATCTTATATTGCATATTGTCGTCGACGATGATAACAATTTTAAAAGGGTTGGCAACAACCTCCACTTGATTAACAAGGAATTGACATCACTTACATTCACAGAATCTGTTTTGGGAAAGGACATTGCTATCCCTCATTTCTCCACTTCTGAAAACCTGAATATAAACACAAAAATGTTTGGCATTGTAGCTCCAGGGAAAGAGTACATCATTGCTGGTAAAGGTATGCCTCATGCCGACAATAACAGTTCTCTTTCTGCATACGGTGATCTAGTAATAAGTTTTGATGTAACGTATCCGACTGCCACTATGAATGATGAGCATATTTCTGTATTATCAGAGGCGTTTAAAGCAGTTGGTATGTCTTGATATGAAACCAACTACGCGATGCCCCTACCATTGAGCGCTGTATCAAAAAATGTTGCATCTGCCTTAGCATCCTTTTCTTTTGCGTCTGAATAGAGAGCGGCTGTATTCATGAAACGTACTATGCCGGGATATCCGGTATAATAAACCGAATCGGAACCTAATGTGTAGAGTTGCTTGTCGCAAGAGCATAGCTTATGATCAACAGTGTTTACTTTTTGTGTTGCCAGATTGTAAATGTCGAAAGCAGGGAAAGTGTTGATAACATCTCCAGGGTTACATGCACAATCTATGGTATAGGATTTTGCACCAAAATCGTAATTGACATTGTATAATTTATCATTATTTTGGTTTACTGCGGTGGCATAGTAGCTTCCGTTGTTTGTTACCGAGTTTTTATCCTTATAACACTGACTTGTTTGTTTGACCCTGAGTTGTATATTGTTATAGTACATAAGTGACCCAAAAATATACAGTAATAAAGCTACGACAATATACAATAGTGCCTCATTGAAAGACGGTAACCACCACTCTAACTCATTAATCCACTTTGTTAAAGATGTCATCCATCCCTCGCCAGCTGGAGGAGCTGGAGCCGCCGCCCCTGTTACTGTAGCTATTGGTGCTCCTGATACTGTTGCCATTATTATTCGCTACACTTACAATGAAGTGACAAATTTTTATTGTGTCGGCTAGGCTATGGTCGAGCACGCATGGCTATAATATCCATGTTTTGTTTAACTTGGTCTAGCTTACATTGTATAAGTATACTTTGGTTGCTGGCCTTTATTTTCATTAGATCCATTTTACTCATTCCTGGATCTTCAATCAATATATTCCCTTCTACACAACGTGAATATATCTCATTGATTCTGGCTTGTTCCTCATCAGTTATTGGTGAAGGATCTTTTGCATCATCAACTGGTGCGGGAGCGGGTGCAGGCGAACCATTCTTGCGACTTGTAAGTTGTTTTATTTTTAATGCGTCATATGCTTCTTTGCCTAAAAGCTCTGTACCAGATGCCAAGAAATCTCCTACGGCAGCCCCCACATCTTTGAATCTACTTTCAACCGTTTTTGTACTGAATATGACTTCTACGATAGTATCGATCAATCTAAAAATTCCGGCACTCTTCAATTCTCTCCATGGACTCCATTCCCACCCAATCATCTTTCGTATAAACTTTGGAATAACAATCTTCACCACTCTCCATATAATCCATAAGAACAATACAACGAGCATTATTATTATAAAAAGATACTCTGACATCTTACTGATTATTACGTATAAAGGCACAAAGACCTGCTTTGGTGGAAAACTGGGGATTCCGATTTTCCCCCACAAACTGGGATTAATCAATATCAAAAAACTCAATATAGTCCACATGATCATGAAAACGATGAATAAGATACAAAATCTTATAATATCTTTTACACCTTTCATTATTGTAGAACTAATGACCTCTACTTGTTAGGACACATAGGATTTTCGTCATATGTATAATTAATCGGAGTTATTGTTTGCATAATATAAGTTGTATTTAACGGATTGGCAGCAGTCACGCATATAACCGCCTTTCTAGCAGTCAATATCAACTTACGAATGGAGTCGATATCGTCTAAATTTTCAGTTATACCTTTTTCAAGGTTTTCAAATATATCGTAAACAGTTTCTATCATATCCATTATTATTATGATAAGTAGAGGACCCAAAGTTTCATTTTTTTGTAGTATATTCCTAAAAATGTTGCAATTCGGTTCAGGCCCAAATATTTAATAGACATTCGTGCAAAATTTATAAAATTTGATTCTTATCACAAAGATTCAAGTATAGCATTAGAAGCCTACTATTAACTATAATAGAAGTACTGTTTAGCAAACCAATGCCTCCTGCAACGAAGAAGCCTTGCCTTAACAGCCCGAATCACACCTACACTGGGAAAGAATCGACGCCATATGGTCTGGGTTATGTTGCCGAAGTAGAACCAACTGGAAAGATTATGGAAGGTCGTGACAAAAGAATGTGGATGGTCGGAATTAGGAACGGCGTGAAAGTGTGGTGCCCCGTGCCAACCGAACTCGCCAAGGACAAGCCTGTTATAGAAAGAGAAAAAGCAGATGAACCAAATGCAAAGGATGCGAAGGAGAAATTAAAAGAAAAAGAGAAAGAGAAAGAGAAGCCTCCTGCAACACCTGCGCCTACAAAGAAGGCAGAGCCCAAGATACCAAAGGCTCCGCGTAAGAAGAAGGAGGACAAACCAATCGTGAAAGAAGAAATTGAAAAAATTGAAGAAGAGGATGAAATAAAAGAAGATGTTCCAGAGCCTCTCAAGGAAGAAGAAGAAGAGAAAGAAGAAAAGCCAAAGAAGAAGGAAGCCAAACCAAAGGCTAAAAAGGAGGTGAAAGAGAAGGCTGAAAAGCCCAAAGCAGCAAAGAATCTAGAACCGGAATTAAAAAAAGCAAAGCCTGAAAAGAAGGCTGCTGCAGTAAAGCGAGCCCCAACCAAATTCAACCTCTACGTGCAATATCGCCTGAAGAACATGGATGACGCTCTCAAGGCTCTGCCACATCAGGCCAGGTTTGGTGAGTTCGCTAAGGAATGGAAAGCAATGTCTGACGAAGAAAAGGCGGCTAAAATGGCAGACATAATGTAAGAAGATCACATCATACAATACACTAAATCATACATAAAAATTCATAAAAAATGATAATATTTTATCAATTCTTTTATCATTTACTAGCATTCGATATAGTACTAGCACTCGATATAGACTTAGAGGTATATACCGTATATAATATATCATGCAGCGTATTCAAATTTCAAAGGCTTCCAATATAATCTTGGTGGACGCAAGCTATTATGTCTTTCATAGATACAATGCGACTCTCAAATGGTACTCGTATAGTAAACTGCCATCTAAGGGAGAAGGCAATTCTGAAGTTGAAGTCAAAGATGGAGAGGATGAAAGCGATGATTTGGTGATACATGAGAAAAACGCAATTAGTTATCCTACTATTCACGAGAATGCAGAGTTTGTTGATGCATTCAAAAGACACTTTGTCAAGGATATTGCGAAGTGGAAGAAGCAGTGGAAGGTTGCATCGAATTCCAATATTGTATTCTGTTCAGACTGTCCTCGATGCGAGATATGGCGGAACGACTTATTCGCGCACTATAAGGGAACTCGTGTACCTTCCATAACATTCAATGCCAACATATTCACCATATTCTATACCATGATTCGTGAGTTGAATTTCAATATACTATCTGGACCGAGATTGGAAGCTGATGATATAGCATATCTTGTAACAAAACGGTTACTATCTGAATCATTTGATAAAAACATTGTTATCATAACGAATGACAATGATTACTTGCAAATGTGTGATATGAGCAGTAACATATGTTTGCATAACCTCTTGGGTAAGAACAATGATCTCAAGAAACGAAGCAAAGGATCTCCACAGCTAGACTTGATGATTAAAATACTCATGGGGGATGTGAGTGACAATATACCACCTGTATGCAGTAAGATGGGTCCAAAGACTGCATTCAAAGTAGCTCAAATGTCTGATGAAGAAAGACTTGCGTTTGTGGCATCTAAGAAATGCGAAGAGCAATATGCCAAGAACGAAACATTGGTATCTTTCGCAAAAATCCCCGAGGGGCTGGCCCAACACTTCGTGGGCAATTCAGATATAATCTACATATAGCATAAAACATAAACATAGCATGAAAACATAAGATAAAAGAAGAAAGAAGACAAACACTCCCTATAAATTCCACAAACACATTCACAAAAAATGATATAAAGCTTTAATTTTTCTTTTAAATGGGTTCAACATCCTTAAGTTCGGAGAGCATGCAATGTGATGATGATATATGGCGTATGTTGGACACCCTTCGTTGCGGCGATGTAACAGATGAGCAAGATAGGGATTTCGACCAAGATAGGGATGTATGTGATTCTTGTGGTAGTACCAATTTGATAATTGATGAGGGTGCAAATGTATGCCTTCAATGTACTACTGTACAGAGTCGTGTAATTGATAATGGAGCAGAGTGGCGTTATTATGGTGCAGAAGACAGTCGTGATGGCGATCCAGCACGTTGCGGAATAGCAACAAACTCACTGCTTCCAAAGTCATCCTTGGGATCTGTGATAGGAAACAATCGTGGTGATAACCGTGATATCAGACGAATACGTATGTACCAAATGTGGAACTCCATGCCTTATTGGGAGCGTACGTTACATAGTGTGTTTGACAAGCTTCTTAACAGCACATCCAATCATGGCGTACCTGCAAAAGTGATTCACGATGCGAAAGTGATGTATAAGAATGCCAGTGAAAAGAAGATAAGTCGCGGAGATAATAAAGAAGGCCTTATCGCATCGTGCATATACTACTCGTGTCTGGTTAATAAAATACCTCGTTCCCCAAAGGAGATAGCGCGCATGTTCCATATAGACTCGAACGTGTTAACCAAGGGGAACGCTCGCTTCCAAAGCCTATTGCAAATGAATGTCGATTCGTCAAACCCAAAAGACTACATTGCACGCTTTGGTTCAAACCTTAATCTAAAATTTCAAGACGTCGAGGCGTGCAAGGATCTCGCCTCCAAAATAGACGATCTAGACATTGTCAGTGAAAATTCCCCAACATCAGTCGCCGCAGGAGTAATATATTATTACTGTATGCTCAAAAAAATAGACATAAGCAAGAAACAGATAGCAGTTGGTTGCGAGGTATCAGAAGTGACCATAACCAAGTGTTACAAGCGCTTGGACAAATTCAAACAACACTTTAAGTAGAAATTGTAATATTCAAGTATAAAATATAATATTTGTAAAAGATAGTATAAAACAATGGACCAGCATTTGATTCTTTATTACATAGGGATTTTTATTGTGTTCGCATCGCATATTTTTATGCTTGTAGCTGAACCTAGTATGCTTATCAAAACATCAAATATGCAGGCACATGCAGCTGCAAACATTGTAGCTGGATGTTTCATCGCGTATTATTTCATGAACAAGGAGGGCTTCATCAAGTTTTAAGTTAGAAATCCACATCATCGGAGTTGAAAGTGAGTTCCGCTGGTATAGCTGATTTTCCGGCGACGTAGCTAATACCAGATTTTGCATAGTCTGCGTTTCTCCTTTCAAAGAAAGACACCTTTGTATCACTTGCGCTTTTCTCCATAAACTGGAAAGGGTTCTCCTTATTGTAAATACGATCGTATCCTAGGATCAAGAGAAGTCTATCCGCGATATACATTATGTAGTCCGTCATTAAATCACTGTTCATGCCAATTAAAGAGCATGGAATCGACTCTGTAATGAACCGCTTCTCAATATCGACCGCATCCCTAAACATACTTTCGATCACTTCTTTTTGCAGTCGTGTGTGTTCTATCTTGGAATACAGAAGACATGCAAAGTCCGTATGCATAGATTCATCACGTGCGATGAGTTGATTCGCAAAGCTTAGACCCGGTAGTAACCCTCTCTCCCTAAGCCAGAATATCGCACAGAAACTTGCTGAGAAGAACAAGCCCTCTACTATAGCAAAGGCAACTAGACGTTGTGCGAAAGACGCTTTCGTATCTTCAATCCACTTGATGGCCCACTCGGCCTTTTCTTTGATCGCTGGATAATTGGTAACAGCATTGAACAGCATATCTTTCTGCACTGGGTCTTTTTCGTAAGTATCTATGAGTAAGGAATACGTTTCACTATGCACTGCCTCCATTGCATTCTGGAATGCGTAGAACGCCTTGACTTCTGCATTGGGAACTTCGCGCGAAAACCGGGTCGCAAGGTTCTCCATAACGATGCCGTCGCTAGCAGCGAAGAACGCCAACACATGATTGATGAAGTATTTTTCGTTTTCAGTTAGTTTTTCTATGTCAACCAAGTCTTGGGCAAAGTTAATTTCGTCTGGAACCCAGTATGCCGAAGCAGACTTCTTGTACATTTCATACACGTCTGGGTACTTGATTGGAAACATAACGTACTTGCTTTGCTGTTCAACTAGAAGCGGTTCTTCGAGTCCTTTATCTTCCACAGCGTCAACCCCCATATCTGTACTATACATGATTAGAGAAATTTGTTGTTTGGGAGTTTGGATGTTTGGGAGTTTGGGAGTTTGGGAGTTTGGGAGTTTGGGAGTTTGGATGGACGCTTGTTATATGATATAGTTGTTGAGTATTTAAGTCATTTTTTATTTTGGGCCGACGGAAGATTCGCTTACAAAGAGTATAACGTTTTATGTTCTTTGTGTAGTAGATGCCGGCAAAAGGCGTATTGTTGAACGCCGTACTTACAGATGATATTAGTGAAGCCCTATCACTTACGTGTGCTCACATGCACCAATCAACCATTTCCGTTATGGAAGATGACTGGATAGCCATATCTGCATGCATTGGAAAAACTTTTGGACTGGCTTTTGGAGGCCTATGGAATAGTGTAAATAAAGAGATACTAGCTCTCTGTGCTGCGGACGAACTGACTGTGAGTCAAGCCCTATTGTGTACTACACGTTTGTCTTTGTTATATAAACGCTGTAAACAAACAACTAGCCCTCTTCTAAATATCGCTTCACTTCGTTCCAAAGTAGTAAAGCATTTTCCTGAAGGGGCATCTCTATCAAGTGCTGGAGCGGCACGTTATGATCGTATACTCCCTGTGAATAGTGGCATGTCTCTTTCAAAACTAGCATTACAAAACACAGAGGATGAAGAGGATACTGCCTCACAATTTCAACTAGACGAGTTTTGCAGGCGAATACTAGCAGGTCTTAGTAAGCTACTTATTGAACATAAGTATGATGATATCCGCAACAGTCTCGAATACCTATCAAAGAAAAAATACCAAGTACCTTTATTGAATAGATGGCCTGCTCCAACCGATGAAGAGGCACAGAAAGGCGATATGTGTTGGTTCTTATGGGGTGCATTGGCGTGTTATTATGGCGAAGATGTAGTAGCTACAAACCTAAAATTATTCTCATGGAATTGGCGAAAGACTCTAAAAAATGATCGCATGGGATTGCTATTGGGATTTCCATACATAATGAATACCAACGTACTATCAGAATGGTCGTATAACGAGAATATGATTATCGAAAAAATAACCCAATCTTCAAAGGAATTATGGAGGCAATACAATAATACAGCTGCAGGCAATGACTCCAGTGACGGCGAGGATGACGAACATAACACGCAACTTGATAGACTGTTCACAAGCTACATTCCAAGGACAAGCCAACATGCTAGATCAGGTGCAAGTCAGTCTACACCACATTTTGTGCAAGAACCTCGTTTTATATCATACCGCGGTCAATCAGAACCTAAAAAAGATAAAATACAAGTTTCCAGGACGGACTCTCACGCATTCACAAGAATTCAACCATTAACAGCCTATAATGCATCAGAAAGCATGTACAACAGTGGACAGAGTGGTATGTATAACTCTGGTCAGGGTGGCATGTACAACTACTGAGCAATCTCATAGCATAGGAGATAGGCATCGTGATTGTTTTCCAAGAATTCTTTTTTGAAATCTATGGTATTCGCATCGTCGTAACAAACCCATTCATTGTTATCGGTTAACACACACGTGTTACAGTGTCCACCTCCATAACTTCCATAATGATTACCCACGCATTTTAGTTGATACTTGATTGTTCTATCTTGTGTAGCAAAAACTAGATGTTCTTCTACATTTACGGCTTCATGCACCTTTACCAGATGACCATTTGGTAACATACGAAACCTCTTGAGCATAATTACAAGAACAGTCGGTAATGAAAAAACTTGGTTATGTTTTTTACCACCACAAGTGGTTTGTTTGCATTTATCACATGTCCTTTCAGTGATCTCTTCAATGGCGTAATTACTTAATACCAGATCGGATATAGATTTAATCTTTTTATGGTTGTTATTGGTATTTAATGGTATATCCAGTTGGAATGACATGAACACCTCTGGATTCCATGATTGATCATTGCATGCATTGCACTGAACCACGCTGAGTTGTACATACTGGATAGCTTGTCGCCATTGCGATGTCATGTTGTTATTCGTCGCGTTAATACATTTAGAAACCTTTTCGAGTATATCCTTTTTGAAATTTCGCATGACATTAATACTGTGTACGCGATCTTTCATAGCCAGTTCATCAGCTACTTTATTTGAAATCAGCATCCACAACTCGCCCATATCCTGTTGTTCATTTCGGTGAACATACTCTGGGAATTGTGTGTGAATTATCTGCATAAACCCATCAGCTCGAACATTCTTTTTATGTGTATAGATTTTATCGATCACGTCTCCCAATTGCCACGTCATTGTACTGTGTTTCAAAGGCAGATTACTATATGCATCAAGTATTATCGACCGCAACACACCACAGTGTGCAATGAACTGTATAATGCTATTTATTGCACAAGTCTGACCAAGATTATGCAAGCCCCCAGGCATCGTATAATTGCTTTAAATTGCAGATTGCTTTAAATATATTGCATAAAGAAATATATGATATAAGGATAAAACACTAGGTTGTATAAGTAAGACCCGAAGGTACATGGCTATAACAAAAAGAGCTCCTCCCTCTCCACCAAAGACACATTTTGATCGTCATAAAAACAGGAGGCTGTATACAATACATAGCCGAGCGAATCTCACTGTACCCTTTTCGGTTGTGCTAAATGAGAATAATGCAGAAATTAAGACCAGTGTGGTTGCATTTGCAGACTTTGATGAGGCATTAGTGTTTGCAACATCACTTGAGGGGCACTACATATCCACACATGAGTGGCCACACACCAACTTTGATCAGGCACCATCATTTCAACTGGCAAACATGAATTACAATGTTGGACCTGATGAAATGGAACTGTTCAAACTGTCTATTGTATCATGGGAAAAACATGCAATGAAGTCTTTCTGTTACGAAAAGTTAGTAGATTTATTAATACTGTCAGAAGTAGTGAACATGCCATATGAAAACTTGTACAAGGGTACCCTATTCAAAACCTATGTAAATCACGATGACACTGTTGCAATGTTAACAAATACATACCTGTAAACACATGTAACACCTATAACCCATGTAACACCTGTAAAAATAAACGGTAATAATACTAAAGGCATAACCAAAACTACCTAACGCTTATTGTATTCTAACATTATATGCGAGTGCGTTGGATACTTCACCTGTTGAGCGAGTACGTATTTTATATGTTTTCCAGTTTTCATATATTTCTGTATATTCTGATGCACCCTGTTCTGGAGATATAAGGTTTTTAATCGCAGGGGTAAGCCTTTCATTTTTGTTTGCAGCTGCAGCCAATATTGCAAAGCTTCCTGGGCCAGTAAGTAGCATGGGTGCTTCCACCATCTTTAGGAAATCTGTATCTGCGTTATCAGAATCAGTTACAGCTATTGTTGCATTTGGGTACTTATCATGAATCGCCTTTTTTAAGGACATTAGAAGTTCATATGATGTATATAGAACTAACACATCAGCGCGATGATACATACCCCCATTCAATATTTCAAAGTGTTGTGGTGTACTACTGAAAAGACTGATGGCGTCGACAAGTGAATGTAAATCCAATACACCTTCATGTATACATTTATAAAGGAAGTCGCCAACACGATAGTGAATTACACAGGTTTTTTCTGGAAATACAGGTTTGGTTGGAAAATATAGATCGATCGCGTTCCTTAATGACGTGTTAAAGTAAGGATAGGCGTCTTTGTAGTTGTCATAATGGTAGCACCACCACCAATCCGCTGCAGTCTGTTTAAATGTAGCTGTTAATTTATCCTCTGGTATAAGTTCAACCGGCTTCACGGTTGTCAAGAAATTGCCGAAAGTACCAAAACTGTTACATGTCAATGATTCCAGACTAGATTCACGGCGTTCATCAACGTGTTCTTGTCCATACCAAGCATCTATTATGTTTCCCAGTCTATAATATACTTGTTTCCTGGCACTCATTTATAAATTAGAATAAGATTTATTATACGTTATTTATTTATTCTTAAATGCTTATCGATATAGAACAGGTTATGTATGTATTTATAAGATGAAACACATATAGTGAAAAAATAATGGTTCGTGAACGGCAAGGTTCGAACTTGCGCGTGAAATTCACAATTGATTAGTAATCAATCGCCTTAACCACTCGGCCACGCTCACGCCCGTATTGTTATGTTTCGTTATCTTTAAATGGTTTTACAAATATGAACCCACTGCAAACCAACCCATTTAAGTTTATTTATTCATATTTATGTAACGATGGCATTCAAGTTGATCGAGTTTAGATCATTCAATCCAATTCATACTGTAATAACAATACCTAAAAATACAGTGTTGTTACGAGGCTACCATACTGGCTATCCAGCAGTATCAGACAGACCAGCATATTTTACTTCATATAGAGAAATAGTAGATTCGTATGCAAATAAAGATCAACATAAACATGGATACTTCAGATGCACTTCTGAAATTAAACTATTGGATTTAAGATATATCAAGCTCTTATTGAGAGAATTTTTTGATGCCCAACGGTCAACCGTAATACAACAATATACAAATGTGGCGGATTGTATTCTATCAATTTGCTTAGCATTAGGGTTATGTAATGCTACCGTACAAATGAATCTTTTACAAAGAAGATATTCTCAGAATATGAATGATAAGATGTCAGACACTTACAAGGGATTAATGAGTATGAACTCATATTTCAAAAATAAAAATATTTATAATCCACTAGATCCACAAGGCGTTCGTGTTGTAGAAACAAATAATGATATAATTATGATAATGTGTTTACGTGAAATATTTGGCGATGATATTCATGGCTACATTATGCCAAATGTATTTTCACCATATCATGTTGAAAAGACCAATAATATTCTAAATGCAGAAATTGTTATATTTAATCCACTAGAAGCACATATTCAACTTATGGATGTTCAAGGTGATCCAGATTTATCAAGAATAGAAAGATATTCGATACAAGAAATATATCAAAATGAACCATATTCATTATTACGATTGTCATATAATAACATGAGTCCGACATATGCAAGCATTAAGAGAGGTGGTGCAATAAAACAAGAACACAACCCGAACAACTTTTTTGATATTGGCGGGACACCGTAC
>Ga0209550_10005007_pt1 | contig 12482 bp, 12 predicted proteins | sample LauGreSuBDMM15SN_2_FD_187567 | JGI IMG/M metagenome (GOLD analysis project Ga0209550, IMG submission 187567) | Freshwater lake microbial communities from Lake Michigan, USA - Su13.BD.MM15.SN (SPAdes) (version 5) | ecosystem: Environmental > Aquatic > Freshwater > Lake | place: Lake Michigan... | reverse complement strand
ATGTGCAACCTGTGGAAGAGATCCATCGCAATACTTCTCAATCATTGCCGCAAGACGTGAGGCAAGGTTTCCAAAATCATTTGCTAATTCGCTTGTATAACGGGCGCTCATGTCTTCCCATGAGAATGAACCATCGCTTCCAAATGGAATTGCACGCAAGAAGTAATACCTAAAAGCATCCACACCAAAGTGATTTGTAATATCACTTGGAGCAATACCGGTGAGCTTGCTCTTGCTCATTTTTTCGCCGCCGACAAGTAACCAACCATGTGCAAAAACCTTCTTTGGAACGGCAAGTCCTGCAGCCATTAACATCGCAGGCCAAATAACCGCGTGAAAACGCAAAATATCTTTTCCTACCAGGTGAACATCTGCTGGCCATGTTTGTGCAAACTTCTTTCCACCATCTGTTTCTGGTGCATCAGTTAGTCCAACTGCGGTGGCGTAATTTAGAAGTGCATCAAACCAAACATAGACAACTTGCTTGGTATCCCACGGAACTGGAATTCCCCAATCAAATGTGGACCTAGAAATCGAAAGATCAGAAACTCCACCTTCAAGGAAAGAAAGTACTTCGTTGCGCGCACTCTCTGGTTGGCACGCATCTGGATTTTTCTTATAGTGATCAAGAAGTGGTTGCGTAAAATCTGATAATTTGAAGAACCAGTTCTCTTCATTAACAAGTTCAACGGGTTTGCTGTGTATCGGACAGAGTTTTTCTCCGTTTGAATCGATCAGATCTCCCGGTAATTTAAACTCTTCACAACCAACGCAATATGGGCCTTCGTATTTTCCAGAGTAAATATGTCCTGAATCTTTTAAACTTTGTAAAAACTTCTGAACACGCTCTGTGTGGCGTTTTTCCGTTGTACGGATGAAGTCATCATTTGCAATATTGAGTGCTTGCCAATTTGGCTTCCAAGCATCGGCTACTAAGCGATCGACCCACGCTTGAGGCGCAGTGTTATTTTGTTCTGCCGTACGCATCACTTTTTGCCCATGTTCATCAGTTCCAGTTAAGAACCAGACTGATTCGCCGCGTTGACGATGCCAACGTGTTAGAACATCTCCAGCAACAGTTGTGTAGGCATGACCAATATGTGGAGCATCATTTACATAGTAAATAGGCGTAGTGAGATAGAAGGATTTATCGCTCACGTTGCTCATTTGCCTATCTTATTAGCATCTACAACCGCGGCATAAACTGAACGCTTAGGAAGTGAGAATTCCTCAGCCACTGCAGCGATAGCGCCCTTGCGATCCATACCTGCTGATTCAAACTCTTGAACTCGCGCAACCATTGCATCAGTTGTTACTGATTTTGCATCTGCTTCGGCTCCACCAATTACTAATGTAATTTCACCAAGGACTTCGTTTTTCTGACTCCACTCCAATAGCGTGGCTAAATCGCCACGAATCGTCTGCTCGTAATGTTTGGTCATTTCACGACAGATCGCAGCTTTTCGATTAGATCCAAATGATGCAACTGCATCTGCTAAAGATTCTTCAAGGCGATGGGGTGCCTCAAAAAAGACAAGTGTGCGCTCATCAAATCGCAAAGATTCATAAAACTTTTTACGAGCACCTGATGTTCGAGGCGGAAAACCGTCGAAAGAGAATCGATCCGTTGGTAAGCCAGATAAAGCAACTGCCATTGTGACAGCAGAGGGTCCTGGCAGAACTTGAACCGCAATGTTTTCAGCAGAGGCATCACGAGCTAATCGGAATCCAGGATCACTAATGGTTGGCATTCCGGCATCACTTACAACTAAAACATTTTTTCCAATTCTTAGTAATTCCAGAATTTCTTGTGTTCGCTCTTCTTCATTTCCGTCAAAGAAAGAAATAACTTTGCCCACAAAAGTTACGCCAAGATCTGATGCAAGCCTATGAAAACGGCGTGAATCTTCGGCAGCTATAACATCGGCAGTTGCTATCGCATCCATTAAACGGGCAGATGCATCCTTGGGATTACCAAGTGGAGTTGCAGCCAATATCAGAGCCATGGCGTAATCATCTCAGTAATTGCCCTCAGATACGCTATCTCTGTGATAGCAAGCATTGCACCAGTTCTGATAGCAATCGCTTCATTTTTCCTGCGGGTAATTAATCTAGGTAATCCAAAGGGCTTTGTTTTTGATGAGGTTTATTACGTTGATGGTGCGCGAGATTTTTTAAAATATGGCGTCGAGGTTGCAGGGTCCAAACCAGAGTTCGTTGTGCATCCGCCAATTGGAAAATGGTGCATAGCGCTCGGAATAAAAATCTTTGGTGATAACGAATTTGGTTGGAGAATTGCAGCAGCAGTCGCTGGAACGCTTATCATTTTGATTGCAGCACGTTTAGCACACGAGCTTTTCTATTCACCATTTCTAACTGGTATTACAGCAGCGCTCCTGGCTTTTGATGGCTTACTTCTAGTCCATTCCCGCACAGCGCTCTTAGATCTCTTTCTCACTTTATTTATTTTGATTGCAGCTTACTTTTGGTTTAGACAACAGTTTTGGTATGCCAGCATTTTCTTCGGTCTGGCATTAGCTACTAAGTGGAGTGCGCTTTACTTTATTTTCTTATTTGGTTTGGTAACTCTTTACAAGATGTACCGAGAAAATCCTGATAGACAATCACTACGCACACTCGGTATGCGAGTACTTCAGTTTGCAATACTGCCATTTGGTATTTACTTAACTTCTTGGGTTGGTTGGTTTGCTAGCAATCGTGGCTGGGATCGCACATATGCATCTAATCCATTTAGTTCGTTGATTTACTATCACAAGCAAATGTTGGAATTTCATACTTCGTTAGTTCAAAATCATGCTTACCAAGCAAATCCCTGGAGTTGGTTAATTATGGGAAGACCAACTTCTTTTTACTACGAATCTCCGAAGGGTTGCGGTAGCAAGAGTTGTGCGCAAGAAGTATTAGCCCTCGGCACACCAGTTCTGTGGTGGAGCGCCACAATTGCTTTAGCAGTTCTTATCGGATTGTGGGCGTGGCAGTTCTATCATCGCAACGTTGATAGCAAATTAACATTTATTTTACTCGGCGTTATCGCAGGTTATCTGCCCTGGTTCTTCTTTCAAAAGCGCACCGTATTTAGTTTTTATGCCATTGTTTTTGAGCCGTTTTTGATTCTCGCACTCGTGTACTGTGCAAAGCTATTCATTGATCGAAGCAAAAATCCAGCAAATGCCCAAGTAATAATCCTTGGTTTTGTTGCTGTGGTTTTCCTTAATTTCATTTACTTTTTGCCTCTTTATTTAGGCGAAGTAATCACATATGCACAGTGGCATATGCGAATGTGGTTTCCGTCCTGGATTTAAATTATTCGTTAGCTGCGCGCGATTGATTTAGTTTTTCAACCGCTTGCTCTGCCAGGTCTTGATCAAATACTTGATCACGTGAAGGAGTGGCTGCTGCAAGTGCTTCCCGAGCCAAGCGCTCTTGATCCTCACTCCACTGTCCAGGAGTTGTTAAGTCAATAGTTCTTCGTGGCGTTACTGCTTTAGGAGCATTTACATATGTTGGAACTGGAACTTCATTTGGTTGCCACGCTCCGCGATTTTCAGCCGAACCTTTAGGCAAAATTACAACGCCAGATAATTCACGTTCTGAAAGTGGAATCCAATGTTCTTTTTGAGTCACATGACTGACAACTTCAGAGAGATTTGTACTGGATGTACCGGATTGACCCTTTTGTAGGTTTCTTATTCTTCGTTTATACAACTTCTCACTAATCGTCTGTCGCCTCACGTGGGCAACATAAATGATTATTCCTGTGAGTGGAATAAGTGCGAAAGAAATTTTCATTGTATTCATTAGACCACCGACAATTGTTGTGAGGAGTGAAATAATTAGGATTGCAAAAGTAATTCTTCTTTGCATAAGTCTTTGTGCAACTTTAGCTTCGTGATCTAAATCTGTATGAATTACTCCAGATCCAGAACTTCCACCTGGCGAACTATTTGCTACAACGCGAAGTGCGCTTTTGTAACGTTCAATTGATTTTCCTGAAAATTCATTTCTGTCATGAACCCATCGGGGCAAAAAGTAGGCAACCCACATTCCGATGATTGCCACATAAATGAGTCCCGAAGCCATGATGTACAAAGATAGAGGCAGATATCGGACCTATCGGGTATTTCAGTGCCGATTTCGCTCTGCTTTTTATTTACTTAACTAATGGGTTTTCTTTTACGAATGAAAGATGATCACGCCAATCCCCATCGATATGTAAGTATCGAGAACGTTCACCCTCGAATACATATCCAGCTTTCTCGGCGACCCGACGAGATGCGGCATTTTCAGGGCGAAGATTAATTTCAATTCGGTGAAGTGCTAGGACAGAAAAGCCGTATTCGGTCATTAAGTTAACGGCTTCGGTTGTATATCCGCGTCCTGCATATGCACGGTCAATCCAATATCCAATATGAGCACCGCGTAGTGCGCCCAGAATAATTCCACCCATAGAAATTTGTCCTATTAAATTATTTTGATGCCACATTGCAAAGGAGATGGAACGACCATCTCGCGATTCGCGATTAAGAGTTCGAACTAAGCGAAAAAAGGATGGAAGTTCTTTTTGTAATGATTCGGCATCGCTTCCGGGAGTAAATGGAAGAGTTGCTTCCCACGGTGAAAGCCATTCACGATTTTCGGCTCGTACATGGAGCCATTTTTTTCTATCACGCAAACGAAGTGGTCTTAAGTAAATTTCTGTACCGTGAAGTGTTACCGGCCAGGAATGATCGCGCATTTATATGTATCGCCGTTCAAGCACTACAACGTTTACGGATGCACCTGCTGCGATTTTTTCGTCTTTCTCGCTCAGTGCAATAAAAGAGTTCGCATCTGAAAGCGTAGAGATTTCATCTTGAATGTCCAAGGCCCGCACAGAGCTGGCATCTTCAGAGAGAATTGCGCGAACATATGAACGAGCACCTGGAGTTGAAGTGATTGCTTTTTCCAGTTTTGCTTTCACAGATGGGCGATGAATTGTTGACACACCGAGCATGGTGCGAATCATTGGACGAACAAAGAGTTCAAAAGATATATATGCATTGATCGGATCCCCCGGCAGTGTCACCACGGGAGTTTTGTCTGGACCAATCTGACCGAAATTATGACGTCCACTATTTTCAATTGCTAGATCAAGAGTTGTTATCTCACCCATTTTTTGAAGGGTTCGGGTTATGAGATCAAATGAATCATCGTTGCGTTCACCGCTAATAACAATGAGATCTGCACGGACTAATTGATCTTCGATGACGGCTAATAGTTCTTCTTCATCATCTGGAATTGAGTGGACTCGATATCCAATTGCACCCACTTCGCGAACTGCAGTTGTGAGCAACCATGAATTTGTTTCGAATTCTTCGTCAGCTTTGAGTTTTTGTCCTGGCTCAACTAGATCTGGACCTGCAGACAAAATTACAACTCGCGGATGCGGCCTTGTGGGTAAGTGATCAAGGCCAATTGATGCAGCCAATCCAATCTGCGTAGAGCGAATACGGCTACCGGCTCGCAAAACTAATCTTTCACCAGCATAAATATCTATCGCCAACGTTGCACCATGCGCATCCAATAGCGGTAAATCAATTGGCTCAAGTGGGTGACAAATTCCCAGTAATGAACTGAGGAACTCATCTACGCGCATTTGCTCTGCCATAATCACACCATACTTGTAGTAACTAGATTTCTAGGGGATTTGCGATGAAAGATAAAGCACATATGCGGGAGCGATATCGCCGCGAAAGACGTGAGGCTTTTATCCCCGCGGTTTATACAAATGTACTTTCGACTCCAGAAGTAATGCAGGCCACAATTATTGCCAGCTATGTTTCATATGGTCATGAACCTAGTACTGCCGAACTAAATCGTGCACTAATTAAATCTGGCAAAAAACTTCTCTTGCCGCGTGTAAACCAAGATCACATCGATTGGATTTATTGGGATGGCGATGAGAGCAAACTCGTTGAAAAGAAAAATATTCTAGAACCTGTGGGTGAGGTGATTTCGGTGCTGCCAGCAATAGATGTGGTGGTTGTGCCTGCTCTTCGAATTGACCGTGATGGTTATCGACTGGGACAAGGTGGCGGATATTACGACCGTGCACTACCAACTATGACTGGTTGGAAGATTGCTCTCGTGCATTCTGGTGAAGTTACGAGTGAAGTATTGCCTCGCGAATCACATGATATTGCTGTCGATGCTGCAGCTACCCCAGATTTGATTGTTCGATTTAGAAAAAACTAGCGAACAGGTAAGTTTCGAGCAATCACAATTCTTTGCACCTGATTTGTACCTTCATAGATTTGAGTGAGTTTGGCATCTCGCATCATTCGCTCAACTGGATAATCAGATACATATCCATATCCACCAAGAACTTGCACGGCATCTTGCGTGACTTTCATTGCAACATCGCTGGCAAAACACTTACTTGAAGCAGAGAAAAACTTTAAATCTTTTTCGCCATTTTCACTCTTTACCGCTGCCGCATAAGTTAGTTGGCGAGCTGCTTCAATACTCATAGCCATATCTGCCAACATAAATTGCACACCTTGAAAGTCAAAGATTGGCTTATTAAATTGTTTGCGTTCATGGGAATATGCCGTTGCAATATCTAATGCACCTTGAGCTAAGCCAATTGCTTGTGCTGCAATAGTAATTCGTGTGTGATCTAAGGTGTCCATTGCCAGAACAAAGCCATTACCAACATCGCCAATGCGGCGATCATCTGAAATTTCTACGTTGTCGAAATACACCTCACGAGTTGGCGAACCGCGAAATCCCATTTTTTTCTCTGGTGCGCCAAAAGAAACTCCAGCGTCAGTTTTTTCAACAACAAATGCCGTAATTCCTTTGGATCCAAGTGTTGGATCTGTTTGCGCAACGACAGTGTAGAAATCTGAAACTTCGGCGTTTGAAATCCATTTTTTACTTCCGTTGATAATCCATTTATCGCCACTCTTTGTTGCTTTGGTTCGAAGAGATGCAGCATCTGATCCTGCTTCAGACTCGGAAAGACAATAAGAAAAACCTTTACCCTTAGCCAATGGTGTTAACCATCTTTTTTTCTGTTCAGCAGTTCCGCCAAGAATAAGTGGCATTGAACCTAATTTGTTTACTGCAGGAATAAGAGACGACGAACCGCATGCGCGCGCGACTTCTTCAATAATTAATACAACAGCGAGTGCGTCAGCACCATCTCCACCAAATTCTGTTGGAACGTGAGCCGCAGATAATCCAGCCTTTGCTAAAGCTTGTGCAGCTTCAATTGGATAGCGATGATCTTCATCAACAGCTTTTGCATGTGGCGCAATTTCTTTTTGAGCAAGAGAGCGAACGCTTTGACGAAGTTCTTCGTATTCACGTGGCAATGAAAAAAGTGCATCCATTACTGATTTGCCTCTCTGTCTCTCTTATTTAAATTATTGAGGTACAAGTTGTACTCCGCAAGTTCATCTGGTTGGCCAAGTGCTGCCTTGCGAGCGGTATTGCGGTCTATGCGTTTTGCTTCATGCGAATCATCGCGCATCCACTGGATGAATGTAGCAATCAGGGCGATAAGAATTGGAATCTCTCCCATTGCCCAACCAATAGCACCACCGGATTGTTGGTCTGCAAGTAAATCTAGAGACCATGGACGTTGCAGAGATTCGAAATATCCACCGTCGATCAAAGTTGTTGTAGACATGAGTGCAACAGAGAAGAATGCGTGAATACTCATTGCCGCAAAGAGAATCACAATTCTTACAAGGTGTGGAACTTTTCTTGGATTTGGATCTACGCCAACTATGACGTGGAAAAAGAGTATTCCTGCGAGTATGAAGTGAATGTTCATAAATAGATGACCTTGGTGGCTCTGCATCATTCCGCCAAATAATGATGTGAAATAAAGAGCAAAGAGAGATCCATCAAATATCGCCAGTGCCACAACTGGATTGGTAATTATTCGTGAATATCGTGAATGCAAAGCGGTGATTAATAACCCGCGCACGCCTCGTTCAACTCCGTCACGAGATTGTGGCAACGTGCGAAGTGCCAGAGTAATTGGAGCTCCAAGAACTATTCCGATCGGTGCAATCATTCCTAAAACCATGTGCGCCACCATGTGCCATGAAAAAGCAAAGTGAGCGTAGACACCAAGTCCTCCACTTGTTGCAAAATCAATTGCAGAAATACCTAAAGCAAATGAAATTGTCCGACCAACTGGCCATTTATCCCCACGGCGAGTGAGAACAACTACACCTTTTATATAAAGCGCCACAGCTAAGACAAGCAAACCGATCATCAGAATATCTGGATCGTATTCAAAAAGAATTCGTTGAAGCGTTGGCGCATCCGGCATATTTATCCCGGCAACTGCAAGTGCAGCGTTAAATGGTTGTTCGCCGCCACGTGCAGGTGGTTGATTAGAAGAGAGCCATGATCCAAGTGCGGTTACAAAAATCATGATTGCAGCTTCTACTAAAATCAGACGAGTCATTGCCACCCAATTGACCCTGGGTTTAGCGGCTAAATAATTTCTATGTTTATATCCAAAGAAAAGCAAGATTAATGTAACGGCAACTTTAATAATAACTACGTAGGCATAACTAGTTGACCAAGCAGCAGCAAAATTTAGTCGAGCACTTGCATTTAATACTCCGCTAATCACAACTGCAATTGCAGCCCATAAAGCAATATGACTAAAGCGGGGTAATGAAATTTTGCGATCATCTTCATTGAGTAAAGCAATCGCTATTACACCGCCCACCCAAAATGAGAGCGCAATGACGTGAACGAATAAAGATCCGATGGCAAGTGCGTGTGAGCCGCTAGATGCTGAATGACTTTGAAAAACTGGAGCTGCTATGGCAATGAGTGAGATAAGCAAAAGGATTGCGGTGTATCCAGTGGAATTTGTAATTCGAGATGTTATCGCCACGAATAACGCAATTACGGCCTGGAAAAATAGGTACTGGCCTAAAGAGATTTGAAATATGAATGATTGCAAAACGGTTGGATCTAAAACCCCTGAGAGCGGTTCACCCAAAATATTAGCCAGTGTAAATAAAATATTTAGGAAACTGCTTAAAAACCAGAGTAGGGCAGAGATCGAGACGATAGATCGAATTTTTAGTCCACTGGTGGAATGTTTTCCTTCTTTGTCTAAGACCAAAAAGGCAAGGGCAAGTAGTGCTCCAATTGTTACAAAACTTGAAAGGGTTGAAAAGAATTTACTGGCTGTAACCAGTGCCGAAATCATCTCTCTTTAAATATCTTTCGTGCATATAAGGAGAGTAGAACAAGGACAAAGAACGCGACCACTAGCAACCCAATGACAAAAGCATTTGTTCCCCAATTGCTCACTTCAGCTTTTGCGCTGGTACTTTCAGTTGGAATTGGTTGTGGTGTGGAAATTTCACTTGGAGCTGCAAAAGTAAATCTAAATGAACCTTCAAGTGGAACATCATTTTCAGCAAATAGTGTGTAAGTAACTGTGTAAACGCCAGCAACTTTAAGAGTTTTTAATCCAATAACTGCACTTGCTCCATCAATTGCAAGAACACCATCATCGACTCGTTTACCTTGTGGGTCAGTTACTTCCATTGAATTACCGGCATCAATAAGTGGAACTTGTCCTGTAACGCTGACAGCACTTGGTGCCACAGTTACCGTCGCACCACTCATTGGATTAGTAGCTGTCAACGAATTTGCACTTGTTGCTGGAGCGCTTATAAAGAGCGCAATTGCTGCAATGCTTAAAATCCGCATGATCTTCATTGTGCTCCCCCTTTTCGCCACTGTAATTCGCATCTATCTTCCCACTTCTTTAGACTTGGTATCTACCCCAAAACGGGGATAAATATCGGGAAGGGAATAGTCAGATGCCTACGTATCAATATGCATGCGCTGACTGCGACCACCAATTTGAGGCTTTTCAATCTTTTACCGAGGCTTCGCTAACAACCTGCCCTGAATGTAAGGGCGAAGTAAGAAAGATTTATTCTGCAGTCGGCGTTGTATTTAAAGGTTCTGGTTTTTATAAAACAGACTCTGTAAAATTAAATACTGCTAAAACTCCAACACCGCCAACACCTGCACCAGCACCCACACCAAAAGCTGATTAATTAATCCCAAAAAATTAATCTTCGTGATGGGGCGGTTTATCTGCTTTTATTTCTGCTTCGCGGCGCGCATCTTCAATGGCTTGCTCGGGATCTATTTCATCAGAGGTGACATTCGGCAAAATTTCGCTCATAACTAACTCTAGCTCTTGATTCCGAGTGCAAGCTCTACCGCATCGAGGGCGGTTTCAAAATTTTCAGATTCTAAGTGACCGCCAATAATTAAACTTGTAGCTCCATGAACTACAGACCAGGCAAGTAATTCTCCGTAAGGTCTCATTTTTTCGGTAATTAAATCGAACTCATATAGCTCATCTAGACATTTGGTTAAGTTTTTATATGCACGAGATTCTTCACGATTTTTTTGGCCTGAACTATCTAGGGTACAAAAATCACCAAACATCAAATTAAATAGGTGCGGTTCTTTTTTTGCCCACTGAAAGTAAGTTCGACCAATCGTCCTAAAACGTTCACGTGCAGCCCGTGCTGAATTACCAGAGATTTTTGAAATTTCTTTTTCTTGATAATCTGCTAATTCCTCAAAAAGTGAAAAACCTAATCCTGAGAGCAATGCATTTCGATCAGGGAAATAGTGATAAGCAGCGCTTGGGCTAACGCCTATGTCATGTGAAACTTGTCTGAGAGATAAGTTTTCTGCGCCCTCTTGCTTAACCAATTTTCGGGCCGTATTAATTAGTGCGCTTTCCAAATCGCCATGGTGATAGTGGCTGCGCGCCCTAGCTGTAGTCATGGGACAAGTATCTATCTAATCTTGACAATGTTCAAATAGGCTGGGTATTATCTGTACAGTGTTCAGATAAGGGGAGTCATGTTTACAGGGCTTGGAAGATTCATCGTTCGTCGCAAGAAGTCGGTTCTGATTCTTTTCATAATTGGAATCCTTACAGCAGGTGGAGTTGGTTCTCTCGCATTTTCAAAGCTTGATAGCGGCGGTTATTCAGACCTCGGTAGTGAATCAGCAAAGGCTTATGACTATCTGACTGAAAAGTTTAAAGTTCAAGAACCTGCGGCAATTCTCGTAATTGATACACAAAATAGAAGCGTTGATGATCCTGCTGTAGTTGCAGAAGCTGCTGCCCTTGAAGCCAAAGTGAAATCTGTTGCCAATGTTGACCGCACGCTTTCTTATTGGAGCACGGGCGGTGCACCCGCAATGAAGGCAGCAGATGATAAAGCGGCGTTCTTATTTATTTACACAGATCCCGATTCAAATGATTGGGCTTCACTTGGAAAAATTGGTGAAGAAGTACAAAAGGAATTTGATGGCAAACAAGGCAACTTCGTTGTGTACGCATCCGGTGGCGGCGTAATAACTCATGCAATTAACAGCAAAATTCAAGATGATTTGAAAATTGCTGAGGCAATCGCAATTCCCTTAACTTTTCTTTTGATGATCTTTGTATTTGGCACCTTAGTGGCTTCTGCAATGCCTTTGTTTGTCGGTATAACAGCAATTCTGGGGTCATTCTTAATTATTTATATTCTTACGCTCTTTACCGATGTTTCAGTCTTTGCACTTAACCTCATAACTGGTTTGGGCTTAGGACTGGGTATTGATTACGCATTGCTTATCGTCAATAGATTCCGTGAAGAGTTACACGCTGGCAAGAGCGTGGACGAATCAATTATTACAACAGTTGCAACAGCAGGAAAAACTGTTTTCTACTCTGGATTAACCGTCTTTGTAACAATGGCATCTCTTTTGCTCTTTCCACTTAATTTCCTTAAATCTTTTGGATACGCCGGTGTTGCAGTAATTTCACTCGCGGTCGTCGGCGCACTTATTCCATTGCCAGCACTACTTGCAATTTTGGGTCATAAAGTTGATAAAGGTGTTGTGCGTAGAGCTGGAATTACTCCTAAAGAAGATGGTCGATGGGCTCACACTGCTCGCGCAGTAATGAAACGTCCCGTCCCTGTAGTTGTTGGATCTCTATTAGTACTTGGAATTCTCGCTGCGCCAATTACAAATATTGCATTTTCCCAAGTTGATGCGCGCGTCCTTCCAAAATCTGATCCCGCTGCTATCGCATCAGCAGTAATTGATGAACGTTTCACTGGACTTGAAGGAAGCCCTATTGAAGTAGTAATTCCAAATGGAACAGGCAAAGAGATTGAAATCAATAATTTCTTAGCTCGCGTGCAAGGTGTCTATGGAATTTCACGTGTGGGGCAAATTGAATACTTTGGTAACGATGTGCGAGTCCAGGTTATTTCTAAAGAACCTTCTCGCACATTAGAAGCTCAACGAATTATTCATGAGATTCGCGCACTGCCAGTTCCTGAAGGAACACTCATTGGTGGCGCTGCAGCAGATTTCACTGATTCACAAGATGGTGTTGCGCGCAC
>Ga0209550_10005006_pt1 | contig 12487 bp, 8 predicted proteins | sample LauGreSuBDMM15SN_2_FD_187567 | JGI IMG/M metagenome (GOLD analysis project Ga0209550, IMG submission 187567) | Freshwater lake microbial communities from Lake Michigan, USA - Su13.BD.MM15.SN (SPAdes) (version 5) | ecosystem: Environmental > Aquatic > Freshwater > Lake | place: Lake Michigan, USA... | reverse complement strand
TTGCTTGCGCGCACAAAATCAAAATTTCGAAGACGCAAAAATTCGGCGCGCACATAGGCTACAAGCCCCATCCAGCTAAATAATAATAATAAAAATAACAGCGCGATAAAATTTGGCTCAATAATTGCCGATAAAATCACCAATAAAAATAATACGGGCATGCTAGACCAAACCTCGATAAAACGCTGCAAGAACAAGTCAATTAGCCCGCCAAAATATCCTTGAATTGCGCCTAAAAAAACTCCAATTATCGCTGAAAAAAATGCTAAAATAAAACCAAAAATTAATGAAATTCTAATGCCATAAATAATTCGCGAAAGCGCGTCCCTGCCTTGATCATCGCATCCCAAATAATTTTCCAAACTTGGCTTTGAAGGCGCCGGAGTTTTTAAATTATAATTAATTGTGTCGTAATAAAAAGGAATTGGCGGAAAAATTATAAAACCATTTTCCTCAATTTTTTTCTGCAAAAATGGATCGCGAAAATCAGCCAAACTTTCAAATTCACCACCCACATCTTTTTCTAAAATATCAGAAATAATTGGAAAATAATAATCGCCGTTAAACCTTACTAGCAAAGGCTTGTCATTGGCAATAAATTCCGCAAATAAGCTGATAAAAAATAAAAAAATTAGAATAATAAACGAAAAATAACCGCGACGATTTTTTTTAAATTTGCTAAAAAAATTCATTATTTAAAATTGTTTAAACACAAATAAAAAAGGCGAGATCTCATTTGCACAAGACCTCGCCCCTAACTCTAAAATCCAACTAATTTCTAATTAGATTCTTCAGTTTGTTTTTCTTCATTAGCTTGAGCGCGATATTTACCGGCAATCAAACCAGTTCCCGCAGGAATTAGGCGACCAACGATAATATTTTCTTTCAAGCCTTTTAAGTTATCAATTTTTCCTTGAACCGATGCTTCAGTTAGCACGCGAGTAGTTTCTTGGAACGAAGCAGCCGAGATAAATGATTTAGTTTGTAATGACGCTTTAGTGATGCCAAGTAGCACCGGAGCACATACAGCTGGCTTCATTTTATTAGCAATCATCTTCTTATTAACTTCCTCAAATACATCGCGATCAACATATTCTCCAGCAAGCAAAGTAGTGTCGCCTGATTCAGTCACTTCAACACGCTTTAACATCATGTTCAAAATTACTTCAATATGCTTGTCATCAATTTTTACACCTTGCATGCGATAAACTTTTTGCACTTCGTTAACCATGTAAGATGTGAAAGCCTGCATGCCCAAAATACGCAAAATGTCGTGTGGAACTGGATTTCCGTCAACTAGCATATCGCCAACCTTAACATAATCTCCTTCGCCAACGAATAAGTGTTTCGCTTTTAAAATGCTATATTCAACCGGCTCTTTTGAAGCGTCATCGGAGCGAATAATAATGCGACGCTTGGTTTTATAATCTTTACCAAACTCAACCTTACCTTCAATTTCACTGATAACTGCAGCATTTTTCGGTTTTCTAGCTTCGAATAATTCCGCAACGCGTGGTAGACCACCAGTAATATCGCGAGTTTTAGAAGATTCTTTTGGAATTCTGGCAATAATATCACCAGCTTTAACTTCTTCGCCGCCAGAAATAGTAATTACCGTTCCAATTGAAAGCTGATATTCTTTCGCGCTATCGCTATCAATAATCAATCTAGGTTTTAGATCTTGCTTACTATATTGCTTCCAATCCATTACGATTTTGCTGGAAACGCCACTAGCTTCGTCAATTCTTTCGCGAAGAGAAACATTTTCAATTAAATCTAAATATTTAACCGCACCATTTTTCTCAGCAACTACTGGAATATTATATGGATCCCATTCTGCCAAGTGATCGCCTTTTTTGACAACAGAGCCGTGCTTATGAGTGATAATTGAACCATAAGGCAATTTATAGCTATGGATTTCTTTTTGATCATTATCAACCAAAGTAATTTCGCAATTACGGTTAATAACAACCATTCTGCCTTCGCGGTCAATAATCGTGCCTTTATCAGCAACGCGAATTTTACCGTCAGCAATTGCCGAAATTGATGATTGATCTGCACCTCTTTGCGCCGCACCACCAATGTGGAATGTTCTCATTGTAAGTTGAGTACCAGGCTCACCAATTGATTGCGCTGCAATTACACCGACAGCTTCGCCAATGCTTACAATATCACCAGTAGCTAAATCGCGACCATAACATTTAACGCAAACACCATCATGAGTTTTGCAAGTTAGAACAGAGCGAACAACGATTGACTTAATTTCAGATTTTTCAATCTCTTCAGCCAAAGCCTCGTCAATCATGGTTCCAGCCTTAACGATAACTTTTTTACCATCAAGAGTTTTAACATCATTAAGCGGAACGCGACCAAGAACATTTTCAGAAAGCGAAACAATCGTTCTACCATCGTCAATTACTGGCTCAATTAGAACGCCCTCTTTAGTTTTGCAATCTTCTTCAGTGATGATGCAATCTTGCGAAACATCCACAAGTCTTCTTGTTAAATAACCAGAGTTTGCTGTTTTAAGAGCCGTATCCGCCAAACCTTTACGAGCACCGTGAGCAGAAATGAAATATTCAAGTACGCTCAAACCTTCTTTAAAGTTAGAAGTAATTGGCGTTTCGATAATTTCACCCGATGGTTTTGCCATCAAACCACGCATACCAGCAACCTGCTTGATTTGGTTTTCAGAACCTCTCGCACCAGAATCAGCCATCATAAAAATTGAATTGGCTGTAGTTGGATTTTTGTGACTAGAAATACCAATCATCATTTGACGAGAAATTTTCGCAGTACAATTGGTCCATTCATCGACAACTTTGTTATAGCGCTCGCCGCCAGTAATTAAGCCATCGCGATATTGCTTTTCAAGCTTCTTAACCTTATCCCAAGATTCAGCAATATGAGCATGCTTTTCTTCTGGGATAACCATGTCATCCTTACCAATTGAAATACCCGCAAGACATGCATTTTTAAAGCCCAGAGCCATAACTCTATCGCAAAACATAACAGTTTCTTTTTGACCGCAATTACGATAAACAGTGTCAATCAAGTTAGTCACCGCCTTTTTAGTCATAACTTTATTGACAACTTCAAAGCTATTTTTCATAGCGTCAGGCAAGATGTTATGCATCATTACGCGACCAGGAGTGGTTTCAACCTTGTCAAAATGTCTCTCGCCATCAGGACCTTTCACTAAATAGCGATATAAAATTTTGCTATGTAGCGTGATTGCCTTGCTGTTTAAAGCGTGATGCATTTCAAAATCATCAGCAATTGGATAAGATTTCATCTTAGCAAAATCTCTATTTTCCATGCTAATGTAGTAAAGACCAAGAATAATATCTTGCGAAGGCACGATAATTGGCTTACCGTTAGCTGGAGAAAGAATGTTATTTGTAGACATCATCAAAGCACGACACTCAACTTGCGCCTCAATTGAAAGAGGAACATGCACTGCCATTTGGTCACCGTCGAAGTCGGCGTTGAAAGCTGCGCAGACAAGTGGGTGCAATTGAATTGCCTTGCCTTCAGTTAGAACTGGTTCAAATGCTTGGATACCAAGTCTATGTAGAGTTGGCGCACGATTCAGAAGCACTGGATGTTCTTTAATAACTTCGTCCAAAATATCCCAAACTTCGGTTCTTTCTGCTTCAACCATTTTTTTAGAAATTTTGATCGAAGGAGAAACTCCATATAGCTCTAGCTTAGAATAGATAAATGGCTTGAATAATTCTAAAGCCATTTTTTTCGGCAAACCGCATTGATGTAATTTTAATTCCGGACCAACAACAATTACCGAGCGACCAGAATAGTCAACGCGCTTACCTAAAAGGTTTTGACGGAAACGACCTTGCTTACCTTTAAGCATATCGCTCAAAGATTTAAAAGGTTTTTTATTAGAATTTTTAACTACCGCACCGCTGCGACCATTGTCAAGCAAGGCGTCAACCGACTCTTGCAACATGCGCTTTTCGTTTTTGATAATGATATCAGGAGCGCCAAGCTCTAGAAGTCTTCTCAAGCGATTGTTTCTGTTGATAACGCGACGATATAATTCGTTTAAATCAGAAGTAGCAAAACGACCGCCATCAAGCATTACAAGCGGACGGATGTCTGGTGGAATAACTGGCAATACTTTCATCACCATATATTCCGGCTTATTATTTTCCGATTCTAAAAATTGCTCAACCAGTTTTAATCTTTTGATAGCTTTTTCGCGCTTTAATTCAGAAGTTTGCGTTGCAAGATCTTCGCGCAAATCTTTTTGCATTTTTTTCAGATCAAGTCTTTGCAATAATTTTTGAACTGCTTCCGCGCCCATTTCAGCAACGAAGCTTCCATAGCCGTGCTCTTGTTGCAATTTATCATATTCATCTTCGCCCAAAATTTCACCTTCTTTTAAAGGAGACATTAAGCCATCGGTGACAATATAAGCTTCAAAATAAATAACTTTTTCAATCGCTTTTAAAGTAGTGCCAAGAATTGTTGAAATTCTTGAAGGAAGAGATTTTAAAAACCAAATGTGGGTAACTGGAGCCGCTAATTCAATATGTCCCATTCTTTCGCGACGCACTTTTGAAGAAGTAACTTCCACGCCACATTTTTCGCAAACAATGCCCTTATATTTGATGCGCTTATATTTGCCGCACAAGCATTCATAATCTTTAATTGGGCCAAAAATACGCGCGCAAAATAAACCATCTCTTTCTGGTTTAAAGGTGCGATAATTGATAGTTTCTGGCTTTGTCACTTCACCAAAAGACCAAGATCTGATTTTATCTGGATCGGCAATAGTGATTTTAATAGCATTAAAGTCTAAAAGATCTACCGCATTATTGTTTGAAATGCTTAGAAGACCATGAGATGAAGTTCCTGCTAAAGTCATGTTGTTATTTTTTAATTTTAAATTTTAAAGAATGTCGGACGGCCGATGGCCCCGCCTCGCGGGGTCCCCAGGAGTTGAGCAATACTTTTGAGAAAGCACTGCTCAACTAAACCTTCGTTATTCTTCAATCAATTCAATATTCAAGCCTAGCGAGCGCACCTCTTTAATCATTACATTAAAGCTTTCCGGTATGCCGCAATTGAAATTTTGATTACCCTGGATAATAGATTCGTAAATTTTAATTCTACCAACCACATCATCCGATTTAACAGTAAGCATTTCTTGTAGAGTATAAGCCGCGCCATAAGCTTGCAATGCCCAACATTCCATTTCACCAAAACGCTGACCACCGAAGTGCGATTTACCGCCCAAAGGTTGCTGCGTAATTAAGCTATATGGTCCAATTGAACGAGCGTGAATCTTGTCGTCAACCAAGTGATGCAGTTTAAGCATGTAAATATATCCAACAGTCACTTTGCGATCAAATTTCTCGCCAGTTTTACCGTCGTAAAGATCCATTTGACCAGACTTATCAACGCCAGCCATTTCAAGCAATCCGCTGATATATTCCTCTTTTACGCCTTCAAAAATTCCAGTAGCAAAAGGAACGCCATCAGTCATTTTTGAAGCAAAAGAAATTAGCTCTTCGTCAGACATGGCTTTAATTTTCTTAACTTCATCAGCTGAAGAATAAATTGCCAAAATCTTGCTGCGCAATTGCGAAATAAACTCGCCTTTTTTCTTGGCAACTTGTTCTAAAAGAGCGCCAACTTGTTTACCAAGCTCTTTCGAAGCAAAGCCCAAATGCGTTTCTAAAATTTGTCCCACATTCATACGCGAAGGTACGCCAAGTGGGTTTAAAATAATGTCAACTGGCTGACCGTCTTCTGAATAAGGCATATCTTCAATTGGAGCAATTTTCGATACCACACCTTTGTTTCCGTGGCGTCCCGCCATTTTATCACCTGGCTGCAAACGATATTTTGAAGCGATATAAACTTTTACAATTTTTAAAACGCCCTGCCCTAACTCATCGCCAGCTTTGATGCGAGCAACTTTATCGTTAAAATCTTTTTCAATTTCGCTAACTTGCTTAGTATGCAACTTCACCAATTTCTCAGCTTTATCCATTACTTTAGCATCGTTAACAACGATTTTTGATAAGTTAGTTTTAGAAAGAGTTATTAAATCTTCGGCTTTTAATGTCGCTTTGGCTTTTAACTTGTCGATATTATTGCTTAAAACTTCACCAGAAAAAAGATCTGTTAAAGCTGATTTAAATGAACTCTCAAGGAAAGAAACTTTCAAATTTTTGCTTTTTGAAGCTTCTTCAATTTGCTGCATTTCAATGTAAATTGAACGCTCATCCTTTTCGATACCTTTGCGCGAAAATACTTTTACATCAACGATAGTTCCTTCAACGCTAGCTGGAGCGTAAAGTGAAGAATCTTTCACATCAGCCGCTTTTTCACCAAAAATTACTTTTAAAAGTTTTTCTTCTGGAGTCATTGGTGATTCAGATTTTGGAGTAGTTTTACCTACTAATAAATCTCCCGCTTTTACTTCGGCGCCAATGTGAATAATGCCTTCTTCGTCAAGCTTAGTTAAAATTTCTTCGCTAACATTTGGAATGTCGCGAGTAATCTCTTCAGGCCCTAAACGCGTATCGCGAGCAACAATTTCAAGCTCTTCAACATGAATTGAAGTGAATGCATCATTAGCCAAAAGCTTTTCTGAAATGATGATAGAATCTTCAAAATTATATCCATTCCAAGGCATGAATGCTACGCGGACATTGCGCCCAAGAGCAATTTCACCATTGTCAATTGAGTGACCTTTTGTGATAATTTGACCGGCTTTTACAGAGTCGCCAATGCTAACAATTGGTTTTTGATTAACGCAAGTGTCTTGGTTGGTTCTAACATATTTTTTCAAGCTATAAACTTCAACCGACGGCATGCCATCTTCAAATGATTCAACAACAACTTTTGAAGAATCAACAAATTTAACTACGCCATCTTTTTTAATTTTAACTACCGCACCAGAATCAGAGGCAATAACAGCTTCCATGCCAGTTCCAACTAGAGGAGCGTCAGGAATCATTAAAGGCACCGCTTGGCGTTGCATATTCGCACCCATCAATGCACGATTCGCATCGTCATTTTCAAGGAATGGAATTAGTGTAGTTGCAATCGAAACAATTTGCTTAGTAGAAACATCGATAAAATCAATTTTATCTCTAGGAATCATAACATATTCACCGTTTTTACGGCAATTTACTAGATCAGATGAGATATTTCCTTTATCGTCAATATCGATAGTTGAAGGCGCCACGGCAAAATCAATCTCTTCCATTGCTGAAAGATATTTAATTTCACTAGTAATTTTACCATTCTCAACTTTGCGATAAGGAGTTTCAATAAAACCGTAATTATTAACGCGCGCGTAAGTCGCAAGCGAGTTAATCAAACCAATATTTTGACCTTCTGGAGTTTCAATTGGACAAATACGACCATAGTGAGTTGGATGCACGTCACGAACCTCAAAGCCAGCGCGCTCACGAGTTAAACCGCCTGGCCCTAAAGCTGATAAGCGTCTTTTGTGAGTAATATCTGACAATGGATTGGTTTGATCCATAAATTGTGAAAGCTGCGAAGTAGCGAAGAAGTCTTTGATTGCAGTAATTAAAGGCTTTGAATTAATCAAGCTTTGCGGCATGATTGTATCAACTTCCACTGAATTTAATTTTTCAAGAGCAGCTTTTTCAACTCTCGACATGCCGATGCGCAATTGATTTTCAACCAACTCTCCCACAGCGCGCACGCGACGGTTTGCCAAGTTGTCAATATCATCAGTTTTTAAATCATTATGCTTAATTAAGCTTAAGATTTTTATAGTTTGTTTGATATCGTCAGGAGTTAAAAATAGCGTATCGCGGCTAGTATCTAAGCTCAAGCGGTGATTCATTTTCATTCTACCAACATCAGATAAATTATATCTAGTATCGTTAAAATAAAGATTATCAAAATAATTTTTTGCAACTTCTAAAGAAGACGGAACTTCGCCAAGACGCACGGCTTTGTAGATATCAAATAGCGCATCTTTTTGATTTATATTTTTATCAACTAATAAAGTGTTGTAAAGATATGGTCCGATATCTGACTTGCTTGGGTTAACGATGGCAATAGATTTGAAATTTAATTTTTTTAAAATTTCCAAGCTTTCTGAAGTCACGATAGATCCAGCTTCAAGCAATAATTCACCAGTTTCAGCTTCAACTAAATCTTGCGCGGTGATATAACCAAGCAATACTTCATCAGTTAAAAGATAGTGAGTGAAATTTTCAGATTTTAGACGATCCATAATCTTGCGATTAAGCTTAGTTCCTTCTTTAACCACAACCTCGCCTGACTGCGCAGAAACTAAATCATGAAAAACTTTTTTACCGCTAAAAGCATCATAATCAAATTCTAACGCCCAACCATTTTTAGTAATTACTGCACTAACTGATTCATAGAAATTGCTGATAATTTCTTCAGCACCAAAGCCGATGGCTCTAAGTAAAGATGTCGCGGGAATTTTTCTTTTTTTGTCGATACGAAAATGTAAAATATCCTTGCTGTCAAATTCAAAATCTAACCATGAACCGATATGAGGAATAATTTTTGCAGTATAAGATTTTGAGCCAGAAAGCTTCACATTTTCACTGTCAAAAAATACACCGGGAGCTCTACGCATTTGAGATACGATAACGCGCTCTGCGCCATTAACGATAAAGCTACCATTTTCAGTCATCAAAGGAACTTCGCACAAATAAACTTCCTGCTCTTTAATTGAGCGAATTTCTTTTACGCCTCCAGCTTCATCTTGATGCCATAAAATTAGGCGCAATTGCGCATGTAAAGCTGATGAAAAAGTTCTTCCAGCAAATAGACATTCGTGAGCTTCATATTTCGGCTTTCCAAGAGAATAGCTGATAAATTCAATGGTCACTTGACCAGAAGAATCTGAAATTGGAAAAAATGAATTGAAAACCGATTGTATACCAACAGCTTCACGACTTTTTGGCTCTGCATCAGCTTGTAAAAACTGCTCGTAAGAATTTTTTTGCAAAGCAATCAAATGTGGAATTGCCTCTTTATCTTTGTTATTGCTGAAGCTTTTTCTGAAAATAGCTTGATCAAAGTTGCGGACTTGAGCCATAGTTAAGCTTGATTGAAGTTTAAAATAATAGGCCGGAAAATGAACAGATTAAAAGGCTTGACAAACAAGCCAATAAAATGCCAAAAGCCAACCCTTCGCCGCGAAGGCAAAGGGTTGGCTTGGAAAATTTAGTTAGAACTTATTTAAGCTCTACTTTAGCGCCAGCAGCTTCGAGTTTTTTCTTCAGCTCTTCAGCTTCAGCTTTAGCAACGTCAGATTTAACAGTTTTTGGAGCGGCTTCAACTAAATCTTTAGCTTCTTTTAAACCAAGACCAGTGATAGCACGAACTTCTTTAATCACATTGATTTTATTGTCACCAGCAGCAGTTAAAACAACTTCAAATTTGTCTTTAACTTCAGCGGCAGCAGCAGCTGGAGCAGCGGCAGAAGCGAAAGATGCAGCTGAAACACCCCATTTTTCTTCTAATTTTTTGCTTAATTCAGCAAGTTCTAAAACTGTCAATGATGACAAGGTTTCTGATAATTGTTCAAGATTTGCAGACATTTTATATAGTATTAAAGTTAAAGAATATAGTTATAATTACTCGGTTTTAAGAGTCGCAAGACCATCTTTCGGGGCTTGTAAAACTCTAACGAATTTTGATTGAGCGCCTTTGAGCATACCAATAAAAGAAGCGCGTACTTCTTCCAAAGATCCTAATTTTGCCATTTCTTTAATAGCAGATTCGCTCATTAGTGCATCGTTAAAAAATCCTGTTTTGATTTGCAAAGATTGCGCTGTTTTTGAACTATCAGAAACCGCTTTTGCTAAAGCTACAGGATCATTTGAATATACAACTGCTGTTGGACCGGTTAAGTGAGAAGTTAAAACTTCAAGCTTTGTTCCTTTAACAGCAAGTTTAACCAAGGTATTTTTTGCAATTTTCATGCCGCAACCTTTTGATTTAAGAGCAACTCTTAAATCGTAAAGTTGTTTGTCGCTCATGCCACGATAGTGTACTACAGCCACAAATGAATTTGCTATTAGCTTATCTTTCAGAGTAGAAACTAAGCTTGACTTTTGCTCTTTATTCATTGTTTAAAAAATTAAAGGGATTCTGATATAACTTGCACTGAAGGACCCATGGTTGAATTCAAGTAGAATCCTTTGATGAATTTTCCTTTGCTAGATTCTGGTTTAGAATCTCTAACTGCTTTTAAGATAACTTGCGCATTTTCAAGTAAAGCCTTTTCGTCAAAACTTACTTTTCCAACTAAACAATGAACGGTACCGCCTTTGTCGTTTTTAAAATCTACTTTTCCTTTTAAGCTTTCAGAAACTGCTTTTTTGATATCGTTAGTCACCGTGCCATTTTTTGGACTTGGCATCAAGCCGCGTGGCCCTAATTTTCTAGCGATTTTGCTGATTTTTGGCATTACATCCGGAGTTGCAATTGCTACATCGAAGTCAAGAAATCCAGCTTCAATCTTTGCAAGCAAATCTTCCAGACCAGCAAAAACAGCGCCAGTTTCAATAGCTAAAGCTTTTTGCTCGTCATTGCCAGTAAAGACAACAACTTTAACTTTTTTACCAGAACCGTGTGGTAATAAAATTGATCCTTTAACCGTTTGATCGGTTTGTTTTGCATCAATTCCAAGATTGATCGCCATGTCGATTGATTCAACGAATTTGCGTGGCGTTGCCAAAGAAAGTTCTTTAACTTTCTTGATGGCTTCTTCAAGGCTTGCTACAACTTGTTTTTGCACTTCCGCCTTTTTGTTATTTTTATTTTTGCTCATGATTCTTTTATAAATTATTCAACAACCTCAAGACCCATTGACACAGCAGAGCCTGCAACCATTCTTGCGCAAGCTTCTAGGTCAGTTGCATTCATGTCGGCCATTTTCTTTTTGGCAACATTTCTAACTTGGGTCATAGTAATTTTTCCGGCAGAATCTTTGCCTGGATTGGAAGATCCTTTTGCTAATTTGATTTCATTCATAATCAAAAAGGAAACTGGAGGATTTTTTGTTATGAAAGTAAAAGTTTTATCTTTGTAAGCCGTGATTGTTACGGGAATTGGAGTTCCTAGATCATAATCAAATTTCATAGCATTAAATTGCTTACAAAATTCCATGATGTTTAGACCTTTTTGACCAAGCGCTGGTCCAATTGGAGGAGCGGGATTAGCTTTTCCTGATGGTACTTGCAACTTAATAAGACCAAGTACTTCTTTATTTTTTGACATAATTTAGTAAATTAAAGTGGTAAGAAACCTTGATTTATAAGGCTTGCGGCAATTGCTTGATTTTTTAAATTAAGCAATAAACCTTCCACGAAAAATGGCAAGGCGCAGCAATTTATTTATAAAAAACTATTTGACAAGTGATTTTTCTAAAAAAGATAAATAATTTTAATTTAGAAAATTAATTGACTTTTTCAACTTGATTTACGTCAAGTTCAACTGAAGTAGCGCGACCAAAAATTAAAACCGAAATTTTAACTTTTTGTTTTTCCACATCAAAATCTTCAACAACTCCGCTGAAAGATTCAAACGGACCTTCGATAATATTTAAAGTTTCACCAATTTCAAAAATAACATTTTTGCTATCAGAAGCTTCGTTGGTAGATAGATTTAAAATTTCTTGCATTTTTGCATCAGAAACTGGCTCGGGATTGTTTTTTGTACCCAAAAAACCCATCACTTTTGGTAGAGAATTTATAATATTATAAACCTCACCTTTTAAATTTGCGTTAACAAAAACATAACCCGGAAAAAGCTTTTGCATTTCCTGCACTTTTTGACCTTTTTTGATTTTAATTATTGGCTTAGTTGGCACCATAACATCGCAAACATCGTTTTTCACATTGTTGCGAAGCATTAATGCTTTTATATCGGCGGCAATTTTATTTTCCTGCCCCGCCATAACATTAAGGATATACCATTTATTATTTTGCTGTTCCATAACTATAAACCAAAAATTAATCCGATGATTTTTGCGATGATAAAATCGGCAAATAAAATCAATAAAGAGACGACAACTATTGTTGCGAAAATAGTTGCTGTAGTAACATAAACTTCTTTTTTTGAGGGAACATGTAATTTCTTTAGTTCCTCAATTGAATCTTTAAAAAATCCTAACATATATAAATCTTAATAAATCGCAGCGCTAAAATCGATGATGAAACGCAGTTTAAAAAATTATCTCTAAATATTGAGATAAAGAAAAATGGCAGGAGCGAGAGGAATCGAACCCCCAACCAACGGTTTTGGAGACCGCTACTCTACCAGTTGAGCTACACTCCTGTAAAGCAAATAATTCAAGCTAAAAAATTATATCTAATACATCAAATATGACGCATCCGTTTAGGAAAATTGGTAAAGATAATAATAAGAAAATTTGAAAATATTTGCTCATTTTTAAAAACTATTTTTTGCTTCTTTTTGATTC
>Ga0209550_10005005_pt1 | contig 12489 bp, 11 predicted proteins | sample LauGreSuBDMM15SN_2_FD_187567 | JGI IMG/M metagenome (GOLD analysis project Ga0209550, IMG submission 187567) | Freshwater lake microbial communities from Lake Michigan, USA - Su13.BD.MM15.SN (SPAdes) (version 5) | ecosystem: Environmental > Aquatic > Freshwater > Lake | place: Lake Michigan... | reverse complement strand
TATACTATATATATATATATATATATATATATATATACGATGGCATATAGGAAAGTAGATAGTTATTTTTATTTTTATTTGTTATTTATTACTATTTTTTCGATTAGTTCTCAATATGTATTCAAAAAAATACATTTGATAAAGAATAATACCTACAATCACAATTTTTTATTAGTATTAGGATTAGTGTTATATACGTCGACAGGGTTTTGCGTCTATAATATATTGAAGTATGGTAATATAATCATTTTAAATGTTTTATGGCATCTTGTTTATTTTATTATTTTATTTTTAATGGGGTATGTATTGTTTAAAGAAAAAATAACCTATCAAAAGATGATTGCGTTAGTCTTTGGAATGATCAGCGTGTTCATTTTCATGTCGTATGGAATTGACTAAGAGAAGTCCAGTGCGTTTAATTTTTATCATACTTTTTATCATACTTTTTATAATTCATAAAAATTAAAATATTGCTTTATAGTAATACACAAAGAATGGCTGATTGGAGCGACGACATTGATGATGTTTTAGATGCGATTCGATTAAATTGTATTGTTTTATCTAAGCGACACAGAACTCGTTATTTTGATTTAAAATATAGTTTAAATTTTTACAAACTTCCAGTCATTGTTTTGAATGGGTGTAATTCTATTATCTCTGTTGGGTTACAACCATATGCTACACAAGGAACAATCAGTCTTACAACTTCATTAATCGCCTTGTTATGCGGAATTATTGGAAGTATTGAGTTATTTTTGGGTATTCAAAAACGATTGGAGTCGGATCTAATAAGTGGTCGTGATTATTATCTTCTCTCGATTGATATATTCAAGACATTATCATTGAATCGAGAAAACCGCCCTGTACCCGCAAAAGATTATTTAAATGAAATCTATAACCATTATACTAAATTGATTGAAAGCAGTGAAGCCTTGGTTAAAAAAATAGATGATAAATTACATGTTATAGATATTAAGAAAAAAGATAAAGATGCTAAGTTAAGCGAGAAAGAAGAAGATAGTAATGCTAAGCGCAGCGATAAAGATGACGATAGTGATGATATAGTAGTTTTAACGCCAAGACCATCTGGCCGTGTTGACTTACCGACTCGTGGTGTTGAATTATCCATTGATAATGACAATGATTAACTATAATAAATACTATAATACTATAATACTATAATACTATAATAAATAGTATAAATAAATTATTAAAATTGAATATAAATATTTATTTATAGTTAAATAATAAGTATGAGTGAGAATAAAAATATAAACTTAGTGTTCAAGTCCAGAAATACCATTTTAGAAATTTTAAAATTTCGAGGATACAATGTAGACGATTATGTAAATTATAGTATTAATGAAATTCATTTATTAATTCAAAATAATCAATTAGATATGCTTGTTGAAAAAGAAAGCACTGGACAAAAAGTATATTTAAAATATTTTAATTTAGATAAATCATTGAGACCAAATAATGTTCATGAAATTATTGAGTCCCTCTATACGATAGAAGAAGTATTGAATAAAACGGATGAATTAATTATTATTATTAAAGAAGAACCAAATGAAACCTTGGAAAAATTACAAACTGGAATTTATGCCCATGATAACATATATATTAATATCATCAATATAAACCGATTACAATTTAATATATTAAATCATACATTAGTGCCAAAGCATAAAGTGTTAAGTGAGGAAGAAAAAAACAATATTAAAACATTTTATAATATTGTAAATGATTCCGAATTTCCATCAATTTCTCGGTTTGATCCTGTTTCTCAAGTGTTAGGAATTAAGCCTGGACAAGTATTTGAAATAGAGAGATCAAGCAAAACTGCAGTGGTTTCTAAATTTTATCGGATTTGTACTTTATAAGTAACCATAACTAACAATAACTAACAATAACTAACAATAAGTTACCAACAATTATTTTTTAGTATTATAATACGAATATTATAATACTAATATATAATAGTATAGTAGTGATGACGGAGACAACACCAGAATCTATGAGAGAAGAATTAGCTGCTTTATATGTATCATTAAATACGGCTTTAGATACGCTAAGCGCAAGTTTTATTGCTTTTAAATTAGACGAACCTTCTACCTATGAAGATGATTTAGTAGAAGTTCAACTATTACGAGACCAAATTGTACGCAAACAAAATGAATTAACAAGTATTAATGATACCTATAAAAATGACATTGAAAAATTTAATTTTATAATCACAGAATTGACTGCTAGTAATAACGGACTAAAAAATCAACTTAAGCAATTTGAAAATTCTGGGTTAGCATCGCATGGCGAATTAGTTATACAAAAAACAATCTTTAACCAATATATCATACAAAATATTATTTTATTACTTATGATTTTGTTTTTTTCATATAAATTAGCTAAGAAAGAAAGTATCTTCTAATTTGAATTCTTCAAATTCTAATTATAACATTTTCTATTATTATTGTATAGATGAAATGTTATAATTACAAATGTGATCCTAATAATAAAAATAGAAATTTTAATAGTTTTAATTTGAATCAAGGAAATTCATATAATAAAAATAACAAAGATTTAAATGCTACCAAAGAAACAAATGTATCTTTTTTTAACACTACAATCGTTAAATCTTTTTTAGATTTATTTAGAACAAATATGGAGTCTTTTGTCGGTAGTATAGCACAAATGCCATTAGATATACCTATCTTAGGAGAAAGCGGTTCGCAAATGAATCGAATTTCTGGATCTAGTGCTGGTTCCAGCTCTAGCTCGGGCTCTGGCTCTGGTGCTGGCTCAGGCTCGAGCTCTGGGTCTGAGGGTTCGATTCAAAATAAATTTAATGAATTTAATAGACTATTAGGAGAATATACACTTCAGTATAAATTAATGACAAATGAATTGATACAAAATAATAGTAAAGAAAGTTTACAAAAATATGCAAATAGTAATATTAAATTCAACAATGATTATTATTTTGTAAACGAATTTGGATTTGCTCATAAGTATGATACCACCGATAATCCAAGCCAAGGAACAATCTCGTCTTCGTGCTCTATGGGTTCCACACCAACTACAATAACCTCTTTAGAATTTAATCAACTTGAAACAACTGGCAAACCAATGGGATTAAAACAAGCCTGTGGAGTTGCTGGATTTAATGTAGAAAATAGTGCAACTGGTGAAAAATCATTTGTAGACATAGAAGGGGTAAAGCATATCTATACAGGAGAAGTATGGGCCGACAGACATGAATCTTGTAATATTGAAGTGAAACAACTTACAGAAGAGGAGTATGCAAATATACCAAAGGAAGCAGATATGACAAGCAATACTTTTTGTAGCCAACTGAATGTAAGTCCAGTCATATTAGAAGATTTATTTAACTTACATAAACAATTAGTAGAATTGGGGGATAGTGTGGTGAATGAACTAAATTTAGTGGCATCAAATAGCAGCGAAACAAATAGTACCACGGAATCAATTCGAGCGTCCATCACTAGTAAATTAGCAGAACTTACTAGATCACAACAAGATATTGTAAGAATTGGGGATGAATATAAATCTACTGGATCGATTGGGTTAGTTACGGATAGCAGCAATACAATTAAATCAAGAACCCGCGATAGTCAAATCGTAGTGAATATGAATTATTTAAAATATATGGTTGGATTTCTTTTAGTATTGTTTTTAATCGCAACCACTTTTTACGTTTTCTACTATGATATTTCCTCGCCTTTATTATTTTTACTACTTATAATCTTAATCATAATTGTATTGTCTAATTTTATAAACTTTATGTATAAAAAACTTTATCATCTTTTTTTAAATAAAATAGTTTAATAGGGATAAAATATAAACATATATTAATGATTGCTGATGAAATACAAAAATTTAGAACAGAACAATCCATATTACAAGACAGCTTAGAGAGCTTGCCAAATTCGGCTGCTTTTACAAGACAAAAAGCAATTATTACTGGCATGGATACTGCTACAGATAGAATTATAGCCAATTTTGATTCTTTTGAGCGACAACAAGATATAGTAACAACTACAACAAATAATAATGACACACTCTTAAATTCCAGACAAGATATGTTATCAATTGTTGATCAACAATTAAACATTGCCGGTGAAACAATGTCTAGAATTAAAAATGACGATATTAATAATCATCGGTTACTCGAAATCAATAATTTTTATAATGGTTATTATTTATTATATTTAACGATCTTTAGATATATAATTTATACTTGTACTTTTTTACTTGTTGTTGCTTTGCTTAAAACCTCAGGTTTTATTCCAATAAGCATAAGCAATCTCTTAGTAATGATTATAATCAGCATTGGAGGGTATTTTATAATTAATGCAGCATTGGACATAAGTTATAGAAATAATGTAGATATCAATGAATATGAATTTCCTATAAAATCAAATATTGATGATGTACCTGCCTACGAAAGTGTTCAAGAAAATGATATAAGTATTTTACAAGAATTAGAAGACAAGTTTAATTGTTTACGTAGTACTTCGTAATGGGTAGTCGATTGTAGTATATTAAAAATATAATTTATAAATATCTTTAATATATATATGGCTACAATTGATGTTGATTCAATTATATCAAGAGCAGAAAACAACGCTGGAAGAAACACAAGACCAGAGGGGTGTGATGCTCTTATTCAACAATTTAGAGAAGAAAACGAACTAATACTGGCACAAATGTCACAAGCATTAGAGTCAGCAGGATTATCACCAAGTTCCTTAGCAAGTTCACTATCACAACTTACTGATACTTGTGATACCGCTTGCCAAAATAGACGCCAACTGGAATTGTCTTATGGAGAGTTTACTTCAAACGATTGTCAATCGGTCAAAGACAAAGCAAGGAAAAATTTGCTACAAAAATTAAAACAAAGTGGTAATAGTAGAGATTATGATCGATTAATTGGTCCAACGATTCAACGAGAATTGGATGAACTATTAAAAGAATTTACAGACGATTTAACTGGGTTGGTAACTACAAACAATTCTAATATTAACGCTTATAGTTCAATGTACAATTCTTTTGAACATATAAAAAAATTGTCTCAAACAACACTGAATGAACACAAAAAATTAAAAAAGGCACTTGACGAGAAATTAAAATTTACACAAACTGGGGAACGTAAGTTATGGTATAAATTTCAATCGATAGAAACACAACGATTTTATTTTATACTATTGCTCTTTTTTTATTATTCATTGCTTTTATTCTTTTCAATTAAAAAAATAAATGATAATTTTGAAAATGTATATTTTTTATCTAAATTGATTGTATTATTACTATTGCCATTAGTCCTTCATTACATTTCTATCATTTTTAATTATACTATTTCATTGGTTCAATCCATTCCTAAGTTTTTTTAAAAAGTTCTCTTAAACATCAATCCTCGTCTTCGTCATCGTCATAATTAATAGCAACGTTTATCCAGCATGTTGTATATTTGCCAAACTTTTTATCCATAAACTCATTTAATTCGCGTGCTTTTGGTATATTTTTGCCATAACTATTAGTATACCATTGTTTAAAGGTTTCCCAGGCTTCTGTCTTTTTAATTTTTCCTCCAAGTGTCTTTTTAATTTTTTCCTTACAAAATTCAGTAAGATAATCTTGACCTTCGCGATATTTATCACTACTACATAATACTGTTTTACAATCGGTAACTTTTCCTTTCTTCTGAAAGGTAATATTTACCAACATACTCGCAAACACGGGTGCCCAGCTAGTAAATTTCTCGTCAATGTGTCTATCCATTGTATATTGATAAGGATAATCTTCTTTTGGAAAATTTTCCTCATCCTCAAAGGGTTGTTCTAAAAATTTGGAAACAAAATCGCATACACGAATTCGTCGCCAAGTGCCATCATCATTGCTTTTAATTTCTAATAATGTATTTGTGCATACTACAAGTTTAAATTGTGGTTTAAAGGTTACGGCTTCTTTAAATAACGCACGTCCTTGAATGTTATCTCCTCCCGTAATTTCTTTCATAATACCTTCATTAATTTTTTCTCCTTTGCTGGGTTCTTGCATGACTGCATAGCGAATGCCCATAAGTTGGACGATTTCAGAAGAAGTACTGCCAATTTGAGTTCTTTTTTGTGTTAACAAGGTGATTGGAACCATTGCTTTATAGTCGCCAAGTGTTTTACTCATCAAATCTACTAATTTTGATTTTCCATTACGCCCTGAACCAGTATACATATTGAATGTTTGATTATCATTATTACCAATCAGAGTGCTTGCCAAGTGTTCCCACATGTAAGCTCTCAATTCTTCTTTTGGAAATAATTGATTGATGAACGTCTCAATTTCTTCTTTTTCTTTACTTTTTACAATAGATTGATAAGGCACAAAATCTATATTTGTGCATTTTGAAATATAATCGTCGGGCTGTCCGCCTCGATAGGTATTTGAATTAAAATCAATCACAAAATTATTAAAACATAACAAATACGGATTCTGATCGAGTTTATTTAAGAAATTTTTATCATAAAACAATTCTTTTGCTTCCCTCATAATATTATTCTTCCAATTTGTTTTCTTTAATAACACACACACCTCTGCTAATTTGTTTGAACGTTTTCGAGTCGTTTCATAATTGTCGTCTGTTTGCTCCATTGTCAATAATTGTGCTTGTGCTTCTTTTGATTTTTTCATATAAATATCGTGTAACTGCTTTGAAATAATCAATCGCAAAGTGTTTCCAGAATCAATCTCGTGCCAACGATTGCCCCTATATTCATACCAGATGTTATTTTTAATTGAAATACATACAAAATTATCCTTCCCAAATTGATACAATACATTCGCAAAATCAAATTCTGTATGGTTAGCAATCGTAAGATCAATAAAATAACTAATTGTTTCTTTTCTAATCTTATCATATTCCATAAAATTATCGGTTTTTGCCCAATACATAATGGATCGATTGGTTAACGAGTCGGGGTTCTCATAATCAAATTTATTCCATTTTTCAATTAAGGTTGGAATGTCGGTAAAATTAAATTCTTTTGATTTGCTTGAAAAACTTAACCAGGATGGCAACAATTTGATGCTTGTATTTTTTAAAGCCCAGCCGACTCGAATCCATTTGCTATAGGAACCAGGACCATAATATTTTTCTGAGAGCATCATTGTAAACTTATGAGTTTCTGCGAGTTCATAGTCTGTTGGCGATAGTTCAAATTTTTCTAACATTTCAGTTACAAAGACTGCTAATTCTTCTTGGGTTGTTACATCGCAAATATCCTTCGGCTTTGCCGACGAAGTTTTTTGCGGTTTACTTGCCATTTTGCGTTTTTTTTTAATTGTTAATTTATAGTCTTCTAATTTTTCTGTTAAACTATCAATACAGGACAATACTGGAAAAGTATGCTGAATGGATAATTTGTTTAAATTTTTCTTAATATTAAAATCTTTTATGTGAAAGGATTTCCATTCCCATTTATTTTCATGAGCAGACCATTCTAATTCATAATGATATTTCATCGCATAGGCTTCCTGTCCAGGCTTTCTTGAACCATACAACTGCCAGTTCACCATTCCTCTGGTGACGCCTTCATCAATTAAATCTTCTTCGCTATTTATAATTGGAATATGCTTCCAAATATTTTTAATATCATTTAAAATTTCTTCTCTTAAATAGATTTGGGCGGCACGATGAATGGAAACACCAAAGATAATATGAATACCATCTTTGGTGGTTTTTTCTAGCATATTAACATTTGGTTTTTCCATTACAAAAATTTCTACTTTATGACCATTTGGAATGGTACAAATTTTACTTAGTTTTGTAACATATAAGTTAATCATATCTCTTACGTCATCCTCATCGTGTTGTTTTTTATCAATGGATGGTTCATATCTCATATCAATATCAACGGCTAATGGTGCCACTTCACACGACTGCTTTTCAGTTAAATATTCCTCTTTACCATCTATAAAAACCGATTTATGATAAATCTCTAAAAACTCCTCTCTATTTTTGATAAAATAGGTGCCGCCCATTATTTTTAATGATTTATCTCCAATTCTTGTGTGCGTGTATTCATCTCCTTTCTCAATAATGTTACGATGTAAGTATTCTTCTAGTGATGAATTTTTGGTGTTCATAGTGCTATATTAATATAGTGGTATATTTTTATGTCAAATTTTAAATCAATTTTAAATCAATTTTAATTTGTTTTAATTTGTTTTAATACTAATATTATATTAAATATAATAGTATATACTACTATACTACTATAATACTCGTATACTATGTCTACTACAGAGCTAGAAAAATCAACGATAAATCGATTAATCAAAGACATAAAAGAAGTCATTCAATGTTCTACTAAAACGGGCATCTATTATAAACACGACGAACAAAATATGTTACTTGGGCATGCCTTAATTATTGGCCCAGAAGATACTCCTTATGCTTATGGAAATTTTTTATTTGAATTTGCTTTTCCAACCGATTATCCATTTTCACCGCCAAAAGTATCATTTTTAACAAATGATGGCGAAACCAGATTTCATCCAAATTTATATAAAAATGAGAAAGTTTGTCTCTCGGTTTTAAATACGTGGAAAGGTGAAGGATGGACAAGTTGTCAAACGATTTTAAGTATATTGTTAATTTTACAATCGATTTTAGATAATAAACCATTGACACATGAACCTGGTATGAATGAAACGCATAAAGATTTTAACACTTATAATACGATTATAAAATATAAAACCATTCAAGTTGCGATAGGAAATATTTTAGATAAACTAATTTATCCAGAAAAAGTAGACTTATTTTGGACAGAGATTCTAGAAAACTTTAACGCAAATTATGACAAAATAATAATGAATCTGACCGAACCGGATCATAGTATTCTTAAAACAAATATCTACAATATGCATATTCAAGTAAATAATTCAAAAATTAAAACGATTCTTAAAAAATATAAATTGATTTAAAAAAATATACTATTACTATAATAATATACAATGAAATTCTGTACAGATTGTGATAATATGTTATATCTTCGCCTGCATGCTGACTCTAACAAAATAATCTATTATTGTAGGAATTGTGGAAATACATATGATGAAACGGATAAAAGTGAAATATGTGTATTAAACACGCATATTTCACAAAGTGCTACCTTTGTTCAAGATATTAACGAATATACAAAATATGATCCTACTTTACCAAGAACCAAAAATATTAAATGTCCCAATCAATCTTGTAAAAGTAACATTAGAAATGCTCCGCTTGACTCTAGCAACACAAGTAATTTAAATGAAGTTATTTATCTACGATATGATGATGTTAATTTACATTATACATATATTTGTCAGCATTGTGATACGATTTGGAATACAAATACATCCTAAGTAACGATGGATTGTTATTAGTTTATAACTCATAGAGTACGTCGATTAAATCGTCTTATACCTCGCTTGTTCGTTCGTCTTTTAAATTGTTTTTTAACTCGTTTTTTAACTCGTCTTGTAGTACGTCGATTAGTGCGCTTGCCACCTTGAAACACTACTAGTTGTAACTCTGGATTTCTTTCTTGTACTCTTTCAGTCAATCCTTTTATAAGAGTTTGATTTAATGTTTCAGGAATATTTTCTCCTTGCTTTTCTAGTTCTTCCGCAAACAATAAAGTTAACTTTATATCCGTTTCATCTCTCATAGTAAATCGTTTTAAGCTATTTATAAACTTGATTTTTGGAAACTTATCTCTTAAAAAATAAGCTGCTGATGCATATGCTTGTACATTAGAAATATGTGACTTAAAATCATCATCCATACTAAATTCATACTCATCTTCAAGTTCTTGTATTGTATCCCCTAAATCAAGCGCTGAATCTTTAGTAATTTGAAGCTGTTGTATCAGAATTGCTATTCGTGTTTGTATATATTCCATAACTTCTTCAATCGTTTTATAAGATCGATATGCAAAACTAGTACTTTTAAAAAGTTGTTTAAGATAAATAACAGAACTAGTGTCAGCATATTCTATTGATATCAAAGTTGCAAACTCTATACAAACAATATGATGCAAATAAAAATTTTTTAAATATATTGTAAAATCATAAGCATCTATTCCTTCTATAGCAGGTGGTACTCTAGTGGCTTGATATATTTCTAATTCATTTTTTAATTCTTTAGCAATTGTATCATGCTCTTTTTGTATCTCTAATAATTTTGCCTCTGATAATTCTGCGCTTGAGTCATTTAGTTTCTTATATTCTAAATTAAAAAATTGTATTATATTTTTTTCGTATGATTCAATATATTTTTTAAGTGCGGTTTGTTAAGTGTAATACCAGTCAGTTAATTGATCTTTAATAGACATTATTTCCTTTAGGCGTCTTTCTGATCCCATTATATATATATATTGTTAAATAATTAAATATTTATTTTTTTATTTGTAACCCCCGTAGTCGTTTGGTTCGTCTTTTAAATTGTTTTTTAACTCGTTTTTTAACTCGTTTTTTAACACGTCTTGTAGATTGTTTTTTAACTCGTTTTGTAGATTGTTTTTTAACTCGTCTTGTAGTACGTCTTGTAGGTCGTTTTTTTAATCGTCTTGTAAGTAGTCGGTTGGTTCGTCTTGTGGGTCGTTTTTTTAATCGTCTTACGGATCGTCTTGCGAATCGCCTACCACCTGTACTTAGATCTGCCTCTGCCGCTGCTTCTGCTTCTGCGACTGCGTCTGCGACTGCCGCTGCTTCTGCCGCGGCTTCTGCTTCTGCGACTGCCGCTGCTTCTGCGTCTCCCGCTGCTTCTGCGTCTCCCGGTTCTATAACTACTGCGGCCGCAGCATTTGCTGTAATTTCTAAATAAGGTATCCCGTATGCGTTTGAAATTGACTTCACTATCTCTTTTACTGATGTGTTCGTATACATAAAAGAACCATTATGGTAAATAGTATCTTCGGGAGTATCTTCGGGATACCCGTGCTCCATAGGCGTTAATTCTAGTAACAATACAAACTTTTTAAAAAAATCGTCTGGATATGGATTGTCTGCCGTGATTTTCATAAGAAACAATGGGCGAAATCGTTTTAATATAGTACCAGCATAAAATAAACGATTATGACTAACGCGCCATAATCTCCATTGAATCTTTACCATAACATCTAGTGTACTTTTAACCATAGTCTCTAATATATTTATCTGCTTCTTGTCTTCCTCATTCATCTCCTCCATGTCCGGTTCCGTCGTGTCCGGTTCCGTCGTGTCCAGATACTGCGGCTGAATTAACCTTAATTCTTGTAATAAATTTAGTAAATCATGAGTATTTTCAATAAGTGTGTAAATAATACTATATGACCAATTGAATTGTTCTTGTTTATCTATTTTATTCAGATCATATTTTTTCTTAATAGAAGAAAACCCTAGGTTTGTAAAATATATATAAATATCATAATCTATTATTTCTTGAATATAATAATAAAATACGTTATTTATATGAAAATGTAATCGCATAAGGTTTATAAAAAAACGATTAAAGTAAATAAAAATCTTATTAGTTTTATCGTTTGATATTTTTTTTATTTTGGATAGACTTTCGTCGTATATTTTACGAAATTGTGTTCTACCTATCTTTTTATATTGCTGTCTCATATCATGTAACGTCATTTTATATTTCATCTTTATTCTTGTAGTCCAATTTTTAGAGTTTTTTAAGGCTGTTTTTATTGAAGCTGAATACTGAAGTTCTTCTCTCATAGAACGATTTAATTCTAAACTATAGTTTTTTTTAAATGAATCATACAGATTTGGATATTCTTTATTTAACTCAATTAAAAACTTACGATCTTCATCTTGTTTACGTTTAAAATCTTCAGGTGATTCCCTTCTTAGACGAAAAGATACTTTGGATTCAACATGCTCTTCATGTTCTTTACGTGTTGTTGCTAAAGTCTCTCGTATAATATTTTCTTCTGCGAGTTCCTTTAGAATATCATCTTGGTCTGACGTTGAAAGACTATTCCAATATTCCAATTCTGAGTTACTGACTATGGCCGCCCTGTGTGCTTCACGTTCAAGTTCACGTTCACGTTCTTCACGTTCACGTTCAAGAACACGTTCACGTTCTTCACGTTCACGTTCAAGAACACGTTCACGTTCTTCACGTTCACGTTCAAGTTCACGTTCACTTTCACGAACACGTTCTTCACGTTCTTTAGGTGTTTCAAAATTACTGAGATAGTTTGGATGTACAATAAATGATAGTTTACAAATAGGACATATTTGTTTACCACCTTTTTCCTGAATAGAATTTCTAATACAGGTTTGATGAAAACAATGTCGGATTTGATTTTCATCTGTACCACAAATTAACACTATTTTTGGACCTTTCTCCTTTTCATCCTCTAAATTTTCAAAACATATAGGACACTCATTATCATTAAAACACGTCTCTGACGACATATATATATATTA
>Ga0209550_10005003_pt1 | contig 12489 bp, 6 predicted proteins | sample LauGreSuBDMM15SN_2_FD_187567 | JGI IMG/M metagenome (GOLD analysis project Ga0209550, IMG submission 187567) | Freshwater lake microbial communities from Lake Michigan, USA - Su13.BD.MM15.SN (SPAdes) (version 5) | ecosystem: Environmental > Aquatic > Freshwater > Lake | place: Lake Michigan, USA... | reverse complement strand
CTCGAACGCGATGTGCGTGGCGAGGCCGGCGCGATCGAGGCGGCCGGCAGAATCGGTCGGGAGCCATTGGGCGGAATAGATGCCGCTGGGGCGAAAGGGAGAAGACATACGAGCGATGGTTTAGAGTTTCGCCGGGTTTAGCACGACGTGGCGGATCTTTTCGCGCTTCCACGTGTAGGTGATATGCACCCGGCCGTCGGCGGCTTGAATGACGGCGGGGTAGCTGTATTCGCCGGGCGCGGTCTCGAGATCGAGGACGTGCTTCCATTCGGCACCGTCACGGGAAATCGCCACGCTCAACGGGGTTCGGCCCTTGGGCGTGTTGTTGTAAACGAGCAGATGGCGACCGTCGGCAAGCGTGACGGCATCGGTGCCCGAATTCGGATTCGGCACCGAGGTGAGACTCATCTTACCCCAAGTCCGGCCGTTGTCCGGCGACGTGATGGAGAAGACCTTCCCTTGGCGGGTGCGCCCAAGCGCCAGGAGTTTCTCGCCACCGAGAAAAAGCACGCTCGGCTGGATTGCGCCGACCTCAAGGCCGTCGTTGAAGAACGGGGTCTTCGTCCACGTTTTCCCCAGATCGGTCGAGCGCTCGAAGTAGACGCGCCATTTGCTGGGCTTCTCATCCGTCTCGTCGCTCGTCGGACACAATAACGTGCCGTCCGCGAGCTGCACGGGCTTGTTTTTGATCGGGCCGTAGATGCCGTCGGGCAGGCGTTGCGCGGCGCTCCAGGTGCGACCGCCATCAGCCGAGGTGCGCAGTTCGCCTCGCCACGCCTGAAACGACGGACCGACCTTGTAGAAGAGCAGCAACGGCCCGCTCTTGGGCTGGAATAGCACGGGATTCCATGTGGGCACGCGCGGCTTGCCGTCGGGCTGCACGCCGTTGGCGACCTCAACCGGCGTGGACCAACCGGCGCCATCGTTCCGCGACACCCAAATGCAGACGTCGGGATTTTTCTCCTTCGTGCCGCCAAACCACGAGGCGACGAGGCGGCCCGGTGCAGTCTCGACAATCGTCGAGGCGTGGCATTCGGGATACGGCGCTTTTTCGTAGATGAATTCGGACCGCACGACGGCGGCATTTTCAGCGGCGATCGCAGTCGCGGCGTGAGCGTAAACACAAAGGAGCAGGATGCGGATGATATTCATAGTTTGATCGGGAAGGAAGTTGAGTTGGAGCCAGCGAATCGTAATCGGAGAAAGTTCATGGGGCGGGCAGAGCTGCGGGGGGAAATTGTCGGGCAAGCCCGGCGGCAAGCTCCTGCACAATTTCCGCCAGACGAACGTCCCCTACCCGGTTGACGGTTTCGGCCGGGTCGGCTTGGTGATCGTAAAGTTCCCGGTCCTGGACGCGGCCGGAATTCCAGGCGCGCCACTCGGTGTAGCGGTAGCGTTCATTCCGCATCGAGTAGCCCATCGTGTCGCTTTGGCCACCTTGGATTCTCGGCGGGCGCGGCGCCTGCGTATACGCCGCCGACTTAGCCCGCACCGCGGGGTTATCCAGCACGGTTCGCAAGCTCACGCCCTCCAAGCCCGCCACCGGCGGAAGCTCGCACAAATCGACCAGCGTCGGATAGAGATCGAGCAACTCGACCGGCCCGCCGGCTTTGGTGCCCGCGCGCTTGGCCTGCGGAGCCACGATGATCATCGGAACCCGGGCGGCGTTCTCAAAATTCGAAGTTTTGCCCCACAGTCCTTGCTCGCCGAGGTGGAAGCCGTGGTCGGACCAAAACACGATCACCGTATTCTCCATGAGTCCGAGCCGCTCCGCTTCGTCAATCACCTTGCCCAGTTGGGCGTCCAGGTAGCTCGTCGCGGCGTAGTAGCCGTGCCGGACCTCGGAAATATCATCTTTGGTCTGCGGTTTCCCGTCGTTCGCATTCATCATGGCGACCGTTGGCGCGTCCTTGGGCGGCGCCGGATTGGGGATAGCGGGGATGTCCTCACGTCGATACATGTCCCAGTAACGCTTGGGCGCGTTGAACGGAGTGTGCGGTTTCCAGAAACCAACTCCGAGGAAGAACGGTCGGCCGCGCTCCTGACACTCCCGGAGCGCCCGGATTGCCGCAGCCGCCACGCGCCCGTCGAAATAGGCCTCGTCCGGCACGTCGCGCGCCTCGACGCCTTTGGCCCGGGCGGTGTTGGGCGGCGCCTCGCCGCCATCGAGCAGCGCCACATCGGCCGCGTGCGAGGCAAAGTGAAGTTGCGCCGGCACACTCCATGAAGCGGGGTCGCCTTCGATGGCCGTGCGGTAGTTGTGGTAAATTTTCCCGATGTTTTGCGCGAAATAGCCGTGCCGCATGAAGTATTGGGGCAGCGTGACGACATTCGGCGTGGTTTCACGGAAGTGGGTCGGCAAATTCCAAATCCGCAGCGTATCGGGCCGGAGACCCGTCAGCACCGACGCGCGGGAAGGATTGCAGAGCGCCTGCTGGCAATAGGCGCGCTCGAACATCACTCCGCGCCGAGCCAGCCGATCAAGGTTGGGCGTCTTCGCCACCGGATCCCCGTAGCAACCGAGGTTCATGCGCAAGTCGTCCGCGGCGATGAACAGCACATTGGGTCGTGCCGTCGCCCCGGCAGCGGGCACGGCCAAGGAGCACCCGATGCCGAACAGCCAGAGCCGCGGAAGCGACCCCGCTCGATTCAGAAACGATGTTCTTGGCTTTCGTTGCATAAGATCACCTTAGAACCGCCCGCTCACACCGACATTGAGGCGCGCGCCGTAGAGTTCGCTCATCGTGATATGTCGCGGAGAGACGCTGACCCAGTCGGGCGACTTGTTGAAGACATTGATAAAGTCGATGAAAACGGTGAGCGAGGGACGCACCCTATACTGGAGGTTGAGATCCACGGTGGGATCGTCCGTGACCCGGCTCTGTGAGCCTGGATTGGCGTTATAGTTATCCAGATAGCCGCTCTTGAAATGATAGGTGGCTCGCGCCTGGAAATTCCGGTAACTGAAATTTCCACCGATATTATAGGTCGTAGGCACAAAATCCGCGAGTTCGGCCACACCCTCCGCATAGGAGCCTGCCGTGCGCAAACGGGTGTAATTCGCAAAGACCGACAAACCATCAAACGGCTTGGGCAGCCAGCGCAGTTGCTGACTGTAATTCAGTTCAATTCCCTCCACCAGCGCGGACCCGAGGTTGCCCGTGGAGGTCAATTCAAAGCCTTCATACCGTCCGTCGAAACCATTGTTACTGCCATCACCGATAATCGAAGTGGCCCGGTAGAGGAAATCGGTGATGTCCTTGCGGAACACACCGGCCGAGACGACGCCCGCAGGCTCGATGTAATATTCTGCGGAGAAATCATAAGTCTGGGCACTCTGCGGTTTCAAACCGGGATTATTTCTGGTCACGCGGCCGAGACCGCGACCATCCGCAATGTACGAGACCGAGGTGTCGGGCACGAGGGCGCTGATTGCGGGTCGGGCGCCGCTCGTGGAATAACTGGCCCGCAGGAGAACATCGGACGACAGATTGTATTTCAGGTGAATGCTGGGATACCAGGCCTGATAGGCGGTTTCGACCGATGTCGTGCTTTGGGTCACAGCTTGGGGATCGGAAAGGGAGCCTGTGCCGTTGACATCCGTGTGCTCGAAGCGGGCACCACCGAGCACGTTGAGCTTGCCTAGGGTGACCTTGGCTTGCGCATAGCTGGAACTCACGCCCTCGGTGATGCGGCGTGCTACCCCACGGACCAGTGCGGTTGCACTGCTTGGGACCCAGTAACTGGGATTACTCTGAAACAAATTTTCGGCGATTCGGTAGTCGAGATGATCTCTCGGCATCATCGAATTATTGAAAAGAGTGTAGCGGTAGTTTGGATTAACCAACGAACCGATGTTGTCGTCATTCCGACCCGTCGCAGGATTTAACCCTGCGACGCCGTCTGCACCCACGAGATTCCAATTGGGCCCGAACACGGTATACCAACGATACTGGCGTCGATAATCGACGCCCGTCTTGAAGGTGACAGGAAACGCCAAACGGCTGAACGTGTGCTGGAGATCAGCACGTGCGTTGGTGATGTCCTCAAAAGTATAATCATCGGTTAGTATCCGCCGTGTATTGCTACCGGAATAATTATTGAAATCACTGCCGGGCCCAATCGTGGCACCATAGGTCTGCGTGTAGACCGGTCGTGTCGGGTCGTTTGACGTGTCGATACCGATGCCCACTCCGCCGGTCCGCCGTGCTTCGAAGAGGTAGCTCTTTTGACGGGAGTTCGACGGATTGTAGGAGGCCTGCATAACCAAAAGTGTGTCGATCCACTTCTTCTGGCCCTCCAGGCCGAACTTGGATTGTTGGGACAGCTTTTTCCCGCTGCTTGAGCGGCTGCGAATCGTGGCATGCAGCAATTCGTTGTAGGTGTCGGTGAACCCCGGAGCGATACCTGCGGCCGCATTGGCGGAATTACGCGGCGTGCTGCCGGCCACGATGGCCGCGCGACTGACCCGGCTATAATCCGCCACTCCGTTAGAGGACGTGATGTCCCAATCCGAACGGTCGCCGCCGAATGTATAATAGTTGAACGAGGTGCTGAGCCCGACGCGCAGTGTCTCATCGAGCCGATATTCCAACTTACCCGAGATGCCGGCGCGAACGCGTGTGTCGATGTCGTTGAGTTGGCGGGCACGGGTAGAGATCAAGTTGTCAACGTTGGGCCGGGTCATCTGCACCCGGTCACGAGTGTTGATGGTCTGAGAAAAGGAACCTGAGAGGGCGACACCCCATTTCCGATCGGCCCCAAAAGCATCCAGATAAGTCAGGGCCGCCGTCGGGCCATACTTGCCCGAATCCACCCAACCGTGGTCGCCTCGCACGAAGTTTCCATCCCGGTAAGTGTTCAAATTGATGCCCAGCCGGTAGGTGATGACGCGCTGCTTGAAATCAAAGGCGGACTTGGTGACGAGATTGACGGTGCCACCCAAGGAGTCCGCCGATTGGTCTGGGGTATTACCTTTGGTGATCTCGATTTCCTTAATTAACTCGGATGGCACTTGGTCGATGAGCGGTGCGCGGTCGCCTTGGGGGGAAAATCCGGTAGTCGCCCCCGCCGTGCGGGTGCCGTCCAGCGTGACGGAGTTGAGTTCTGGCGGCGCGCCACGCAGGCCGATGCCGACGATATCGCCCGCCTCTTTGTTCACCGCGACACCGGTGAGATTCTGGAGAAAATTGCCGATGTTGCCGTCGGCCACGTTGCCGTAGGCATCCATGGAGACGACGCTCTTGATATTCTCGGCGGTGCGCTGCCGCGTGATCGCGGCGGCGTTGCCTTCGCGCTGCCCGGCCACCGTAAAGGTTTCGAGTTTGTAGATCGCAGCGTTCAACGCCAACGGGACCAACGCGGTTTGGCCCGTTGTCACGACTACGGCCTTCTCCTGTACATCTAGGCCCGTGTAAAATGCGCGGAGCTGTTGGCGGCCGGCCGGCACTCCGGCAAAAGCGAAGCTCCCGTCGCGCTGCGTCGTGGTCACCCGCTCGGTGCCCACGATCCGCACTTCCGCACCCTCGAGAAATTCGCCTGTGCCCTCGTTTCGCACCGTGCCGTTGATCGCGCCGGTGCCGGCAGTCTGCGCGTGGAGCGCAAGGCTCAGCACGAGGCTCGCGAGGAACAAACCGCTGCGACGAAAAACAGCCCACCCGCGGCGTGGCATGAAGCCCGCGCAGGTTGCAGCGGATCCGAGTATCTGATCCTCGAAGGAGTTTCGGAATGAGGTCATCGATGTGGTCATGGTTTTTTGGTGGGTGAGTTGGTTCGTAGTTTAAGGTTTTTCAGCAACATCGCGGGGTGACTTTGCCGGCTCCCGCGTTTGCCAGGGTTACTTTATCGCCACGTCGTCGAGATAGTAGGCCGCCGGAGTGACCGCCGTGTCGGGGTTCTCGACGTCCGCGAGTACGCCATAACGATTGGTCTGCCGCGTGGGCTCGGTGCGGAAGGCACCCGTGCAAAAGGAGAGACGCTCCACCGTGGTCACCGCTTCGGCGAAGGCCGCCTGACGGACGATGACCCGGCCATCCCACGCCAGATCAAATCGTCCTGTGGCCGCGTTGATCGAAAGTTCGGCCTGATACCAACGTCCGGCGAGGAAAGGCCCGGCGTCTACCTGACCCGCACCGTCGCTCGCCCGCACCCGACCATCTTCGCCCAGTGCAATGCGCACCGGCCGGTGTCCCGCCCCGTCGAGCACCTCGATTTCCATGCGCCCCGCTTCTGAATGCCGGGCGAAAACGCGGAATCCAATGCGGACCGACGTCGCCTCGGCGAACACCCGCACCGCTTTGGCGTGGTCACAGGGATCGCGGTCCTCGAGCAGCAGGCTCTTGTTCGCGGCCGAAGGGAACTCCGCGATACTCACGTTTGCCCAGCGAGGGCGGTAAACGTTCCACTCGGGGATGGTGCCGCCGGCGTCCAGTTGATCGAACGAATCGGACACCGGCCCCACGACTGCGGAACGGACCGGGACCGGGATACGACTGATCCAGATGTCTTCTTTGTTGCTGCTGTAGGTGACCCACAGATCGCTCCCCGGGGGATTGCCATTCCCCTCGGAGATACCGCGGGTGTATTGCAGCCCAAAATCCTTCGCGCGGCCGAAGAAACGCCGCGGCGGCACCTCGCCGTTGACGAGGAGCAGGTTATCGAAAGTCACGCCGTCATCACTGGTCGCGACCGCGAGCGGCCAACGGCCGATCTTCGCCGGGTTGTAGACCATGGCGTAGCGGCCATCTTCGGTGCGCTGGGCCCAGGTCTTCGCCCCGCCCGTGACGATGCTCGGCACCTGAACGGGTGTGCTCCACGTTTGGCCTTCGTCTCCCGAGAGTGCCGCCCACGACGATTTCCAGAGCACGACGGCCATCCCGTCTTTGCGGTGATACACGGCCGGGGCCTGCAGGATCGGGTGCGACGCGGACAGGGCCTGCGAGCTCGGGCCGAGGGCGGTGTAGAAACCGTCCTCGCTACGATCCTCCTCGCGCCACTGCATCGTCTTCAATTTGTCGGCGAGCAGCGCCTCGCAGGCTGCAACAAACCCTTCGTCCGGCGCGCGACGATAAAAGGGGAACCGGGTCGTGTTGTTTTCATTTGCTCCGGCGAGGGAGTTGTAGCGGATGAAATAAATGGGGCCATAGGTCCCGTCCGCCAGAGCCTCCCGCACCACCCGCCCGATTCCCTTCTCCCCTGTGGGATCCGGCGCCAGTCCGTAGTGCCCGAGCACGAGCAATCTTCCGTTGGGAGCGACGTAGAAACCCATGCGTTGATGCATCATCGCCATGCCCGATTCATTGCCGGAGATCGGGCCCGGCTTCAGATAGTAGATCGGGAAAACCGGCTGGGGCTTATCCCAGTTGCGCCCGTCGCGGGAGGTGACGATCAGCGTCTGGCCCGGGGCGTGGTGCTCACCAAATGGATTGCTGAGATACTGCAAAAAGAACCGGCCATTCCAATAAGCGAGCATCGGCGCATGGCTATACGTCCAACCCAAACCGTCGGCCAAATCCGGGTGCGTACGATTGGCCCGCATGACTTGGATACTCTCCACGCCAATCGCGGGCCGCAGTCGTCCATCGTGAACCTGCAAATCGATTCCGGCGCTCAACAAGCGCACCGGCTCGCTCGGACTACCCGGCTGCGCGCATAGGACGGAGAGCAGCGGCGACAACAGGGCGGCGAGATAGAGTCGTTTCATACGATCGTCGTTTATTTTTGTTTTAGGCGGTAGAAAAAGCCGTCTTCTGCGCCGATGAGGAGTTCGCGCGTGGAGGCGAAGTAGGTCGGCTTCGTCGCGTGGCCGGCGAGGACATGCGTGCTCACCGGGCCTTCATCGCGGAAGGCCCATTGGCCGGCGGCGTTTTTGCCGAGGTTGCGGAAGAAATTCACGTTCGGCGCGCTGTTGAGGAGGATGTCCGGCTTTCCGTCGCCGTCCCAATCAGCGATGCAAAACGTCCGGCGACCTCCCCGACCGTAGACGCCATCGTTGAGCCGGAGCAGGCCGGACTCCTTGTTCTGCGGAAGGCCGTTGCTGTTGAAGACACTCGCGCCTTCGCTCCAGAAACCGCGCTGGGCGGGCGTGAGGGCGAGGGTGCCGTCGGCGTTGCGCTTGCGTTCGTAGAGCGCAAGATAGCCGTCGGCGTCGGACATCACGAGGTCCATCAGGCCGTCACCGTTCCAGTCGATCATCTGCGGCGTGGTGCGCCATTGGGAAACGAGTTCGTTGGCGACGGGCTTCCACCAATTCCACGCGGGTGCGGGATTCGGCGCGCCGGGCGGAAGTGCGAGCGCGACGGGCTGCGCGGCGGCGAGCTTCGGTGCGGTGCGCGTGCCGATGTTTTTATACCAAACGACTTTTCCCCAAATGCCGTTGGTCATGATGTCGGGCAGGCCGTCGCCATCCCAATCGGCCACACTGAGGATCGAGTAGCCCCACTTCGGCTCGGCCGGGCCTTGGATCGAGCCATTCGGACCGGCCATTTCACGGATGAGTTTTCCGGCAGCGCTAAGGTAGCGCGGGGCGGCCCAGCGGTTGGGCGTGCCGCCGAGATTCTCGATGAAGGCGATGTAGCCGGCGCTATTGCCCGAGATGAGGTCCTCGTCGCCGTCGCCGTCCCAATCGATCGCGTAGGGCGTGGCGAGCGCGCCAAATTTTACGTCGGCGGCGAATTGGCGGAAGTAGCGCGGCGGGAGAAACTGCGGCAGGCCGCCGACGGTTTTTCCAGTGTGTTCGATGAACGCCACCCGGCCGTCCTCGTCGCCCACCACCAGGTCGAGATCACCGTCGCCGTCGAAGTCCACCGCGGTGGGCGTGATCATGCAGAGGTCCATTTTCACGGGGAGGCCGGCGCTCGTGAGTTCGCGGCCGGCAGCGTAAACGGGCTTGGTGCGCGTGCCGGTATTTTCGTAATAAGTGAAACCGTCGCGGAACTCGCCGCAGATGAGGTCGAGGTCGCCGTCGCCATCGAAGTCGCCCCAGCTCGGCGAAGGCATGCCAAAAGGATCGATATCCTTGCCGCCGGCTTGGAGACGGACGGCGGGAGCGTAGGTCGGTTTCTCGGTCGTGCCAGTATTGCGGATGATGTAAACGTAGCCGCGGAGTTTTCCGCGCGTCCACTCGCCCTTCGCGTTGAACGCGCCCTCGCCGCCGTTGAGCGCGCCGAAGTCGCCCCAGAAGTCGATGCCGAGCGAGACATCGAGCGCGCCGTCGCCGTCGAAGTCCACGAGCTGCCACTGGTTCTGCCGGATGTTGCCGGGCTCGGTGAAAATCTTCTCGGGCACGCCGAGCTTCGCGGGTTTCATGAACTGGCTCCTCAGGAAATCCGGAAACGTGTTGGCCCGGAAATCGTAGATCTCGCCGCGCTTCACGGACGCCGTGGCGGTGACGACGGGCTTGCCCGTGACATACGAGATGCCGACGGACGGCGCGGATTTTCCGACGAGCACGGCAGGCTTGAAGATCGGGAGCTTGAGCTGCGAATCCACCTGCCCGCTGTTCTCGAAATACCAGGTGCCGTTGTAGGGCTTGTCAGTGCAGACGACGACGAGGTCCATGAGGCCGTCGCTATTGTAATCCATCGGGAGCGGCCACGCCCAAAGCCCGACGCCAAGATCGGCAAGCGTGCCAGGATTGTTGTGGGCGAGGCGCGGCATCGTGGCGTCGGCGGCGCGAACGAGGTGGATACCGGCGCAGAGGACAAGCAGGGGAAGGAACGCGGTGGGCTTCATGAGGATTGGTTTGAGTGGGTGTTTCTGCGCGGTGCGAAGGATGGCGCGAAAGGGAGCTCGGGAGGGGTCATTGCGTCTGCGGGACAGACGGCAAGCGCGCGTTGACTGAGTGCAACTCGGCGTCGAGCCGCGCGCGCAGTTCACGCGCTTTCGCCGGCTCTTTCGCCGCGAGATTGTTCTGCTCCGAGGCGTCGGCGGACAGCCGGTAGAGTTCGTCGCGTTTGTCCTCGTAGAAATGAAGCAGCTTCCAGTCGCCCATCCGGATGGCCGACTGCGGATAAGTCCGGCTGACGGCGAAGTCATCGACGCCGATGGCGGCGCGGGCGGCGGCGAAACCAGTCTCGGGATGGTAGTAGGGAAAATGCCAGACGAGCGGGCGCTCGGCCTCGGATTTGGCCGCGGCTTCACCGAGCCAGAGCGGCAGAATGTTGCGGCCGTCGAGGGCGACGCCGCGCGGCAGGGCCGTGTTGGTCGCGGCGGCGAGGGTCGGCAGGAGATCGGTGCCGACAACCCGCGCGTCGCTCGTCGCCCCGGCACGCACGCGGCCGGGCCAGCGCACGATCCACGGCACGCGCAAGCCGCCCTCGTAGAGATTCCATTTGCTGCCGCGGAGCGGACTGTTGGTCGAAAACTCGGGATGGCCGCCGTTGTCGGAGGTGAAGACGACGAGAGTGTTCGCCGCGAGTCCCGTTTCGTCGAGCGCGCGGAGCAGTTGGCCAACGTAGTGGTCGAGCGTCTCGACCATCGCAGCGTATTCGAGGCGACGCGGGTCGGTGCCGGCCGGGAGGCGCGCGCGGTATTTTTCGACGAGCCAGGCGGCGCGGGTGTGAATCGGGTCGTGCACGAAATAGTGCGCAAGGTGGAGAAAGAACGGGCGGTCGCGGCGCGTGCGCAGGAAGGCGATCGCCTTTTCGGTGAGCGTGTCGCGCCCGTAATCGCCGGCCGCCAGCAACTCGGCCTTCAGCGCGGGACGATCGCGATAGGCGTAGGGGTGGTTGCCAAAATCGGCCTCGCCCTCCGCGTAGCCCTGCTGCAAAGGCCCGTGCGTCGCGGACCAACCGAGATAGCCTCCCGTGTGCTCGCTCACGTGCCACTTGCCGAAGTAGCCCGTGGCGTAGCCGGCGGGGGCGAGGACCTCGGCGACGGTGACCTCCGACAGCGGCAGGTTCAGCGGATAGGGCGGCCCGACGAGCGGCAGGCCGGCGGGGCGTTTGGCGGTGGGCAGTTTCGTGACAAACTCGAAGCCGAGCCGCGCTGGCGAGCGGCCGGTCAGCAGCGCCACCCGCGACGCCGAGCAGATCGGTGCCGCAGCGTAGGCCTGCGTGAAGCGCGTGCCCTCGCGCGCGAGGCGATCGAGGTGCGGCGTGTCGTGCCAGCCATGGCCGTCGCAGCGCAGATCGCGCCAGCCCAAATCGTCGGCGAGGATGAAGACGATGTTGGGCCGGGGGGCAGGCGCCGCCATGCAGCTCGCCGCCGCCGCGCCGAGGAGGGCGAGGTAGCGGGCGGCGCCCCGGGCGAAGGCAAAGCACAATCTCATCGCAGGAACCTCGCGCCTAGAACCGCCCATTCACTCCGAACGTCACGGCCTGGCCGGTGTTGATCACACGCTGCTGCCGGTTTTCATAGCCGATGTAAGCCTGCTGCGGCTCGTTGAACGCATTGGCGAGATCGAGGAAGAACGAGACGGCGGGCTTCCACTGGTAGCCGAGGCCGAAATTCACAATGGTGCGCTCGGCGCGGTAGATGTTGCGCTGCGGCGTGGCCGAGAACGTGGCGAGGTAGTTGCCGGTGTAGTTGAGCTGGGCGCTGAAGCGATATTTACCGCGGCCGTAGGTGAAGCCGGCGTTGCCGGTGCGCGGAATGAAACCGGCGACCTCTTTGTCGGAGCGCACCGTGCCGCCGCCGAAGTCGCCCTCGGTCGAGAGGAACGTGTAGTTGGCCGAGACGGCGAACCCTTGCAGCCAGTCGGGCAGAAAGGTGAGTTGCTGGCGGTAGTCGAACTCCCAGCCGTTGACCTTGGCTTGGCCGGCGTTGCGCGAGGCGAGCAGGCGGTAGCCGGGATAGCTGCCCTCGAAGCCGTTGTCAGCGCCGACCCCGACGATGCCAATGTCCGTCGTGAGAATGTAGTCCTCGATGTCTTTCCGGAAATAGCCGAGCGAAACGACGCCCGCAGGCCGGAGGTAATACTGCAGCGAGACATCGATGTTCTCCGAATACTGCGGGCCGACCGACGGATTGCTGATGGTGACCGTCTGGTTCGGGTCGCTGATGGTCGCGGTCGGCACGAGGTTGGTGAACGCCGGCCGGCCGAACGACGTGGACCAGCTCGCCTGCGCACGCAGGCGCTCGGTGAAGTCGTAGGTGAAATGAATGCTCGGAAAAGAGCGCGTGTAGGAGCCGGCGTTGTTCACGGGATTGTCCCAGTCGTTGCGCGCGCGAGCGACTGGATCGGGGATCTGCGCGGCGGTCGCGGGCCTGACGCGCACGTAGCCAAAGCCGGACACCTTGGTCTTTTCGGACCGCACGCCGCCGAGCACGCCGAGGCGGCCGAACTTCGCCTGGCCCTGCACATAGCCGGCGGTGATTTTCTCGGTCGCGTTGCGGGTGGTCTGGAAGGCATCCGCGGTGCGGAAATACACGTCCTCGGCCCAGAGCGCGGCGTTGCCGGTAGCCTCATAGGCGGAGCGCGGATTCACGTAGGGCAGCCGGCTCGCACCAGGAAACGCGAAAACATTTGGGAACGTCGCGGTCATCGAC
>Ga0209550_10005001_pt1 | contig 12489 bp, 7 predicted proteins | sample LauGreSuBDMM15SN_2_FD_187567 | JGI IMG/M metagenome (GOLD analysis project Ga0209550, IMG submission 187567) | Freshwater lake microbial communities from Lake Michigan, USA - Su13.BD.MM15.SN (SPAdes) (version 5) | ecosystem: Environmental > Aquatic > Freshwater > Lake | place: Lake Michigan, USA... | reverse complement strand
TAACTGCTTACGATTCAGATCACCCAATTACGATTGAGCTCATTTCTAATGGAAAGAGTGGAGAAAAAAGAGAAGCAGAACAAAGTGCGCCTGCGAGTTTTATGCTGAAGAAATTCACTCCGGGAACAGGTAGCTCAGAAGCCGAAGTCAGAATTACTCTAAACCTCAAGACTAAGCGCGGCATCCAGCTTGCCCCTGTATCCATTTCACAGAAAATTGATGTTCGACTGTTGAGCAATTACCCATCAATCAAGAATGATCCAATACTTCTAAGCATGCTTGCATCTGCACTTAAGCCAGCCAAAGGTTCGGTTAGCTTCACCCCTCCAGCAAGTTCCGATGGAAAAATTTGTGTTGATCCTGGGGCTAAGCCAGTTGTGATTCAAGACAAAGTCTCTCGGGCCGATACATATGAAATTTCTACAACAGGTCTTGATGTTGATGGATGCCTACCTATTCGACAGGGTGAAGAGAGTGAGTTTAAGTTAACCGTTTCGAACTCCGTAACGGCAGATGGAGACGTCGTACTTGGTTTACCAATCACCTATTTCTCAGATGCAGAGCCAGGAAAGCAATTCACACTAAACGCTGAAGTTAACTTCAAATCCGATAAGCCAGGAGATGCATTCCCACTTAATGTAATCCTGATGATTTTGGGAACATTGTTGCCACTCGGAGCAATATATTTCTTGAATTGGTTAATCACTAAGCTAACAGTAGGTAGTCAGCTTAAACGGGCAACTTATAGCGTGAAGGTCACTTCAGAGAACAAATATACAGCCCTTGATGGCAGCACAATCATTCCTCAAGATGTTGAGTTTAAGGGACTTCCACAACAAGGTGATGTTCGCTCTTTCGCAGAACAAGGTCTGACATTCCGTGCAAAGGTTTCAAAACTTGCTTTGCCAGGGCCATGGTTTGAAGTGGTTGCTCCAAGCGGCCATCGTGTAATCACACTCGCTCATGTAACACCGCGAATAAAAGGTCGCTTTACGTCAGGAAAACTCGCACCAACGTCTGATGATTTGGCAAAGGTTTGGGTTTTGCAAATAGCCGATACTGAATTGGAAAAATTTGGTAAGGGCACACCTGTCATCGGTAAGTTGATTATTTTTAAGCGAAATAATTCCAGGGAAGTTGATCAGTATCGAAAAGTATTTGACTCTGTTACAAATAAGCCCGGGGTATGGAGCGAAGTAACTCGCTTAGCCGCCGTGGTAGCTGCAGAGAAAAAAGAGCCAAACAAGAAAAAAGATGACCCGAAGGGCGACATTGGTGGTGTAAAACCGAAGCCAGACCCAATAACCCGTCCTCCGCGTCCGGGAGAAGTAAGAACTCCCCGACCTACTGGATCCCCAATTTCCCCTACAGTTAGTCGTCCAGGCACAACATCGACCCCAACTACTCCGACTTCCCCGTCAACTCCGACTAATCCAAGTGCTCCACCAACTCCAGGCGGGAAACCACCTCGTAAGTAATCCAGACGATCGAAAGGCGAAAAATGTTATCTAAATTCCTTCTTGTAGGTGTCGGCGGTTCAGGCGGCAAGACTTTGCGTGCCGTGCGGAGCACATTGGAGTTGAAACTTTCGCAAGCAGGCTGGGAAGGTGACCTGCCGTCAGCATGGCAATTCCTCCATATTGATAGTCCAGTCAAACAAGATGGTCCAGGATTTCCTGCGCCGATGCTTCCCGAAACAGACTACCAAGCACTTTCAAAGGCTGGACAGGCATACTCTGATTCATATTTTCGGGCAATGACATATGTAGATGCACAAGATAAAGAAGATCATCTTCGATTTTTACCGCACCCGGACGATGTCAGTGTCAATCCGACGATCGGCGCTGGACAGTTAAGAGGCGTTGGCAGAGTGCTTGTCTTGGGCGCTCATGACAAGGTGCGCAACGCTCTCAAAGGAAAAATTGACAAGTTAATGGGAGCGCAAGCAGATTCGGAGTTACGCAGCGCCGCTGGGATTCTTGGTGTTAGTCAACAAATTCAAGTTGCCCCAACAATCATCGTAATTTCATCAATCGCAGGAGGATCTGGAGCAGGCCAGTTCTTTGAAGTGGCTGAAATGATCAAATCCATTATGCCTGGAGAGGGATGGGTCCACGAAATTTACAACATGCTCTACGCACCAGATGTTTTCACAGAAGTTGATCAGGAATTATTAGTAGGAAATGCGCTCTTTGCCATGAACGAAGTTATGAGCGGAACATGGTCTAAGTCAATGAGTGAGGGCTCCAAACGCTACGCACTTGCAATGGGAGCTGGAATTCCTGATGGCGCCAAGGATTATAAGCCTGGCGCTAAATACAACTTCATGATCGGAAAGGGAGCCTTTGAAACTCAGCAAGATGTTTATCTAGCAGTTGCTGCATCATTGAGCACTTGGATGACCGACCAATTCGTTAACGCGAGAATTATCGAATTCACACAAGGCAACTTTGCAAGCTCTCAGTTGGCAAACAATCTTCCGGACCGTTCCGGTTTGAAGGAAGACAACAAAGATGCAACCCCATTTACTGCACTCGGTTTTGGCCGAGTTGGGCTTGGAAAAGAGAAATTTATCGAGTATGCAGCGGAGCGTCTTGCGCGATCCGCCATTGATCGCATGCTCTTTGCCCACACACAGGATGATCCAAAATTTACACAAAAGACCGAAGAAGAATGGATCACTTTTTACGCGGAGAAGAGCCTCTTTGAATTTATTGACGAAGTAAAAGTCAATGAAGAAACAGAAGAACATAATGACATTATCGATGCGATTCGACCAGAACGTGGTGGGTATTTTGCAGAGTTTAAGAATCAAGTAATTGCAATTGCAAGCGAGACATTGAATCCAAAGACTAATGCCCAATCTTTGCTTGAATGGGATGCCCAGCTTCAAGATGCATTTAATAAGATCATCGGTTCTTTCTTGGGGCGCGAGGCTGTAGATCGAAACGAGAAGATGCGTCAATGGGTAAAGTCTAAGAAAACCGAATTTCTTGCGACAACATCGCGATACGTTTCTCAACAAGGTATCAAAGTCACTGCTGAGATTCTTCATCGAGTGTCAGACAAGTTGACGACCGTTGCCGATGAGCTTCGTGCAGAAGCGAATCTTTATATTCGATATTCGGGTGATCTATCAACTTACATTAGAGGTGAATTAGGTCAAGTTCCTGAAAAGAATCAGAATTCAATTGTTGCTGATCACCAGGCCGTACTTGCATCGCTAGAGCATGTCGTTGATTCCTTTAGTTATCGCGCGGATGCTGCCTTGAGAGAAGAAGTTGCAAATCTCATTGCTGATATGGCGAAAAACTTCATTGACCCATTGCGAACCCAATTACTTGGAATCTACCAAGGGCTTCGAGAGAGCCTAATGGACCCAAAGAAAGAATTTTCGAAGTGGTCGGAGGAAGACTCAACTGCAGTTCCAAATCGCTTCCGTCCTTCAAAAAATGAAAAACTTCTTATCGATACCGATCAGTACCCAGCCGAGTTTGCTGAATTAGTTAAGAATTCAGTGAATGAAGATCGTAGAGCAAATGCTATGCGCGTCGTAATTAATGAAGTGATTATGGGAGTGCTAGCCATTCCAGATTTGGATCGTCGCAATTATTGGACCTTTATCTCCACTGAGCGTGAATGGGTGCCTGCTTTACAGGTAGCCAGAGAAGATCAGTTACAAGTTGCGCAAACTGCAAAATTTGAGATCTCAATCGAGCCTTCAGATTATTTGGAAAATGCCCATAAGTGGATGAATCGCATGGGTACACCTTTCGCAAACTATGTGAAGGAAAACCTTGCCGCTTATTTGAACAAGGCCACTGATAAGACGGAGAAGAGAGCGCGACGGGAGAAATTCCTCGCCAAACTTCAAGAGGCGATTAGAGACGGTGCTCCGCTAGTCACCTACAACAAGCGTCTTCTTACCGAGGTACATGACGATAGAGCAACGTTTAGTACTGTAGTTTCCACATTCCCAATAGCTAAGACAGACGACATTTACCCAGAGATTGAAGCAATCCTCATGCGAGAAAACCTTCTGGGTTCTGTGGGTAATGGCACTTTTGATGCGCAATCTCCAGTGCAGCACATCGATTTCTTTAGCATTCACCAGGCTGTGCAACCGATGGTCATTGATTCAATCATGCAACCGATCGTCAGTTACTGGAACCAGTACTGTGGCGAGAAAGAAACTCGCGAGAGTTTCATGCAGTTCCGTCGCCCAAGATATCTCTGGGATTCGATTCCTGCCTCAGGGAAACCGAAGCGCGATATCCTAAAGGGATTGTTTATCGCCAGAGCTCTAGGTCAGTTCAGAACAGATAAGTCTCTCTCTGAAGAAATTCTCACAGATAAGGGACCAAAGCTAAGCGTTTGGTCCGGTGACTTAGATGTCTGGTTTGACTTTCCTCATCCACTATTTTCGGCTGACGTGGTCCGCAAGCGCCAAAACTACCCGGGTGCAGTTTTGTCATCAATCACCTTAAGCATTGTTGAATGTAACGGCCAGCAATCTCTCGCACCTCTAGCTCCTTACAAACGGCTCCAAAAATTAGCCGATCTAGAGTCTGCATCTTCTCCATTACTTAAGTGGATCAATGCGGGGCAAACTCAGTTTGCGCCAGTTCCAGATGAAAAGAGAGCAGGTTTAACAACCGACACACCTGCGGTGCGCCGACAGGCTGTTGTCGATTTCATCGCATCTGAAATTGAGAAGTACAAAACTCGATTTGAGAAACAGGGTCTGCCTTCTGGGCGAGACGGTGCACTAACTCGCGACATAACCTGGGAAATTCGTGAGCAATTGATTAGTTGTCTCGTCTCCCTCAAGCGTGATATTGACAACCTGGATCTTGAATCAGAAGGAGATGAGGACTAAAGATGCCCTATGAATGGGTCAATAATTCGCTAAGCATTGTTCTTCTGCCTAGCGAAGATCGTTACGCAAAAGTCCACGAGCAGTTAAAACAGTGGATTGCGGATGGCCTATTGGGCAATTTCATTTGGCTGACAGCCGACGATATCAAGGTTGAGGAATTTGGCCCTGTAACCGTCAAAGGTACAATCTGGGGACTCGATGAAGATAGAGAGCTTGTCGGTGTTCAGATTGATCCGTTCGAAGAGATGGCGAAAAATCAGTTTGCATTTGTCCGCGTCATTGCAGTTCGCGTACTTTCAAATACCTACGCACCGGACGAGTTGGAGTATGAGAAATTTGACTTGTTTGCCGACACTGTTTACAAATCTTTGCCTTTATACGCTGAAGGCGACAAGCCTGGGCAAAAGACTGACCTCCGGAAAATTAATCTTGTAATTTATCCAACGGAACTTCAACAAACCGATTATTCTTTCGTCTTTAAAGGACGCGAGTGGGATCATCATGTAATTGCCTCTCCAGAGGACCGAAAGACCCCACTCTCCGGTGATCGATTTGTTAAAGAGGACTCTCGATATCCAAAGTTTATTGCCATGCACGTTGCAGCCACGGGGGGTCTCTGGAACGGAATCGCTCACAGCCCCTTCGATGATCTGCCAAAACCAGAGAGCGGCGCTAAATCCTTTCAACTATCTAGAGTTTTCGTTAACTCAGTGCTCACTGATGGACTTTCACGTCGTATTGCTGCTTCAGTTCTTGCAGATATCGCGGATCCAACTGTTGATTTGCACGCAAAAGGTCTCGTAGCCGAGATAGCTGATACTTATTTCATCCAAGATTCAGATATTGATGCAACCGTCAACCAAATGGTTGATATTGTCTTCAAAACCGAAAACGGCATCCTATCTTTTGAAGAGCCTGCTCCAGCTGAAGAACTGAAATGGAAGCGCTGGATGGAATGGCGAGTTATCCTCGATTTTCTTAAGTTTTGTGGTCAACGCATTATTGTGATGCCTAAGTGGTGCTGGATTTGGTTCAGGCGCAAAGTTGGCAAGAAACTTCAAGACACCCTTATCGGTCAAGATTCTGGCCTGCAGATTGGAATAGATCAACATGATGCAGCGGACATCAGAGACCGCCAGATTTTTGGTCAACTTGAGCTTATTGATCAGAATGTAAAGGAAGCTCAAAGAGCTCTTGTCGCGCCATTCAGGAGATCAAACACCACCTCAAAGCCGGCGCTTTGGTCAAACTTACGTCAATTGATTTTTGGGCTACTTGAAGGTGGAGACCTTACTAGGTTTGAAATTACAAAAGAGAATGGTAAATCTCCTATATTTTCAAAAGTTACTGACGTGATTCAAGACCCACTAGAAGTCTGGGAAGTTGGCCCTGCTATTGCTGACTTAAGCGAAGTGAAACAAATTAATTGGACGAATATAGATCGAGCCCCCGAATTATTGGAACTACACGCAAGTCACTTAATGCAGAGGCGTAGTGATCTTGACCAAGTACTGAATCAGCTCGTCGAAATTGATCAGGAACTTCGCATTCTGGAAGAGGAGGCATCATGAGTGATCTAGAGAAGAACGATCCAGAAAATCCGATTGAGAATCCCAGCGATTTAACGACCACTCCTGAGGTCGATGAGACGCCTCCGACTCCGGATGAGACGCCTCCGACTCCGGAAAAATTGATCCTAGTGCCGAATGGGGTTCCTCCTGTCCCTGATGATGGACCCAACCCTTCAGAATTAGAAGAAACACTTCTCCGAGCTGCGCAGGAGGCTGAAGCAGCTCGCTTAGCCGCAGAAGAGGCACGAAAAAAGAGGATTGAAGAGCTGCGTTCGGAACGAGTAAAAGTTGAAGCCGTAGCTCAATCGTTAGCCGACGAAATCACCAGCAAAGAAGCCTCAATTGATGAGTTTGCCGAGTGGGTGTATCGCCATCGCAGAACATTTCTCTGGAAGATGTACAGCAAGATGAAAGAGCAGCTCCTGGCCGTCCAGGCTAAGCAGAATTCATACGTGGAGATCATGTCAAATATTGTGATTCCTGAACCGGGAAAGTTGGTAAAACTTCGAAAGCGCTTCCATAAAACTATCCTTACCATTCTCGGTGTTGGGGCAGCGATTTGGCTGGTCTATTACCTGATTACGAATTTTCTTCCTTACGGGTGGGTTGTCAAGCTCACAAGTATTGGAGGAACGATTCTTCAGTACGCATTATCGGCGGGATTCATCGCGATTCTGAGTACATTTGCACTGTATTACAAAGACTGGCGTAAGTTTGATTGGGATATCAAGGTTCTTAATCATCAGTTAGACGAAGTTGCTGTTGGCGTGGATAAAGTAAGACATGAAGAAGTAAAACTCACTTCTCTTTATCCGCAGGTTAAAGACTGGCTTGAAATTATTGGATACTCCCTAAATCGACCTTGGAGTATGAATGATCGCTGGTTTAGATCCTACCTCTCGGATTTGAACCAAGACGAATTCCCATTCTCATTAAGAATTGCACAAGCGCAAGAGGGCGACGTATCGTCGATGAATTTATTGCATGGAAAAACATTTAAGCGCTTTGCCACACAAGGATGGCGAACAAAAGTGTTCAAAGATCAGATTCAGGCTATTGCGCAGAAAGTCGGTCTCCCATTAGAGCGCATGAATATTGAAGGTCTGGATCAAGACATTGCCTATTCTCCAGGTGGCCCACGTTCGGAAATGCGGAAGGGGCTCGTGAATGCAGATGCTCTCGAACTCGTAGCTCGCAAACAACTCATCCCACTAACCGTGAAGGTTCAGAGTGAAGAGATCACTAAATCTCGTCCACCGGTCAAGGAGAACAGAACTAACGCCTTAGACGAGATTCAAGCGGATCAGGCCGGACTTGTGGAGGCTAAACGACTCGACTGGGATGAATTCTTAAAGGAACCTCTTGGCTCAGGTGAGGGGATTATTACCCCATTTAGTTTGGCATCACTTGCACCTGGACAAATACTCGAGGGCTATCACGAAAGAATTAAGTCGCACTACGTCGTCCCCAAGCGCCTTGAATCAGATGTAAAGTCGATTCCAGGTGCACGTGTTGAGAGTTACCCAGAATCTGCCAACTTACCTATGGATATTGTTATTCGTATGGATCTTTCGGATGCGTTTCCACCGAATGCTCTAAAAATTAATCCAAAGGCTGACAAAGTGGTTTATGGTGCAGGCGGCGGTGCGGGAGATGACGACGAGGATTAACTAAATCCAAAAGGTACCTTGTTCTCCTTTTGGTTATCTTGTCCCTCAAACTTGGGTACATCGGCAATCGCAAAAGTCGTAAGTTCTGCGTTTGCCATTGAGCCAGTAGCCATAGCCCGAGTTGTCATATTTTGGAACATCTTCTCGAACAAGTTGCGTGCAAAGCGTCCATTGCCATCATCGCCCGTCGGCTGTATGAATTCAATGTAACGCAAAATTTCACTCTCGACATCCTGAGGACAATTTACATCAGCTTGGTTGGCTATAAGTTTAAAGATTTGAATCAACTCAGCGGAACTGTAATCTTCAAATTCAATAAATGTCTGAAAGCGTGACTTTAAACCTTTATTTGATTTTATAAACTCATCCATATCTTCACTGTATCCGGCCACAACAACAGCGAAACTTCCTCTTTTGTCTTCCATGGCCTTGACCAGTGTTGAGATTGCTTCATCTCCAAAACTCGACTCGGACTTCGAGTCCGCTGAGAGCGCATACGCTTCATCAATAAACAGCACGCCACCATCGGCTTCGGCAATCTTTGCTTGAGTCTTTAGGGCTGTTTGCCCCACGTAACCAGCTACGAGATCGGAACGATCAACTTCAACAATCTCTCCACTATTTAATAACCCAATCGCTCTGTACAGACGACCTACTAGACGGGCTACTGTGGTCTTTCCCGTACCCGGACTGCCTGTGAAGACGAGATGCAGTCCAACGCTTACAGGTGCAAGGTTTTTCTTCTTGCGCTCAATATTGGCTGCATGAACTGCGATAAATGCATTCACTTGCGCTTTAGCTTTCGCTAATCCAATCAAAGAATTCAATTCAGCAAGTACAGTCTCTAGTGATTCAGCCTTACCATTGCGAATATTCTTTGGTTTAGGCTTAGGTTTAGAAATCTCATCATCGGGTTCAAAATCTCTGGGCTTAGGTGGTCTATCAGTTCCAGAATCAGGTGCATCAGGACCGTCACTCACCGGTGGCTTAGGGTTAAAGATGTGGTCTGAAAGATCGTCTCTAATTTGTACAGGATCTTCAACGTCGATTAGATTTAATATTTCGGCTGCTACAGGGCTGATACTGACGCTAGCATTTCGCGTGACAGGGATTTTGTCGAGTTCTTTATCTATGGCCTTTGTTGTGTAATTACTTCCGACTGAACCGATAGCGCTATGAAGTGCGCGGAGAATATGTAACTCAGTTATTTGAGCATGCGAATGACGCTTACATACCTCAATGGCAGTCTCTTCAATTACTTTTCGCAGCTTCATAGAGGTTCATATAGTAGCCTCACCCATCGGCTAGGCACAGGGAATCCTCGCCTTCAGATATCTACTTACTCTGGTTACCTGCGGCAACGAGCATGCTTCCCACGCCCATCGCTATCCAGTGCGAATAGTTATAGATTGCATCCGGTAGGTAGATACCAAACCAGTCGTAGTAGACATCAACCTCTTGACTGCTCATAAACCAATCGAGCCCGCCCCACATAAACAAGAGTGATCCAAATACTTGCATAGCTTCCCCCATTCGCTCTGCGAAAAGGGTACGCGCAAGAGAGCGACTTTTGATGGATATTAATCGGAAATGCGCTTAATTGACCATTCATGGCGTTGAGTCTGGGCACCGACGGGCCTAACCTTTTAGGGGACACGTGGGAAGAGCTGTAAAGGCTGCATAATATATTTCTTAATACACGACGACAGTTAAATTGAATGAGTAGGTGAGGAAGCAATGTTGCGACCAATTCTCTTCATCGGTCTCGGTGGTGCGGGTGGAAAAACACTGCGTGCCATAAAACAGAAATTGCAACAAGATCTCATCACGAAGGGTAATAGCGCAGGAATTCCTACCGCTTGGCAGTTCTTGCACATTGATACACCCACCGTTCAAGATGGTGCAGCTTTCCCAGCCCCTATGCTCCTAGCATCTGAGTATTATTCGGTCACTCGACAGGGGATGACTTTTCAAGACATCGTAAATAGAGTTGAAAACTTGGGACCGTTGGCTGAGACGCAGAAAATGCTTGCGGGATGGAGTACTGAGTTTGTACCAGTTCAAATTAATTGCGGCGCTGCACAAATTCGTGCAGTGGGACGCCTTGCACTGGTAGCAGACTTACGAAACACCTACGATGTTATCCAGAAAGCAATATCCAAAATGCTTAGTCCGGTCGCATTACCAGAGATTCAAGGCCTTGCATCAACTCTTGGTATTAAAATGGAAGAAACTACGCCGCAGGTTTTTATCATCTCTTCATTAGGTGGAGGATCTGGTTCTGGCATGTTTACTGACATCGCAGAACTTGTAAAAAGGGCAACAAATGATTCGTGGGGAAGTCAATCCGTTTCTCTCCTTTACACCCCACACGTTTTCAGAGTCCTCGCGCACATGGGAGGAGCTATCCCCATGAACTCACTTGGCGCGATGAACGAGTTGATTGCTGGCGAAGGAACTGGAATTTCTTTTAGTACCGATCTTCTATACAAAAAGTGTGGGATTCCATTGAGTAGAGACGATAGTGAAACCAGTTTCGGTAGCAGATCAAATATTTTAGTCGGGTCTGAATTAGGGGAGATGGATGACATCATCTTTGACCTTGGAACTACATTTGCAGAAGCGATCGTGCAAGATGAGACTTCCCAGTTCTTGCTTAACGTAATCTCAACCCATAATGCTCAAAGTAAAATAAATAGTGACGATGCTGGGCTAGCCACAGGACTATTGAGTTTTGATGACGATTTTTTGCCAGCGCCGGAGAAACTCTTTCCTCTATGGACTAATCCTTTTCTTACGGATTCAATGCGTAACAAAATGGAGCAATCTAAGTTGAACGTGCAAACCTGGGATCACTTCTGGGAGGGTAGGCGTGCTCGTCCACTCATTGAAAGCATTCCTCTAGATGCAGAAACGCGACGCTCAATGATTGCGGGTTGGTTCATTGCCCCTCTCTTTGGCATGCGCAAGTTGGAGAACGGACGTTCTGGGCGGTCTGTGAAGATTTGGAATCCGACACTTGGCGTGCCAGGTTGGAGTTCTTTTCCTGATCCGCTGCTTCCCACCCACCCCGCAGATAAGAGCAAACAGTTATGGATGCTCCCTCAACTTTTGCTCTCTACTGGATTAGCACTAGTCGAATTTGGTCTTACTGGTGATCCAACACGCATTGAGGGTTATCGTCAGCTTAACCACTTAGGCAGTGAAGTGAATACCGCAGCTGGTCGAGTTCATTGGGACAGTGATCGCGGCGCCAGAGTTTCCTGGAAACAATTTGAAGAGCCAAAGTATTTGTCTGACTGGATTCAAAGTGAAGTGAGGCCAGCAAATGAGTTGGAGTTGTCGAAGTCCCTAGCCGAGGTGCATGGCACTCCCGTCGATCGTGCCCAGGCTCTTTACGCGTCCATGGAAAGAATTCGTGAGAATTACGCCCAATTGTGGAAAGAGTTCGAAGACAAACCATGGCACGAAATGCCCGAGACCTGGGAGTTAAGGGAAGAAATCGATTTAGCCCTTAAAGATATCGGAGACTACGCCAAAAAGTTTTACAACTAACTGAGAAGAGTTAGACGATGTTTTCTGTAAGCGTGTTTAGTTGGCCGAAAAAAGGATTCCCGCTTGCAGATATCCCGCGACAAATTCCATCTGACCAGCATTAGCTATAAGCACCAAATCATGATCTTTGGTCACTAGGGACATTGCAAGCCTCGGCGTGCTCAAATATCGAACTTCAGAATTATCGAATTCGTGGTTCCCAGAGAGAAGATTCTCACTCTCATAATCTTCAAGTAATTTAACTTCTATGATTTCACTATAAAGAAATTCAAGGACTATCGGATCGCCTTCTACGCATTGAATAAGGTGGATTCCTTCGCCAATCGGGACAATAAATGCAACACATTTGGGATTCTCAAGCAAAAAAGCGAAAACCTTTTGATGGGGATCTAGAGGCTCAAAATCGATACCGAAGAAGTGTCCAACAAACTTCGCTTCATTTACATAGACCGAAAAAGAATCATGAATCTCTTTTGAACTCGTGAACTCCTGTGGGGTATCTTCCTTCTTCTTACGCGAAAAAAGACCCATCAGTAACACCTCCCATTTCTATTTCTATCTTTAAGATACATCGGAAAGTAGGGTAGATCCCTAGGAGAAAATATCACCCAAAAAGCCAGCGATTCCGCCTTCATCGTCTCCAGAGCTATCACTGGATTCACCATCATCATCATTGTTCATTTCATCGAGCTCGGTGCGAATGGCTGTCGTACCGATGAAGACACCAGCTGCTGTTGTAACTGCCTGAGGCCCTACAAATCCTCCAATTATTGCTTGTGACTTGGGATCTGTTTCAGCTTTCATCACCTGAAAC
>Ga0209550_10004998_pt1 | contig 12493 bp, 12 predicted proteins | sample LauGreSuBDMM15SN_2_FD_187567 | JGI IMG/M metagenome (GOLD analysis project Ga0209550, IMG submission 187567) | Freshwater lake microbial communities from Lake Michigan, USA - Su13.BD.MM15.SN (SPAdes) (version 5) | ecosystem: Environmental > Aquatic > Freshwater > Lake | place: Lake Michigan... | reverse complement strand
AACTAAGCCATTGATTTATTTGAATTTTATTGAAAATCTTAGAAAATGACAGTTTGTTGACAGAAGTCTTGGAGTTTTTCCAATAAGAAACTATAATGAGAATCATTATCATTTGTATTTGGAAATTAACAAAGACATAAAAATGACAAAACAAAAGCCCAATTTCGCAAATGTCAGCTCATCAGATCAAATTTTTCTAAGCCCGGGCATCGTCTCGGTGATGATGTGGGCGAGCTTAGCCTTCAATTTTTCAGAGGTAAACGCACAAGAAAATAAAGTGAATGTCTTACCGCAGGTGGAAGTGTTTGACAGAGAAATAGACTTTAAAAAAATACCCGGATCTGCATTTGTTATTGAGTCAACAGTTATCGAGGACAGTAGGGTATTTAATGTCAACGAGGCTCTTCGCAAAGTGCCAGGAGTTCATGTACGCGAGGAGGAGGGCGTAGGCTTACGTCCCAATATTGGAATACGCGGTATGAATCCTACTCGATCAACAAAGGTGTTGCTATTAGAAGATGGTTTGCCACTCTCGTATGCGCCTTATGGCGATAACGCAAGTTATTACCATCCTCCTATAGATCGATATGACTCCATTGAAGTGAGTAAAGGCAGCCAAGTTATTCGATTCGGACCGCAGACTGCAGGTGGTGTCATTAATTACATCACTCCCATGCCACAAAAAGAATTTGGAGGCATCGCAGGATTTTCCATGGGAACTAGAGGCTACATGAACAGTCATTTAATGATGACTGGAAATGGCTTAATTGCAGATATCTATCGTAAAGAATCTGATGGTGCACGCGAAAATATGCATAGCCAATTAGATGACCTTAATTTTAAATTTGCCAGACAGCTCAATGATGATCACAAGCTAGTTTTGCGCGCAACGCATTTTCGTGAATACTCGCAGCTCACCTATTCGGGCATGACACAAAATGAATATGTTAATTTCGGACCACGATACAACCCTTTTAAAAACGATTTTTTCAATGCCAACCGTTCAGGCTTGTCGGCTACGCATGAATGGAAACTGAATGCAGACAGTAAGGTGCTGAGCAGCGTATATGGAGCCTACTTTGATCGTGATTGGTGGCGTCAGGCTTCAGATACCGGCTCGTCACTTAATTGCGATTCGGCTGTTCGGAATTCCGGACTGGTTCGACTGGATAGCACTGCACTCGATAATTGTAAGATGCAGGGTCGCTTGCGGCAGTACACCACACTTGGCGTAGATTCCCGACTCTTTAAAAACCATCAGGCATGGGGTATGCAGAATGCGTTGGAAGCTGGTGTGAAGTTCCAGTTCGAAAATCAGCGTCGCCGTCAGCAAAACTTTGTAACCTATAACGATTATGTAAATGGACTGGGCATGACCACGGCGGAGAACCAGCGACGTCGAACAGAAGCCTTGTCAGCATACGTCTCCAACCGTACAGAGCTCAATGAACGACTGGCATTGACCCCAGTCATTCGTGTTGAAAATATTCGTAATAAAAGAACCTTCTATGCCGCCGATGGTAATTCCATTACAGATGCGGACAGCGGCTCATTTACGCGTTCTTTCACTGAGTTCATACCGGGTATTGGTGGAACCTACCAGTTGAGTGATAGCAGCACGTTGTATGGGGGAGTGCATCGAGGATTTAGCCCACCTCGAGTGGAAGACTCCTTTACACAATCGGGCGCAACTGTGGATTTAAATTCGGAAAAAAGTGTGAATGCCGAAATTGGTTTACGCACACAACTCACTGAAAATATGGGTTTCGATGTCGCATTTTTCCGCAATAACTTTAGCAACCTGGTAGCTGTTGGCAGTATTGCGAGCGGCTCCACCAACTATTCCGAGGGCAAAGCTCTGTTGCAGGGTCTTGAAGCGGCAGGCCAGTGGGATCGAATGACCAAACAGTTAGCGGGAAATTTATTCACTCGGATGTCGCTAACTTACCTTCCCACAGCCGACCAGTCATCGGCATTCGTTCGTCCCGGTGGTGCCGGTACGATCAGTGGTACCGGTGCGGGTAAGCGTTTACCATATACGCCTGAGTATCTGCTTACTCTGACAATAGGTTATCGAGCTCCTGAGCATTGGAATGCGCGCGTTGAATATGTGTATGTTAGCGAACAGTTCTCAGACTTCAGCAATACCATAACTCCTTCTGCAGGTGGTAATGGACAAACTGGTTTGATTGATTCCTATAGTGTACTTAACGCGGTATACAACTATACGATCGGTAAAGCGACACTGTTCCTCTCTGCAAAAAACCTCGCTAACGAAACCTACATCGTTGATCGAACCAGAGGAATTCAAGTTGGTATGCCACGTACTATACAAGCCGGACTTAAATACGCATTTTAATCGGCTTAAGTATTCAAAACTCTAAGTAATCAAAATCAATTGTTAACCCTCTCTTAACTTTGTGTGTAGAGTTTTTTGTTTGTATGCACACTAGTAGCTAGGTTAAGTGCAGCTGTAAAGCTGAGCACGGCAGATATGCGAGGGAGTGGTGATGCATAAGCAAACAAATGATGGCTTTACATTGATAGAGATTTTAATTGCTATGAGTTTGGTCTCTATCGCGATGATGATTAGCTTGAATGCGCAATTTAGGAGCAGGCAGGCAGCGCTAAACTATCAATATAAAAACATCGCGATGCGTCATGCCGCTGAACTCGCAACATGGTTGGGCTTGGTTGAGGAGTTTTCTAGGAATAGCGCTGAGAACGAAAAAAATATTCCCTCATTGCTGCGTGCTACTTTAAAAACCAATCAAGCCAGCAGTCAAATCACTTGTTTTTATGCTGAGTGCAATCTAACGCAACAACTGCAGTTTGATTTCACGAATTGGCAGCATCGTTTGAGTATGCAAGTACCTGGAGCGCGTGTTGAGGTTTGTCGTGATGATCAAGTCTGGCAAAGCGATAGTCATACATGGCGTTGGGAATGCGGTGGTGATGATCAGTCACCTACGGTGATAAAGATTGGTTGGCCACTAACAGCTAACCATCAAAGTTTTACTCCCTCGGTGGTGTTGGCGGTAGGGCCAATTTCATTATGAAAAGGCGTAAGCCTTATGCATCGACAGACGGTACTGTTTTAGCAGAATATTTAATCGCATCGACTTTAGGTATTGCAGCAGTATTAGCTGCGATTGCAGTGATGCAGCATACCAATGCGAGCTATGCTTGGTTGCAAGAAAATGCAGTCATGGAGGAGCATGCAAATTATGCACTCGACACCATAGCGCGTGCAGTTAAGCAAGCGGGGTATCGTGATTATGTCATTCCTATTGCTGGCTATGATGCGATTGCTGAAGGTGATTTTATTCATGGTGCAGATGATAGATCCATGAAAGCTATATCGGCAGCATTAGAAGACTTAGAGTTAAACGCTATCAATGGTAGTGATGTTTTAGCGATACATTTTTCTGGCTCTGCAAATAAGCATGATTTAGGCATGATTAATTGCGCGGGTTTTGCAGTCAGACGTGCCACATCTGTTTCTGATGATTTAGGTTGGAGTATTTTTTATGTGGCAAAGAATACTCTTGGCGAGTCTGAATTACGTTGTAAATATAGAGGTTCACAGCAATGGCAATCACAAGCTTTGATTGCTGGTGTAGAGAGTTTTCAGGTGTTATATGGCGTTGATACTGATGGCGACGGATTTTGTAACATCACACTTAACGCAACAGCCATTGATGAGCACGATAAAAGTAATGAGGTAGTTAACCACGCCCATATAGCATGGTGGTCTAGAGTGGTATCAGTGCATGTGTCCTTGCTTTTGCGAGCAGCAAATAAATCTAGTCAAACAAGCAAGTTAGAATTTATTGATTTATTCGGTAAAGATTATGCAGATCATTTTGCGCAGCGAGATCGTGGCACGCATTTATCTTTAAAAAATTTCCCTTCTGAGTCGCAATCAAGATTGCGTCGTGTGGTGAGATCCGTGATTTATCTGAATCAACCCTTAACCGCGTTTGATTAGTGATGGTTAAGTTACGGTTCATTAATCAGTTTCAATGTAGTGCGATGCGCGGTATGGCGCTATTGAGTTGTGTGCAAATTTTATTTACAGCCTCTATATTGATGATGTCATCCGGATTGATGCTCACTGAATCTGCACTCTTAAGCTCACATACTCAAGAAAAGAACATTGCACTTCAGGCGGCGCAATCTGCCTTAGCTGATGCGAGAGTTGTGATCAGCAAAGGCTTAGTCGAGACTATATCTTCATCAAATAAAAATATTTTATATGGCAGCTTAACGGGGAATCGCTTGCAGCTAGGTGGTCGTTTGCAACCCAAGCAATTACCTTGGTATCGCATACAGCAATTTGAATTGCCTCATATAAAAAATACCATCAAAGAGGAAGCGAGTGCAACTCAGTCGGCGACTAGACATCTTTATCGAGTCACGATATTGGCGTTTGGAGCGCAGTCGAGTACACAAGTGATACTGGAATCCGATTTTTCTAAAGCCGGTTGTGAGCAAGATCATGCATGTGAAAATTTTTCACTACGTAGATTGAATTGGCGATTGTTAGATCAACTGCCAGCTGATTGGTAGCTTTATCTAGCGGTTATTGAATAAATTAATGTGAGTTAGCTGATGCTCATGAAATCTCCTTCAGTGTTTCTTAATGGATTTTCATTGATGGAGCTTATGACATTACTAAGCATTAGTGCCATTTTGATTTCTTTAGCAAGACCATCCATGCAAGACTTTATTGACACAGTGCGAGTAGTCACAGCTGCTAATCAACTTTATTCTGCTATAGGGCTGACGCGTTCTGAGGCGATGAAACGTGGAGTGCGTGTGGACTTGATTCCATTGCAAGCGAAAGATTTTTCAGATGGATGGGTAGTAATAATCGATAGCAATACAAATCATGTGGCGGATGCAGGAGAAATTATTGTGCAGCGTAGCGCAAGCCTACCTGATCGTTTAATAATTAAAACGCAATTACGTGATAACGCTGCACCTTATCTTGCTTTTGATCCTAGTGGGCGTCCTCGCAGTAATGCAAGTAGTGATTTACCGCAGATAGGCTCACTACTTCTGACTGTGGGTCAGAAAAAACGTAAACTCATTATGGCCTTTCTGGGGCGCGTCAGAATCTGTGATCCGGATAAAACTCCCTCAACTTGTTAGAATAGCGTTCACTGTTTTTCTTTTTGCCTATTTACTGGGCTAGTCTTTACGCTAAATTTTCTGTGAACATTACTAACGATATTGAAGGTATGCGCCGTGCGTTGAAGCAGGCTGCAAAAAGTCTATTCATCGCTACGCCTAATCCGCGCGTAGGTTGTGTGATTGTGCAGAATGGTGAGATTCTGGCTGAAGGTCATACCCATGCACCTGGTGAAGCGCATGCTGAAGCAGATGCATTGCGTAATGCAGCTGCAGCAGGTAAGCAAGTGCGAGGTGCAACTGTATATGTAACCCTAGAGCCTTGTAGTCATCAGGGGCGTACTCCGCCTTGTGCGGATGCATTGATTGCTGCCGGAATTAAACGCGTGGTGATTGCTACCCTAGATTCAAATCCTCTCGTTGCTGGCGGCGGTGTGACACGATTGCAGCAAGCTGGAATAGAAGTTGTGACGGGTGTGTTGGAAGTAGAAGCGCGTGAAATAAATATCGGTTTCTTTTCGCGCATGGAGCGCGGTCGACCTTGGGTGCGAATGAAGATAGCCTCCAGTTTGGATGGTGGTACCGCGCTCTTAAATGGCAGCAGTCAATGGATAACCTCTGAAGCAGCTCGTGAAGATGGTCATGTGTGGCGAGCACAGTCTTGTGCCATTCTGACTGGCATCGGTACGGTGGATCAAGATGATCCACAAATGAATGTTCGCGCGATTGCTACTACACGTCAGCCTAAGCGCATAGTGATTGATAGTAAATTACAAATTAATCCGGATGCGAAAATTTTGCATGGCGGTGGGACTTGGATTTTTGCAGTAAGTGCCAAGCGCGAACAAATAGCGCGTTTGCAAGATGCTGGTAATGAAGTCATTTTGCTGCCGGATACGCATGGCAAAGTTGATTTAGCTGAACTCATGCGTGAATTAGGAAGACGTGAAATCAATGAGCTGCATTTAGAAGCAGGATTTAAACTCAATGGCTCATTACTCAAGAGCGGCTGTATTGATGAGCTACTGATTTATTTAGCGCCTTCATTATTAGGGCAGTCTATGGGAATGGCGAATTTACCGACGCTGATTGATTTAGCAGATCGTTTGCAATTTAGCTTTCATGAGGTTAAACAAATAGGTAAGGATTTACGTTTGCGTGCACGTGATATTTCATTAGCAAAGTCTTCTAGCTCTGGAAAATAAAAATATGTTTACAGGAATCGTAGCAGCAGTTGGTCGTATTACTACTATCACCGCATTGGATGAGCATGATGCTCATGCCGGTGTACGTTTACATATTGCAGCCGGTGCACTAGCGCTTGAGGATGTCGCAATTGGCGACTCTATCGCTATTAATGGCGCTTGCATGACAGTGACACAAAAAACAGACAATGCATTCACTGTTGATGTATCACGTGAAAGCTTGAATTGCACAGTAGGCTTGGATACAGTCGGTGAAGTCAATCTTGAAAAAGCACTGACCTTAGCTGATCGCTTAGGTGGGCATTTAGTTTCAGGGCATGTGGATGGCTTGGGCACTGTTATGCGCTTTGAGCCTATAGGCGAATCCTGGGAGTTAGTAATCGAAGCGCCAGCATCGCTAGCTAAATATCTTGCTTACAAAGGGTCGATAGTGGTCAATGGTGTTTCTCTGACCGTGAACCGTGTCAGTGATAGCGCAACAGGTTGTGCAGTGTCGATTAATCTCATTCCGCATACGATAGCGGCTACCACCTTAAAACACTTAGAAAGTGGTTCACAAGTGAATTTGGAGATAGATTTAATTGCGCGTTATGTAGAGCGCATGCTCTCGGTACCGAGCTTAAAGCCATCGATGCCAAATTAGCACGCTTCATCACTTAATAATAGGCTAAGGCTAGTTGGCCGAAATCCTATAAAATGTGCGACCATTCTGGATTAGCTCATGTCACTCTCAAGCACAAAAGAAATTATTGCCGAGCTACGTGCCGGCCGCATGGTCATACTCGTTGACGAGGAAGATCGTGAAAATGAAGGCGATCTCGTTTTAGCCGCCGACTTTGTTACGCCCGAAGCCATTAACTTTATGGCTAGATACGGTCGTGGATTGATTTGCTTAACGTTGACGGAACAGCGTTGTGAGCAATTAAATCTATCCATGATGACGACCCGTAACGGTACTTCCTATGGCACCAACTTTACGGTATCGATAGAAGCGGCAGACGGTGTCACTACTGGTATCTCCGCAGCAGATCGTTCACGCACAATAGAAGTTGCAGTTGCGCGGCATGCAAAGCCAAATGACATCGTACAGCCCGGCCATATTTTTCCATTACGTGCGCAACGTGGTGGCGTGTTGATGCGTGCAGGTCATACAGAAGCAGGTTGTGATTTAACTGAATTAGCGGGTTTAACACCGGCGGCTGTCATCTGTGAAATTCTAAAAGACGATGGCACCATGGCACGCTTGCCTGATTTAATGGAATTTGGGCGTGAACATCAACTCAAAATCGGCACGATTGCGGATTTGATTCATTACCGTAGTCAAAACGAAAGTATTGTAGAACGCGTAGCAGAACGCATGATGCAAACACCTCACGGCAATTTCCGTGCGATTGCTTTTCGCGACAAGCCTAGTCGGGGTGCACACCTAGCCTTAGTACATGGTGAGATAGCTGGTGATAAAGAAGCGTTGGTAAGAGTCCATCAACCTGTATCCGTACTTGATCTACTTGAAACCGAAGCCACCACGCATTCATGGAGTATGGCTGCCGCTATGAATGCGATACAAAAATCTGAGCGTGGTGTTTTAGTGTTATTGAATTGCGAAGAATCTGCCGATCAGTTTTTTACACAATTTGATGCACTCACATCACCGCAACCAGAAAAGCAAACTGCAGGGCGTGGTGCACGTATGGATTTACGTACCTATGGAATTGGTGCACAAATTTTGCGTGATCTGGGTGTAAAGAAAATGAAGTTATTGTCTAATCCAAGAAAAATGCCCTCTATGATTGGCTTCGATTTAGAAGTAGTGGGATATCAAAGTAGTCCGAATAATTGAGGGAGTCATCATGAGCGTAGGTAGCTATAAGCCAGATTTTCAAGGTGCAGGTTTGCGCATTGGTATTGTGCAAGCACGATTCAATGAAGATATTGGTCATGGATTACTCGCTGCATGTTTGAGTGAATTAAATAATTTAGGTGTGGCGGATGAAGACATCTTGCATGTAACTGTGCCAGGTGCATTAGAAGTCCCACTGGCTTTACAAAAAATGGCAGAGACAGAACAGTTTGATGCCTTAATTGCTTTGGGTGCAGTGATACGTGGCGAGACCTATCACTTTGAATTAGTGTCGAATGAATCTGGTACTGGCATTACACGCATAGGCTTAGATTTTGGTATTCCGATTGCAAATGCAATCTTGACCACAGAAACAGATGAGCAGGCAGAAGTGCGTATACAAGAAAAAGGTGCTGATGCAGCACGTGCTGCGGTGGAGATGGCGAATCTCATCGCTGCAATGGAAGAATTAGCTGAGCCCTCAGAAGACGATTAAGGCATACACCGTATGAATCAAAAATCACAGCATGCCAATCCGAATAAGAATCGGCCTCCACGCCATAGAGCGCGTGAATTTGCTTTGCAAGGCATTTATCAATGGTTATTGAACCAAGAAGATACTGGTGTCATTGATGCGCATATACGCAATACGCATGGATTTGAAAAAGCAGATGCAGAGCATTTCGATATTCTTTTACATGGCGTCATTAAAAATGCAGAGTCCTTACGCTCTAGTATTGCCCCCTTCATTGATCGTAGTATTGAAGAACTATCGCCGATTGAACATGCTGCCATATTGATTGGTACCTTTGAACTCGCTCACCATTTAGAAATTCCTTATCGCGTTGTGATTAATGAAGCAGTAGAGCTCACTAAATCATTTGGTGGTATCGATGGTCATAAATATGTGAATGGCGTACTCGATAAGCTAGCAGCCACATTACGTGCTGAAGAAGTTGCTGCACGCAGCTAATTCAATTTTTCAAGCGATCTATGTCTATTAACTTATCGCTTGCATCACGTCTGGAAAAAATTGAACCTTTCCATGTGATGGAGTTAATTAAAATGGCAGCGGCGTTGGAACAGCAGGGTCGCTCCATTATTCACATGGGCATAGGCGAACCTGATTTCTCCGTTGCGCAACCCGTTAATGATGCAGCAAGCGCAGCGATTGCTGCCGGTAAAACACGCTATACCCATGCCACGGGTTTGCCTGAGCTACGTGAGGCAATCTCTCAGCACTATCAAACTGCTTACGGCATAACTGTTCCTGCGTCGCGCATCATCATTACAGCAGGTGCTTCAGGCGCATTGTTATTAGCTTGTGCCGCTTTAGTTGAGGTGGGCAGTGAAGTGTTAATGCCCGATCCTTGCTATCCCTGTAATCGTCATTTTGTTTCTGCATTTGAAGGTATTCCGCAATTAATTCCCAGTGGACCTGCAGAACGTTTTCAATTATCAGCAGCTTTAGTAAAACAACATTGGGGTGCTAACACGCGCGGTGTCTTGCTTGCATCACCTTCTAATCCTACTGGCACAACCATAGAAACCACAGAGCTCGCACAGATTGTGGACTTAGTGCGTGAGCGACAAGGTTTTACTTTAGTTGATGAAATTTATCAGGGGCTCACTTATGATGCAGCGCCTTATAGCGCGCTTGCATTGGGTGAAGATGTGATTGTGATTAACAGCTTCTCAAAATATTTCAACATGACAGGATGGCGTTTAGGTTGGTTAGTTATGCCGCCTAACTTATTACCTGCAATTGAAAAGCTAGCGCAGAACATGTTTATTTGTGCCTCTAGCATTGCGCAACATGCTGCATTAGCTTGTTTCACACCAGAGTCGCTGTCTATATTTGAATCACGCAAAGCAGAGTTTCATCGTAGACGTGATTACATCGTGCCCACTTTACGTGATTTAGGATTCAATATTCCTGTGACACCGGATGGTGCATTTTATGTGTATGCAGATTGCAGTGCATTCTCGAATGATGCTGATGCATTGACCAAAGATATCTTGAATAAAACGGGTGTGGTTATAGTGCCAGGTTTAGATTTTGGTCCACACACAGCAAAAAACTATATCCGTGTTTCCTACTCCACTTCCATGTCGCAATTACAAGAAGCAGTAAAACGACTGCGAGCCTATTTGCATCCGTAACGCCATACCTACTGAACAGTGAAAGTAGGGCGCAATGCATTGCGCCGTATGAAAGATGAATTAAATCTTGTTGTCTTGAACAGAACGAGCTTCTGCTTCTTGCAAGGGTGATCGATTAGGATTCACTAAAGGTGATGCAAGCGGTTGAGTGATAGCAGGTGCTGTCTTACCTTGTGAGACATATTGCAGTCGTTGATACTCTGCGAGTACACGTGCACCATAGCCATTATCTGTACGTTTATTTCCTGCGCCAACATAGAGTTTAAGAGCAGCTTCAACTGAACCACCGCGACGTAAATAGTCTTTCAGTATGAGAGCGCCTGCACGAATATTTGCGACAGGATTCAATGCAGATTTACTGCCATCTTTATGTGCAAATTTTTCGCTATGTACTCTAGACATCACTTGCATCAAACCTTGCGCGCCTACATGGCTTTCAGCAAAAGGATTCATGCGTGATTCAATCGCCATCACAGCCAGAATTAAGAGTGGATCTATGCTGACTTCTTTTGCGCTGGAATAGGCAGCATCAACTAACATTTTGCTGGCACTGCCTGCAATTTTGTAACGACGCGCTAACCATTTAGTGACTCTACGTTGTTCGCCTGCTTCCATGATTTGTTCATAGCTTGCAGGGCTAATGACGGCATTCTGTTCTGATGAACTTTCATTTAAAGCTAATGTCTCAGCAAAAGCTTGCGATTGTGCTTCGGTTTCTAGTTCTAAGTTATTTGTGTTAGCTGAGAGTTGCGTGAATTCCTCACTCAATTGCGGTTTGAATGTAGTGAGAGTAATCCCTGCAATACCTGTTAACAGTATGAGTGTGAACAGGCGAGGTGCACTAATTTTAAAATTAAAACTAAGAATAGCTAAGCGCTTACTCAGCGCATTGCGAACAGTCGCTGTATGGTCTGATAACAATTGTGTATAGCTTAGCGCTGCCAATATAAATCGATTCTTCATGAGTGCTCCTGAATCATCGCGGCCCTCAAAACGTCTGATAAAACCTGTCTGGCTTTATAACCCCGCTAAATCCAACCTACAGTTGTTGCGTAGCGAGTTGCCAACCTTGTTTAATCAGAAGCTCTGAGATGAGGCCAATTGCAAGCGTATAGAAATGCTTGAATTCACCGCGAAACAAAAAACATCATTTATCTGCAAATACTTATACAAATAAACGTCGGTGCTGCTCTTGGACTTAAATTGTGGATAAGACTAATTTAGTCTGAGCAATCTTGATTACGTGATCTAAACCAAACGCTAAATTCAACATAGATTTAGATGAAAATACAGTGTCTCCCACACTGCATAGTTCGATCTGTGATCGAACCGTCTACAAAAATTTGAGCGGATTGTAGGTGTGGGTATATACGTAGTCAATAATGGAAATCTTGATTTCTATAACCCAAAAATATAGAAATTTTATTTCTAAGTGGCATTCATTAGTAAAATCAGATGCTTGACACCTTTTCTTGAGGTGGAACCTTGAAGAATGAAGTAGGCGAAAAAATATGAAATATAACGATCTGCGGGACTTTATTGCCAAATTAAAACAACTTGGCGAATTAAAAGAAGTTGCGCTTCCAGTTTCACCTTATCTAGAGATGACGGAGTTGTGTGATCGGACTCTGCGAGCAGAAGGTCCTGCTTTGCTGTTTACGCATCCTAAAGATCACACCATACCGGTGTTGGGTAATTTATTTGGAACACCACAGCGTGTAGCGCTAGGTATGGGTGCTGATAACGTGAGTGAGTTGCGCAAGATAGGTCATGTGTTATCCATGTTGAAAGAGCCCGAGCCACCCAAAGGATGGAAAGATGCTTTGGGATTGGGGTCTTTGATAAAGTCAGTGTGGGATATGGCGCCTAAAGAGCTACGCTCTGCGCCGTGTCAGGAGATTGTGTGGGAAGGTCAAGATGTTGATTTAGCTAAGTTGCCAATTCAGCATTGCTGGCCAGGTGATGTTGCACCACTCATTACTTGGGGATTGGTGATTACCAAAGGTCCCCATAAGAAGCGCCAAAATCTTGGGATTTATCGCCAACAAGTTGCAGGTCGTAACAAGCTCATCATGCGTTGGTTGGCACATCGTGGGGGTGCCTTAGATTTTCGTGAACATTGCATTACCAATCCAGGTCAACCTTATCC
>Ga0209550_10004994_pt1 | contig 12501 bp, 11 predicted proteins | sample LauGreSuBDMM15SN_2_FD_187567 | JGI IMG/M metagenome (GOLD analysis project Ga0209550, IMG submission 187567) | Freshwater lake microbial communities from Lake Michigan, USA - Su13.BD.MM15.SN (SPAdes) (version 5) | ecosystem: Environmental > Aquatic > Freshwater > Lake | place: Lake Michigan... | reverse complement strand
AATCAGACTGCGGTGAAAAAGTTAGTTTTGCGGCGCGGTCGCGGCGGGGTCGGCGGAAGCATTTACCTGCGCCGCGTCAGCCACGTTAACAAAATGCGCCAGATCGGCGTCGCCGGACAGATCGGCCAGCTGGAAGGCTGCGGTCACATCATCCACGGCCAGCGATAGGTTCTTGACCACCTGCGATCCGGGCGAGGCGGGGCCATAGGTTTTGCCACTGACCGAGAAATAGACCGAAGCCGAATTGCCCGCACGCAACAACGGGGCTTGGGCCAAGGCCGGTACGCTGTAGCGTTCGCCAGCATCCAGCACCTTTTCAAACAGCACCGTGCCATCGGCCGCCGAGACGCGTACCCAAGCGGGGCGGACGGCCAGAATTTCCACACTCGGGGCAGCATCGGCCACGACCTGCACGTCAGGTTCCGCCGTTACCGCCTGTGCCACGGCTTGATCGACCGCAGATTGGGCAGGCATAACCGCCGCATTAGGGTTGATGGCTGCAATTGGTCCATCGCGCGGGGTCATCACCGGCACGCTCAAGGCCTGCGGGCTGTAAAGCCTATCGGCGGCAGCGTTGCTAACTGGGGCCGTTGCATCCCCCGCCTGCCCCGAAATCTGGGCCGATAGGGCCAAAGGCGCATCAGCCGCCACATCGCCCAAGGGCGCAATTTCGGCCACCACAACCGGGGCCTGATTGACCGGCGCAAGTTGCACGCGCTGCACTTCTTGCAGCAACGACCAGCCGCCGTAGCCCAAAGCTGCGACCAAAGCGATCAGCACCGCAAAAGATCCGATGGCCCCCGCTTCCACCTTGGAAAACAGGCCAGCTGCTTGCGGCACAAAACTGGAATGCACAAAGGGATCGTGCTTTTCGATGGGCACGCGGTTGCGCGCAGCCTTGATCATCTGCCCTGAAGCCGCCGCCGACATGCCATGGGCCACTTCAAACTTTGCCTCACGGCAAAAATGGGCAAAAACATCGTCGGGTTCCATGCCCAAGTAGCGCGCATAAGACCGCACATAACCCGCAACAAAACCCGGCGATTCGAAGGCCGAGGCATCTGCATTTTCGATGGCGGCGATATAGCTGGCTTTGATCTTCAACTCACGCTGCACATCCAGCAATGATTTGCCCATGGTCGCGCGTTCGCCGCGCATCAGATCGCCAAGACGCAATTCAAAGTCGTCAAAGCCCTTAGGCTTGTCCGCTTCTACCATCGGTGTGCGGATTTTCCGCCCGATCATGCGCCTTGTCCCCTTCCTGCCCCAGAGCAAATCTTATGTGCCCTTGATGAGCGACTCGTTTGCCGTCGTATTTCGTAAACCTTAGCACATGGCAAGGCGTTTTGCAGGTAAAGTTTTCAATAAGCGCCCACCCGCGCAGAGCTTTGAACGCTTTGCCATTACAACCAGCGCATAAGCCAAAAATTGCGGCACTCTCCCAGAGCGTGTGCTCAATTTTCAACCATGACGACCCGCCGCTTAAGGGGCTGGGCCGACCTCTAGCACGACAACACAAGCCTCGGTGCTGGGGTCGCGCTGGGCGTCACAAGCGGCAAGGGCAGCGGTATTGGCGGCTTGCGCGTCCGGAAAATCGCTAAGGGCCACGGCTGTCGCTGCGGGGGCGCCGTCTTGCAAAAAGCCGTCCGCAGGGGCCAAGGCAAGGGCTGCGAAATGGCTCGCGTCTTTTGAGGGCACAAACACACTCAACGCGTCGCGGTTGGTGGCGACAAGGCGCAGGGTTGCCAGCTCTTCCGCCTTTAGAAAGGGGTAAAGATGCAAGGTCACTTGGCTGGCGTCCAAGATGCTAACCTCGACCTGCACATCCTCGGCCAAAGCCACCCCGCCTGTCAGCGCAGCGGCCAATCCCCATCCCAACACCTTGCGCATTCTGTCTGCCTCTCTCATGCCTAACTTGTCCGTCTTTAGCGCGAAAATCGGCGGCTGGACAGTCCCTGTGCGCCTGTTAGGGTTGGCCCAGCCCTTATGCAAAGCAGAGATTGATATGCCCACGCCCCCCAACCTTGACGCCGTTTTGGCCCGTATCGACAGCGACCTGCCACAGGCGCTGGATCGCTTGATCGACTTGCTGCGGATCCCGTCGATTTCCACCGATCCGGCCTATAAGGTCGATTGCGCCCGTGCGGCCGATTGGCTGGTGCGCGATTTGGGCGAACTTGGCTTTGCCGCCAGCGCGCGCCCAACGCCCGGCCATCCGATGGTGGTGGCACATGGCGGAACTGGCAGCGGGACACATCTGCTGTTTTATGGGCATTACGATGTGCAACCGGTGGACCCTTTGGCCCTTTGGACGCGCGATCCCTTTGATCCCGCCATCGAAGAAACCCCCAAGGGTCAAGTGCTGCGCGGGCGGGGCACTTCGGATGACAAGGGCCAGTTGATGACCTTTATCGAAGCCTGTCGCGCCTGGAAGGCAGTGCATGGCACCTTGCCCGGCAAGCTTACGATCTTTTTGGAGGGCGAGGAGGAATCAGGCTCGCCCTCCCTTATCCCTTTTCTCAAGGCCAATGCCCCCGAACTTAGCGCCGATGTGGCGCTGATCTGTGACACGGGGATGTTTGAAGGCCGCACGCCGGCTGTCACCACCATGCTGCGCGGGCTTTTGGGCGAAGAGTTGACGATCCACGCCGCCAACCGTGATTTGCATTCGGGCATGTATGGCGGGTTGGCGCAAAACCCGATCCATATTCTAACGCGCATCCTCTCGCGCCTGCATGACGCCGAAGGCCATGTCACCGTGCCCGGATTTTATGACGGGGTGGGCGAATTGTCCGATGATCTGCGGTCGCAATGGCAAAACCTGTCCTTTGACCATGCGCGGTTCTTGGGCGATGTGGGCCTTTCGGTGCCTGCGGGCGAGCAAGACCGCACACCTTTGGAAAAGCTTTGGTCGCGCCCCACGGCCGAGGTGAACGGCATCTGGGGTGGCTATACCGGCGACGGGTTCAAAACCGTGCTTCCGGCCGAGGCGCACGCCAAGGTCAGCTTCCGCCTTGTGGGTGACCAAGACCCCCATGTGCTGCGCCAAGCCTTTCGCGCTTGGGTTGAAGCGCAACTGCCCGCCGATTGCACTGTTGAGTGGAAAGGCCACGGCAATTCCCCCGCCTCGGTGATGCAAATCACCCATCCGGCCTTTGCCGCCGCCCGCCAAGCCTTGACCGAGGAATGGGGGATTGCTGCGGCCTTTGTCGGCGCAGGGGGGTCGATTCCCGTTGCGGGGTATTTCAAAACCTATCTCGGCATGGATGCGATCCTGATGGGCTTTGCCAAGGATGACGACCAAATCCATTCGCCCAATGAGAAATATGACATCACCAGCTTTCACAAAGGCATCCGCTCTTGGGCGCGGGTGTTGGAGAAGCTGGCATGATCCGCGATGCTGTCGCGGGCGACAGGGCCGCTTGGGAAGGTCTGTGGCAGGGCTATCTGGACTATTACCAGCAACCGCTTGCCCCTGCCATCACCGCCCACACTTGGGCCCGCCTGATGGACCCTGCCAGCCCCATGGGCCTGCGCGTGGCCGAGGTGGATGGTGTGGTTTTGGGCTTTGCCATGCACCACCATCACCCATCCAGCTGGGTGATGGGCGAGGATTGCTATCTTGAGGATCTGTTCGTAGCACCAGATGCACGTGGCCAAGGGCTAGGCCGCGCCCTGATCGCCGATCTGGCAGCCCTTGCCCGCGCGCGGGGCTGGCACAGGCTGTATTGGCACACCGATGTCGGCAACGCCGCGGCGCGCAAGCTTTATGACAGCTTTGTGCTGGCAGATGGCCATATCCGCTACCGCATGACCCTTTAGGGTAAAAACGAAACGCCCCCCGTTGCCGGAGGGCGTTTTCATTTGAACAAATGGCGCGGTGGACGGGGCTCGAACCCGCGACCCCCGGCGTGACAGGCCGGTACTCTAACCAACTGAGCTACCACCGCACATTTGCAGCCCCCTGGACGGGGATTTTACGTTCGGGGCGGGCGGGGAAGGCTGGCGCGGTGGACGGGGCTCGAACCCGCGACCCCCGGCGTGACAGGCCGGTACTCTAACCAACTGAGCTACCACCGCAAAGCCATCCGGGCCCGCCCGAACGTGTCGGGGTATTACGGAAGCATGACAGCGGCGTCAAGCGTCCATGGTCAAAATTCTGGCCCAAGGCCCCTTTCCTGACCCGTCCTTGCACGGGCAAGCTTAGCGGTCAGGCGCGGGGATGAATTCAGCACTGTCACCAGGGGGCAGTTGAAAGCGTCCATGCTGCCAATCGCCAGCGCGCCAGGCTTCTTTGGCAGCCTCGATCCGTTCTTTGGAAGAGGCCACAAAGTTCCACCAAATATGGCGCGGCCCTTCCATCGTAGCGCCCCCCAGCACCATCAGGCGCGCCCCTTGCGGGCCCGCCGTAACGCCAAGCCTGTCGCCGGGGCGAAACACCAGCATTTCCCCCGCGCGGTGGGTCAACCCGCCCACCGAAACCTCGCCCTGCAAGACATAAATGCCGCGATCCTCGTGGGTGTCGGGCAAGGGCAACACAGCGCCTGCAGCCAAGGTGGCATCAGCGTAAAGCGCCTCTGACGGGGCGCAGGCCCCTTGAACGCCCCAAGCATTGCCCAAGATCAAGCGCACGTGCTTGCCTTCGGCCTCAAGCACAGGCAGGTCAGCTTCGGGCACATGAACAAAGGCTGGCGCGTCATCTTCACGGGCTAGCGGCAGGGCAAGCCAAGTTTGCAAGCCAAACAGGCTTTGCGGCGCTTGGCGGGCGGGGCCGTCCATCCGTTCGGAATGGGTGATCCCCTGCCCTGCCACCATCAGGTTGACGGAACCCGGATCAATCCAAGCGTCTGTCCCCAATGAGTCGCGGTGATGGATATGGCCTTTCAGAAGATAGGTCACCGTGGCCAAGCCAATATGGGGATGCGGGCGCACATCGATGCCCTGCCCTGTCAGAAACTCTGCCGGACCCATTTGGTCAAAGAAGATAAACGGCCCCACCATCTGCCGCTGGGTCGAGGGTAAGGCACGGCGCACTTCAAACCCGCCCAGATCACGAGCACGCGGGATGATAACCGTTTCAATCGCATCCACAGCACTGCCCAACGGAATTGAACGATCAAGGTCGGGGTTCCAGCTCATCTTCGGGCTCCTGTCTTTGGGCCTATATAGGCGCAAAGCGCCAAAGCCAAAAGCGCAGCGCTGCACAGAAGCTGTTCGAAAGGGCACGGCGGGGGAAATGGTGGGTCGTGACGGGCTCGAACCGCCGACATTCTCGGTGTAAACGAGACGCTCTACCAACTGAGCTAACAACCCGCAGGGTGCGGTCTAGCCAAGGTCTGCCCGCAACGCAATCCCCTTTGAACGCACAAAGCGCGCCCTTTTGGGGGCGCGCCTGGCTAAGATGGTGGGCGATAACGGATTTGAACCGCTGACATCTTCGATGTGAACGAAGCGCTCTACCGCTGAGCTAATCGCCCGATGACGGCTTGTTAGTCGGGTTCGAAATCAGCTGCAAGGGGCCGAAGCGCGAAGCCTTGGCCAAAGTGACAGATTCTTGACAGAGGCGGCTTTGAACGGATTGAAAAAAGCCGGCTGAAGATCGAAGGGGCACAGATTTTTCGCAGAAAAATCGACTGGCCCAACCCGATTTTTCTGCGAAAAATCATGGCCTAAAGCAAAAGGCGCCCCGTAGGGCGCCTTTTTTCGTCAATGTGCCGTTGGCGCGGCCACTTCGTCACGCCGCGCTTGGCGGGCAAGGGCTGCGGCTTCTTCTGCCGCCTCGTCCCATTCTACGGGTACGGGCTCGCGCACCAAGGCGATTTTCAGCACTTCGCGCACGTGGCTCACGGGAATGATCTTCAACCCCTGTTTCACATTATCGGGAATGTCGATCAAATCCTTGGCGTTTTCTTCTGGGATCAAGACCGTCTTCATCCCAGCCCGCAGGGCTGCCAGCAGCTTTTCTTTCAAGCCACCAATGGGCAAAGCATTGCCGCGCAGGGTAACTTCACCCGTCATGGCCACATCTTTGCGCACCGCAATGCCAGTGATCACCGACACAATCGATGTCACCATCGCCAAGCCTGCCGAGGGGCCATCCTTGGGCGTCGCCCCTTCGGGGACGTGCACGTGAATGTCCATCGTTTCAAACTTGGGCGGCTTCACCCCCAGTTCGGGGCTGATCGAGCGGACATAGGACGCCGCCGCATCAATCGATTCCTTCATCACATCGCCCAGCTTGCCGGTGGTCTTCATCCTGCCCTTACCGGGCAGGCGCAGGGCTTCGATCTGCAAGATCTCACCCCCTACAGAGGTCCAAGCCAATCCGGTGACAACACCCACCTGATCTTCTTTTTCGGCCAGCCCGTGGCGATAGCGCTGCACGCCCAGATACTCTTCCACCTTGGCCACATCGACATCGACCGACGTGGTTTTGGCTTTCAGAATATCCGTGATCGCCTTGCGACCCAACTTGGCAATCTCGCGTTCCAAGTTCCGCACACCGGCTTCGCGGGTGTAGTAGCGGATCACATGGGTCAAAGCGGCGTCCGACACGGCAAATTCACCGCGCTTGAGCCCATTGGCCTTGACCTGCTTTGGCAGCAAATGGCCCTTGGCGATTTCCAGCTTTTCGTCTTCGGTGTAACCCGACAGCGGGATGATCTCCATCCGGTCCAGCAGCGGACCGGGCATGTTGTAGGAATTGGCCGTGGTGATGAACATCACGTTGGACAGGTCGTATTCGACCTCCATGTAATGGTCGGTGAAGGTGGCGTTTTGTTCAGGGTCCAGCACCTCTAGCATGGCTGACGCTGGGTCGCCACGGAAGTCTTGGCCCATCTTGTCGATTTCATCGAGCAAGATCAGCGGGTTGGTGGTTTTCGCCTTTTTCAGCGCCTGAATGATCTTACCGGGCATCGACCCGATATAAGTGCGCCTGTGGCCGCGAATTTCCGATTCGTCGCGCACCCCGCCCAACGAGATGCGGATAAACTCGCGCCCCGTGGCCTTGGCAACCGAGCGGCCAAGGCTGGTCTTTCCCACACCCGGAGGGCCTACAAGGCACAAGATCGGCCCCTTAAGCTTGGCCGAACGGGCTTGCACCGCCAGATATTCCACAATGCGCTCTTTGACCTTGTCCAAGCCGTAATGGTCTTGGTCCAGGACCTTTTGCGCCTCGATCAGGTCTTTTTTCACACGGCTTTTGACACCCCAAGGAACCGACAGCAGCCAATCCAGATAGTTGCGCACCACGGTGGCTTCCGCACTCATCGGGCTCATGGATTTCAGCTTTTTGAACTCGGCTTCTGCCTTTTCGCGGGCTTCTTTGCTGAACTTGGTCGTGAAGATACGCTCTTCCAGCTCGGCCAGCTCGTTTTGGCCTTCCTCGCCGTCGCCCAACTCCTTCTGAATGGCCTTCATCTGCTCATTCAAATAGTATTCGCGCTGGGTCTTTTCCATCTGGGTTTTCACCCGCGATTTGATCTTTTTCTCGACCTGCAGCACCGACATCTCGCCCTGCATATGGCCAAAGATCTTCTCGAGCCGCTCGGCCACATCCAGCGTTTCCAAGATGTCTTGCTTGAGCGCCACATCCGCACCCAAATGCCCTGCGACCAAATCGGCCAGACGCGCCGGTTCGGTCGTGTCAGCCACTGCTTGCAGCGCCTCTTCGGGGATGTTCTTTTTGATCTTGGCGTAGCGTTCGAATTCACCCGTCACCGAGCGCAGCATGGCCGCGGACGAGGCTTTATCGCCGGGCACTTCAGTCAACCGCGACACACGCGCCTCAAAGAACGAGGGGTTGTCGACAAATTCGGTGATCTTCACGCGGCCCTTGCCTTCGACCAGCACCTTCACCGTGCCATCGGGCAATTTTAGCAGTTGCAGCACATTGGCCAAAACGCCCACGCGGTAAATGCCATCAATCGCTGGGTCATCGACCGAAGGGTCAATCTGGCTGGACAGCAAGATTTGCTTATCATCGGCCATGACCTCTTCCAAGGCGCGGACCGATTTTTCGCGGCCCACAAACAAGGGCACAATCATATGGGGAAACACCACAATGTCGCGCAACGGCAACACGGGGTAACTGGGTGACAACTTGTCCGTCATCTTCGTTCCTTTCTAGCAGGAAGGCCTGTGTCCCGATCGTCGGCAACCTTCGGGCCTTCCCCTGCTCGCCAACTTTATCTGGTGTGGCCAAGGGGCCATGTCAACCATCCCTGCCCGTCTCATTTTCACGATCATGAGACGATGGGGGGCAAGGTGCAAGGTCCCGATTGGGTAGCGGGGCGCGCAAAAAGACAGGCTTGCGGCGCCGTGGGGGGTTATAAGGGCTCAATATCGCCTTGCGCGCGCTGGGCATGAAACTGGGCCACAAAGCCCGCCAAATCACCCGCGGCAATCGCACCCCGCAGGCCCTGCATCAACTCTTGGAAATAATGCAGGTTGTGCCATGTCAAAAGCATGCTGGAGATAATCTCTTCGGCCTTGAACACATGGTGCAGATAGGCGCGGCTGTAGCCTTGGCAGCAGGGGCAGGTGCAATCCTCATCAATCGGGCGCGGGTCGTTTTGGTGGCGGGCGTTCTTGATCGCCACAGGGCCGCGCCGTGTCCAAACCTGCCCCGTCCGGCCAGAGCGCGAGGGCAGCACACAATCCATCATATCAATGCCGCGCTCTACAGCGCCGACGATGTCATCAGGCTTGCCCACGCCCATCAGATAGCGCGGCTTGTCTTCGGGCAGCATGTCGGGGGCGTAGTCTAGCACGCCGAACATCGCTTCTTGCCCCTCGCCCACAGCCAGCCCGCCCACAGCATAGCCATCAAAACCAATGGCCCGCAGCGCCTGCGCACTTTCGCCGCGCAGATCGCGGTTCACGCCGCCTTGTTGAATGCCAAAGAGCGCGTGCCCTGGCCTGTCACCAAAGGCTTGGCGCGAGCGATCCGCCCAGCGCATCGACATCCGCATCGATTGCGCCACCGCCGCATCGGTGGCGGGCAAAGCGGGGCATTCGTCAAAGCACATCACAATGTCAGACCCCAAAAGGCGCTGAATCTCCATGCTGCGTTCGGGGGTCAGCAAATGTTTTGACCCGTCGATATGCGAGGAAAAGCGCACACCCTCTTCGGTCAGTTTGCGCAAAGCCGACAGGCTCATCACCTGAAACCCGCCGGAATCGGTCAGGATCGGGCGCTGCCAGTTCATGAACCTGTGCAACCCGCCCAAAGCCGCGATGCGTTCCGCCGTGGGGCGCAGCATCAAATGGTAGGTGTTGCCCAAGAGAATATCCGCCCCCGTGGCGCGCACGGATTCTGGCAGCATCGCTTTGACAGTGGCCGCCGTGCCCACCGGCATAAAGGCCGGCGTGCGAATATCGCCGCGCGGGGTGGAAATCACCCCCGTGCGTGCGCGGCCATCCTTGGCGTGAATGTCAAAAGCAAAGCGTTGGGTCATGGCGGTCTCCGTTCGCTTGCCCTTCTGCGTCAGACGGGCCGGAAAGCCAAGGGCGGGCGGCGCAGACTTACGCCCAGCACCCGACCCTTATCCACCCTGCGCCAGCAAGAAATGCCGCACATGGGGCAGAACCACCTCACTCGCCTCGATGAAAATCGCGTGTTTGAGCTTGTCGAGGATCACCAGCTCTGATCCCGCAAGCGCCTGATGGATAAGCGTGTTCAGGCGCGGGTTGCAGCCACCATCCAACGCGCCGGTGATGATCTGGCAGGGGGCTTTCACCTGATCCAGCCATGGGGCCATTTCAGTTTCAGCATAGATATCAAAGACATTCAGAAAGACATTCGCGTCGGTGTCCATCACCTGACGCTTGCGCCAGTCGATCACATCGGGGCGGGCGGCGCAAAATGCATCGGTGAACCAGCGCGCGGTCAGCGTATCCAGCACCGGACCGATCCCCTTTTCGCGCATCAGTTTCACCACGCCCATCACCTTGGCGCTGTCATCTTCGGTGCGAAAGGCGGCAGTTGACCACAGGCCCAGCGACAGCACCCTGTCAGGATAACGCAGCGCATAGCGCGGCCCGATCATGCCACCCAAGGAGTGCCCCGCAAAATGCGCCTGTCCGATCCCAAGCCGCGCGCGCAATTCCTCTAGATCATCCACCAGATCATCCAGCCCAAACCGCCCTTGCGGTAAGGGCGAAAGCCCATGCCCACGCAGGTCGTAGGAGATGCAGGTGAACCGATCGCTTAAGCCTTCGACCAGCCGATCAAACGTGGCCCGCCGCGCGCCAATGCCGTGGATCAAGAACAGGGCCGGCCCCTCGCCCGCCACCGAATAGGCGCTGCGCATGTTTTATTCCTTGGGGTCAGAGGCCAAGCGCCCCGCCGTGGCCCAATCACTTTTGGCCACATCGCCAAAGATGATCGTCACCGAAGCAGGCGTGCCTCCGCAGGTATCGACCCAAGCCTTGGTCACAGCCTCGGCACAGGCGCGCTTTTGGTCGGTGGTGCGGCCTTCAAACATATCAATACGGATCACGGGCATGGCGGCTCCTTAAGCGGCGATGGGGTGGGGGCGAAACTGCGGCATGATCTCGGCCGCAAATTGGGTCATCATGGCCAGCGTCTCGTCTTGCGGCTGGCCGAAGTTCGAGGTGACGATGATCTCGTCAATCCCAAGGGCAGCATATTCGCCCAGACGCTCGATCATCTGATCCTTTTGGCAGATCAAGATGTTTTGGCCCAGCTCTTCGGGGGTTTGGGCACGCGGCAGCGGGCGGATGATGCCCTGATCCACAATCCCGGGCCCGCCAAAGACATTGTCAAAGCTAGAGTAATAGCGGTGTGCAAAGGCCACCATCCGGCGGCGCTCGGCTTCGGAATTCACCAGATACACCCCGCGCTGCAGCGACAAGCGGTTGGCATGGCCGCCCGCAGCCTTGCCGCGATGAAAGGCCGAAACCTGCGCCTCTAGCTGGCCATGGGCGGCCCCCAAGGGCGTGGTTTGCACATGATAGCCCTTGGCTGCGGCCGCTTCGATCCCCGCAGGCAACATGACGCCCAGCATCAGGGGAATAGGGTCTTCGGGGCGCGGCATGATGGTCAGGGCGTCAAACTTGTAATGCACCCCGTCCCACGCCACATCCGCGCGGGTCAGCAGCGCTTCCAGCACCGCCAGCGCCTCTTCAAAGCGCGGTTTGGTTTCGGCAAAAGGAACAGCCATCAGGTCCGTCTCAAACCCAAAGGCGCCCTTGCCCACGCCCAGCATCAAACGGCCATCGCACAGGGCTTGGGCCTGAATAACCTCGCCCGCAAAGACGCGCATATCGCGCAGCGGCAGTTGGCAAACCGATGTCACCAAGCGCACCCGCTTGGTATGGGCTGCAATCTTGACCGCCATTTGCAACGGAGAGGGGATCAGCAAAATATTGACCAAATGATGTTCCGGCAGGCCCACACCGTCATAGCCCACGGCTTCCGCATGAATGGCCTGCGCCACCACATTGCGATAAAGCGCCTTGCCGCCCAAGGCGGGGTCCAGCATGTGGCTGGACAGAAAATGTACAAAGTCCATCGGATCCTCCGCTTTGGGCAAGACTTGTTCATCTGTGTCGCAGCGTCAACACTTCCCTTTCGCGCCAAGACCTGATTTCTGGCGGCATGAGCCAAACTTTCACCCCCAATCCGCGCCTTGGCCTTGCCTATACTTTGGCGGGCGCCGCCCTGTTCGTGCCCGATGCGCTGCTTGTGCGGTTGATCGGGGCCCATGTGATGGATGTCGCCATCTGGCGCGGCATGATTGGTGGGTCGGTCACGCTGGTGGGCACAGCGCTTTTTGCGCCACATCTGATTCCCTCGTGGCGGGTCTTGCTGTCTTGGCCCTCGCTCTTTCTGATCCTCGCGCAAGGACTTGGGTCGTTTTTGTATCTGATGGCCTTGGGGCAGACGAGTGTCGCCAACACTATGCTGCTTTATGCCTCCTCGCCGTTCCTCTCGGCCCTCTTGGCTTTTGTGCTTTTGCGCGAGCGGATCGCGCCTATGACGATGCTGTGCATGCTCGCCGTCTTTACCGGCGTGGGGGTTATTGCCAGCGGGTCGCTGGGCGGTGGGCATCTGTGGGGGGATTTCATCGCGTTCTTGAATGCTGCCTCTGCGGCGGCCTATTACGTCATCCTGCGCAAAACCGGCGCGCAAAGCCTGATCGTCTCGGCGGGGCTTGGATATTTTGCAACCGCCTTGCTGGCCTATCCTTTCGCGCCCCATGCCAGCTTTGATCTGGGGCAAATAGGCCTTGTCACCATCAGCGGCGCTGTGGTGTTGGCAGGGGGCTGTGCTTTGCAAATGATCGGCCCGCGCCACCTGCCCGCGGCGGAAGTGTCGATGATCACCATGCTGGAAATCGTGGCCTCCCCCTTGCTGGTTTGGGCCGTGCTCAGCGAGGCCCCTGCCCCTCTCACCCTGATCGGCGGCGGGGTCATCCTTGCGGCATTGATCACCCACGGCGTCTGGCGCCTGCGTCAAGACACCTAATCGCC
>Ga0209550_10004993_pt1 | contig 12503 bp, 10 predicted proteins | sample LauGreSuBDMM15SN_2_FD_187567 | JGI IMG/M metagenome (GOLD analysis project Ga0209550, IMG submission 187567) | Freshwater lake microbial communities from Lake Michigan, USA - Su13.BD.MM15.SN (SPAdes) (version 5) | ecosystem: Environmental > Aquatic > Freshwater > Lake | place: Lake Michigan... | reverse complement strand
CTGTTGGTGTAGGAGCTACTGTTGGTGTAGGAGCTACTCTCGGTGTAGGAGCTACTGTTGGTGTAGGAGCTACTGTTGGTGTAGGAGCTACTCTCGGTGTAGGAGCTACTGTCGGTCTAGGACCGGCTGAAGTTGTAGGAGCGGCTGAAGTTGTGGGACCTACTGTCGGTCTAGGACCGGCTGAAGTTGTGGGAGCGGCTGAAGACAGAACAGGGACGCACAATTTCAAATTTTCATCCCATTTCGTTCCAGGCGCGCAACATTCGCCCCCCTTGCATTTGTTAAACGCGTCCCACATACTATTTTTTTTGGAATCAGGAGAACCTGTGATAAGATTTCCTTCTTTGTCTTTCTTGGGAGGCTGTCTGACTATTTCATCATAATTTATATTATCTCGACCTGATAAATCCGCATATAAGATAATAATATAGATAATACCTATAGCAATAACAGATGCAGTCAAAACACTATATGCACTCTGAGGAAATATTGTAAACGCCCGACTCGCTAGAGTCAATCCAATGACACATAAAAGAGTAACCGAAAATACAATCATCATCTTGGAATAATGCGCATATTTCTTACGATATGTAGTATTCAAAAGGGCTTTTCGTTCTTGTTCCGCCTGTGCTTCATCTATAAGAGCCTGTTTTTCCAATAATCGTTTATGTTCAGTGTTTACAATTGCTTTCATCTCGTTCTGTTGTGTTAGAACCGCGCTACTCTCTGTATTCGCGCTATCATATTCACTAGAAAGAGACATCAATCGATTCTGCAACTCATTTACGTTAGCCACTATATTAGAAGCATTATCTACATTCGGATAAGAGTTTGACAAATCGACAATTTGATTCTGCTGAACATCAAAAATAGTTGATAAATCAAAATAACCATTAGTTGACATAATTTCTATAGTATCTACAGAAATTATATACATGGATCATTCTCTCGCAATCAATACGGCTAAAATCAATAACGACACCGCGGTCATTGTTCCTAAAACGTACAAAGAATTTTGCATAAAGCCGCTTTCGTTCGCGTCGAATGCAGTCTGTTCTCTCAATGTAGGAATGCGTTGATTGCGAAAATAAAGCAAAACGTTTCCACTTAAATCGCTATTGACGTTGTTATTCATCTTCGTTCGTTGTTCCAAATAAAGTGGAATATCATTATTCGATAGATCGTATAGGTTTTTGTTGATACCTATTTGTGTAGCGGCAAACCTCACATCTTTTGCTTTGACTGCCGCTATAGCATCTTGCGTATCTAGAACCGCCTGTGTGTTTTTCGTATCCATTCCTTCTAGACGATTCCGCATTCCCTCTGGTTGTAACTTAATGGAATCCCAAAAATTTCGATCGTCACTGGATGGATAATTTGCTCGTCTCATTGACCCATCTGGATGCAAATACTCACCACCGGATTGATATTTCGTTTTCGAGTATAAAATATTTCGCGCTTCATTTTCCAAACCTAAGAACTCGGAGTCAGCACATTTCCCTACTGCTTTATGTGTAGTAATCGGTGTTGAAGCTAAAGTATAATTCGAATACGCAAAAGAATTCGTATAATCAACCGTGTTTTTTACGTCTTGTTCTGAATTAACAAAAACCGCATTTGCACCACAACCCTCAACTTTCGGAAAATTAAAGGTTCGAATATTTAAAGTGGAAGTATTTTCGTCAACAGAAGTCAGCGCATCAGGACCAATAGGTCTTATCTGCGTAAACGTAGGGTTTTTGTCGGTTGTTCCTACTAGACATCTTGGAACATTATTCGATTTATAAGTATAATAAAAATTACAATCTGGTAAGTCATTACACTTTTTCTTACATTCATTTGGACCCGTAACGGGTGCCCCAGACGCAGGATTGTCGGGATAGTAATTCGGTAGAACGTCGTAAGACGATCCTTTATTAAATTTGATATCCATTGCAATCATCTCATATGGAATCTGAACGCCTCCAACAATTTGTTTTTGAGTTTTTATCTGAAACGCTTTACCCATGCGAATGTCAGAGTCGACGCGATTGATAGAAAAAACGACGGGCATGGAATTCGGATTATTCGCAACAGAAACGTCTGTATAAGTATTCCCGTCTTTCAGCGTTCCATATTGCATGACACCGCTCACTTTGTCATAATCATATTGTTTCTTTGCAAAATTATACTTTTGACTATTCATGAATTCGTAAAATTTATCACAATCCGCTTTCGACTCATTCTCCATGTCCATCGTATAACAATCGAATTTTCCGTATCGGAAATTCTCCAAGGATCTGGAGACGAATGCGCAATATACCAATTTGGGCAAATAGGATCCGTCATTGATAGTATACAAACACGTTTTTAAATCAAGTTGAGAAAGTGTAGAAGTGTTTGTAATTGTGAACGAAAATAAGCGGGGATTTTTAGGAGAATTATCCGAATCTGCGTAATATTGAATTCTTATTGGATAATATCTTTCTTCTGATACTACGATTGTAAAAGGATTGGTTTGTATATTTATGTCGGCGTTTTCTCTTATGTATTCGCATATTGCTTTGTTTCCTATCCATAAAAGACAATATCCACTTCCAGAACTAATAGTGAATTTATATTCACCTAAAACCGTCGGTTTGAAAAATCCACTCCATTCAATTCCTACTGCGTGTTTATTAAGATCGGGTTTATCAGATGGGATCGTAAACAGGCTTTTATAATTACTAAAATCCGTTGTTTCGGTCTCAAATGAAATCTTGGAACTACTTGAAAAACGATCTATCCAGGCTACGGATTTATCATATTGTCTGTCTACGGATGCGTCTAAAAATACTGAATTTGAGGTTATGCCTAACTCTGTTAAATTAGAAACGTATTCGTTATCTTTTTCATCGGGATTTGATGATATAAGCGTTATTCGGCATTTCAATCCTGGATTAGTTGTCTTAATATTTGAATTATATGCACTAGATAGTCCCATATCTCCTCGTTTCATTTCACTGAGCTTCTGTCCTATTTGCATTTTCCACCCTTCTGGTGTGTTTACACCTGACATGGGTTTCCATAAAACGTGAGAATCTGAAGCCGATTTCAATGCGAGAATATCGCGAGATAAACATCTTCCTATTTCCATCAGCATGATGGCATCTGGCGATGTGGCAAACTTATAATATTGATATGCAGGCGATCCATCAGATGTACCGCCCTCTATTTTTTTCACATATTCTTTGTATCTTTTCGAATGGTCATTTACTCGATCATTGGTATAAATCGACATATTTTTCTGCTATATAATATAAATATTTTATAGCAGGAAGAACTTACGGTTAGAAGAGAACCATATGTTCTCCTTTTTATTGAAAATTTCCAAGAATAAAATTAAAGGCGCCCGATTCCCTTCTGGTTTACGTAAGTTCCACGAAAATATAATACAACAAACAACTTGCTAAAATAGTCCAGAGGGTATTCGCATAAATTCCGGAATTCAACTGTGCTTGAACTGATTCCGGATTCGCATTGTATTCGTTATATAAATTCTGTAGTTTCTGATCTAAATCCCGCCGAAGACGCAATATATCTTTGTATGTAGATTTGATGTCTTTTTCCGTCTTGTTATATTCGTTAGGAGACACCGCGTGTTTTGTGGTCTGTTCTGGGATTGTATTAGCAACTACGTCAATAGAAGAAATAAGATTCGCGTAAGATTGTTCTAAACTGGCGTAACCGTCGGCGCCATATTGATCGCATGCAGGCGTGACGTTTTTTGCAAGCTGGTCGTTTTGACATCTTAGATATCTCGAATATTTCGCCTCGTATGCATTCAAATTGTTCAAGATATCATTGTTCAGTAAAAACACATTTGATGGATCCAGTAAACTAAGCGATTGTTTTATCGAGCCGGGAGATTCCATATTTCCTGTATTTGAAGTAGAATTGGGGTCCGGTGTAGACGATGACGACAATGTTACACTATCCTTTCCAAAACTAAGCACTGAAAAATATTCTTTATTGGATTCGTCTTGGAAATACGACATATTATTTGTTATAGTATATATAGAAAAATACTAATGCCGTTCCCACGGACAAATTGATTGTTCTTACAATTTCATAGACGTATTGACTTTGAATATCCGTGGTTTTTGTCAAGTGTTCGCTGTGTTTATTCTGACGCTCATGTATCCAAGCCACTAAATCTTTGTTTCTACATAATTCGCGTTGATAGCATATTTTCCAATCCGCTAAAGATTTAGTTGACTTATCGTGGCATTTAAGGTCTGCGTTCGTATTTTCCAATGTACTACATCCTCCTATGGGATTGGGCATGTCTTGTCCAGCGTTCAGATAAAAAAAATCTAGAGGTGCGTGTTTCAAAGATATAGAGGGATCATTGGCTTGCATATAGTTTATGGGTATATAATATCATAGAATCTTCTATACACAAACACGATAATATGTATAATCTAGAGCCGTTGCGCTCTTGCGACCAATTGAACATACTTGCCCAGGTCTCAGTCCCATTACTAACGCCTGCGGATCGAACCGAGAAATCTCGGGTAGCTGCAGTGTGTGATCTTTGATACTGTATTTTTGTTTGAGTTCGGCGGTTTCCTCGTCTGAAAGTACGGCAATCTCAGGAACAAGTGAGTGATTCAAAATATTGAATTGTAGGCGCTTAATATTATGGATGACCACGAAGATTCCGTCGCGATCATATAGATACCGCATCTTCGCCAGAATCGTATCATTGGGCTCATCGTCGATAATGATAACAAGCGTGTCTTTTTTCGTAAGAATCTCCTCGATCGTATACAAATCTTCGATCACGTCGTCTAAGACCGCGGGCTTGATTTGCTTGGCGCTCTGCTTTACCGAGGAATAATATTTCACATAGACCTTTTTACCATCGGTCTTATGCGTAATCAACATATCGAGTTGAGAGTTTTTCAACATGGCGTCGATCTCATTCATACTAAACCCCAAATAATCATCGACGGCATAGTCCTGGGACTCTAAGAGTTCCAAGATTGTATTGCGTGACTTGTAGATACTAATAATTTTGTTGCTTGACGTGGACATGATTATATAGGTTTCTAGAGACTTTTTTAATAGGTTTTGCTATCAATTTTATTAGCTATGATTTTTATTTGCAAAGTTCTAAGATATACTTTATTACATCCACTGTTCCCCAACATGTAACATCGTATCGATCTAAATATGGATATGGTATCCTATAGTAGGCATCATAATGTGGAATTTCCCAATAATTATATTTATAATAATCATTGCGTGATACAATAAATAATAAAGCACCGCCTTTCCAACTATAAAAGACAGCCCTTTTCGTTGTCATATCATTTTCAAACAATTCGATAATGTTTTTATTGTCATTAACGGCTTCTTCTGTTGACGCGTGAAAATCTAATCTTAAATGTTCTACTCTATTTACATGAAATCCATACTCATCATATATTGGCGGCTCTTTTTGACCCAATTTTTTCCTAATATAGTTTTCCACACTATTACGACATTCGTCGCATTTTACGTTTCTTATACAATTGATTGTCAACGGTTTTCGTTCAATTGAATTTACCAAAGTTAATAATGAAACTGCGTCAATTTCAAACCATGGATTTGGACGGTTTTCGGCATCTGTTTTATGTTTATAGCATATTTCAAATATGCAAACCATCTCGTTGTTATCTAGATAGGCGACGTCTGCTATTTTTAGGTCTCCTCCATGTTCAAATCTATGTTCTAGTTGAATTGACGAAGTTTCGGTTATCGCCGGTATTTCAAACGCTTCGTCTGTTTTACAGCAAGGGCAATTTCTTTTCAACTCAATCGGAACCTTTGATTCCAATAAGAATTTCATAAGCAGTTTGGCATCCTTATGAATTTGACTTTCGCTTGGTTTATCATAATAATGACACGGATTCACACTATCTGCGTAGTGTCTGAAATATGGCGCTTTAATTTTCCCTCGACATAAAATAACATCCTTACTGCAATCCGGACATTTGTATTGGAATTGTTTGTTTGCTAATGAAGCGGTTGAATAATAGCCTGTTTTTTTATCGATTGCGCCTAATGAAAGCATTTTATATTTGTTACATTATACTTGATAATCGTTTTATAAATCAATTTTTATGAGAAATAATTACAAATTTACCATAAAAAACCATATAAAAAATATATTAACTGTATTTCCATATAAATGCTATCTCGCAGGTTGCTCACGACAGTCGTTTCAAAAACACCAGTTTCTGCAGTCACTGTTTTCAATAATTCGTGCTATCATAAGATCGATTTCAAGATCTCAGAAAATGACGTTGCGGCAAATGCGATTCAGAGATTCGCCGCGTTCAACATCGGATGTCTCGCGGTGACTGACGCGAAATCCAAGGTAGTCGGCGTTTTATCCGAGCGCGATTATATCAACAAGGTCGCGGCTCTTGGTAAGGATTCCGATGCCGTAAAGATCAAGGAGATCTGCACGTATGGTCCGAATATTATTATTGCCAAGAAGAACGATACTTTGGATCAATGTATGAATAAGATGATGTTCAAGGATATTCGCCATCTTCTTGTAATCGACGACAAGAATGAGGATTTCGTAGGAATGATTTCAATCAAGGATTTGATCAAGGAAATAATGCGTGATCGTGACAATATAATTACTCATCTATCCGATTTTAAGATTGGCAAGGGTGGGTTTTTCGGGAGCGAATAGTAGGTTCGATTAGAGGGAACCCCCGGTCATCAGAATCCGCTTTGCGGATTCCAGACCCCTAACCCCCTCCCGCCCTTCGGGGAATTCTAATTTCTTACCGTTTTTCATCATAAGATTTTTTTATGAAAAACTGTTATAATTTTCCTGGGTTCCCGGCGGATAATGCTGCGGTTTGTCCCATTTTACACCTTTGGACATTTAAATCGCCGGATTTCCGGCAATTTATCAGTCACAAAGGCAACGTTACCTAGGACATTTTCAATGTCCGAAGGTGTAAATGTTCATCGGTGTAAATTTCCTGGGTTCCCGGTGGATAATGCTGGATTCAAAACAATGTTTATGTATTTAATGTATTTTTCTCTTTTTGCTTCGCTTGAAAAAAAATTGAATGCAAGAAAAGAGGAGGGGTTCGGGCGTAAGCTTGCTGAATACCTAAGGTTCCCTGATAATGGCAAGCGTGTTGCGTATTGTTTTGCCCAAAGATGTCGTGGATATCATCAAACTCTATACCGGCGAGGGTCAATGGCGAAATGGAAAATATATTCACATCCACCGTATTCCCACGTCTGATCCAAGATACTCTGTGTTGTCTCAGCGACCGGTTATCAAACAAGTCTATAACGATCATTCTCAAAACCAATATCGCGGGTGTGTTTGGTTCAAATTACCCACTGGAAAATTCATGGTCATCGGAGTGCGCGAGGGTTACGAATGGTTCGGTAACTTTGAAAAAGTAGAAGGTCATTTCTGGGAACTAAATTATAACCAAGAAAAAACACTTTTACTTATTCGTTAATAAAACACTAATCTACTAATTAACTTTGCTGCATATTTAGCCCCGCGGTCTCTACTAGCGCCTGGTTCGCCAGCGTCGTATCGATCATTTGCACGATTTTTTCACGCAACTTGGTCTTATTCCGATAGTTATCCAAGGCGATCTTCTGATACACATACAACTTATAGAAGCACGTGCTACTCTCGAAACAATCGAATCCGCTAGTTCCGTCGTTTCTCAGGAACTGGACCGTGGCTTTCTTATTATCAAAGCTCTGGATTGACGACGTCCCATACCAGAACTTCAGGAACGCCTTGAGTTTCTCGACGTCGGTCGTATTCAAATGATCCAAGACTTCAACCAAGGTCTCTGTGAACGCCTGTGTAGCGTCGTTCATTTTTGAACTATCCTCATCCGAATAGAAGATCTCTAGGTTCTCCTTCAAGGAGAAGGGATTCGCCTTTTGGATATTATACGAGACGGTGCCGCACAAATACGCATGGAAGCTCTGAAGCTGGAGGGAGTGAGTGAGTCGATCGTGCATTTTCATACGAACCCGGAATCCTTTGATCAACGCTCGGACGGGACCCGAAACGTACTTCTCTACAATACAGTTCATTGCATACTGTCGGGGATCCAAAGTAGAATCTTCGCCTTGGAGATCCATGAATTGTTCGTATTCATGTGCGGGCATATCCAAAATCTTGGTCATGTAATCCAGACAATCAATGCTAAAGGGTCTTAGGCTTTTGAGTAAATCCCGTGGCTTTACACCTTCGCTACCATTTAGCATGAGGTAGACCAAGATCGGATGTAGGTTCAGTCCGGGGGAGATATTCTCGCAAAACACCGATCTCGCGAGCATCGCTCCTATAATAAACCATTCGTCCTTGCGAAGCGTCTTACCGCGCTTTGGAACCAAATATCCATCCGTGTCTTCGAATTTATCGCGAATCTGTTGCGCGAATGTAGTATACAAGTCACGTGTAAGTCCGCCCTCATCTACGCCCATCTCTTCACCATTCTCATCCTCATAGACTACGTAGACGCGATGACGGTCCAACAAGATCTCGACCAAATTGTCGGAGCCGCCATTGAGTAGAACCATGGATTCCAAGACATTCGCGGGGAAAACGCAGAGCTCCCATTGGTCATCGGGTCTGTCGTTGCGAATCGATTTTTGGTATTTCAACGAAATAAGCTCCACGAGATTTTCCATCTTTCCGACGATCTTCTGTCGGATGTCCGCTGGAAACCTTTCCAAATAGTGGATTTGATCGAAACCGATGTGGACGCTATCTTGGACATCGATCAGGAAATTCACGAAATAATAGGTCCGTGTTTGAATGGCGCACTTGAACGCCAGGGTGAAAAGTTCGACAGGCTTATACTGAAACAACGACTGAAGGTCCGTCTTATCGAAAATGGTCGCGCGATCTGTCCTATGAAGTTCCAATACGAAATGGTAGAGCGCGTCCCAGTGGAGCTCGATGACGTTGGGGAATTTGATCCATGCTTTGAGCAAAATATACGCATTTAGGCGCATGATTTGGGCGATGTCTTCTGTTTGGTGGATTGCGTCTAAGATATTCGACATAGTCTTTATTGAAATATATGGGTACGCTTCATTCTCAACGATCTTGACCACGTCGCACCGTGGCATCTCATGTAGGTGGTTCTGGATAACGTGTTGCAAGATCTCAACCGAGTCAATGATTTGGGTGATCGGCATGATTTTGGTTATCGCGTGGTAACCGAAGTTACTCATGAATCGGATCATATTGTCAGGGTTCTTGTATTGGCATAGTCCGCAGTTCTGCTTACACTTGGTAATGACAAAATGTAACAGGTCGGGTGAGAACCCGTTGGCGATGGGGATTTGCAGACACATACACTTGGAATAGGATTTTAGGAGCTCCTTGCACTCCTGCGCCTTCTTGGGCACGTCCTTTTTATTATACAGGCGGACATTACTGCAGATGGTCTTGAACTTATCCAGGGGTCCAGATATATGGTGGTGACGATGAAACATGGTGCATTCGGTGTGGTTGATTTGGAATAAAAAATTGCAAAATAAGTGTTTCAATTTTTGCAGGGAACCTCTTTTTTACTTTTATTTTCAAATTCCATAATATTAGCTCGAAAACAACCGCGACATGACATCAGCTTCTGGGTTTACCGTAGGTGCTTGGAATAACTGTGTGAGCATCGCATCGTCACGGAATCGGATGGTATATTCCTGTTGCATCTGGTTTCTCCCGATGCGTCCCATTGCCTGGATGGTCTTCTGTTGTGTCATATTATTCAGGTCCTTTCCGATGAACCCGTGGCAAAACTGATAATTCGTTCCATAAATATAATCCGAGGACGCCAGAATCAAGAAGAGCCGTTGTTGATATGCCAGGCGTTTCATGATTTCCATATATGCCAAATGCCCCGTCGACGTCTCTTTTCCTTCTGTATCAGAACCCTCGTTCATGATCGACGCATCCTTGGTGAAAACTCCGATTCCTAGCAACAAAAGCAACTTCATTTGATCCGAAACATCCAAACCCATGATATCTTTGACCGACTCTTCGTCGACTGCGGGAATAAACGCATTTTTTACGGTGTTATCGGAAGGAACCCAAACCCGTTGATGTTGAGTCGTATTCGGAATATAAACTGGCTCCATTGCCACCGATTTGACTTGACCACGGACCACCTCGATTTGCTCCATGATACGCTTGACCTCCGGCGGGAGTTGATCACGCTCAATCTTCTTCTCTTTATCTAGCTCACCCGATGCTTTATCTTCCAAGGTCTTGGTCAAAACATCGATTTTTTGTTGGAGCGCGCTATTTTGCGCGATCTTTTCCGAAATACCTTGGAAAATCCTAGCCGGAATATTCGTCTGTTGAATATAAAACTTACCTACTTTCGCGACATCCTCCGCCAGGAATATTGTGGGACCGTCTGTTAGAGTATGTGCGTCTTCGGTTGTTAACAAAATGCCATTTGATGCACTCTGAGCCGTCTGCTGCGCTGAAGCTGGCGCCGGCGAAGTCGGTGCATATGCCACGGATTGCTGTCTTGATAAAGGTTGTGAACTCGACGATTGTTCCATCAAAGACTGGGTTCTTGCCAAAGGCTGCATGCTTGCAAAAGGTTGCGCACATACCATGGATGCATTTTTGCTCAAATCCACGCTCTTCGTCTTGGTTATACCGGTTTTCGCAAACTTGGGCTTTTGTTTTTTCGCCAGGTCCTCGTACAAACTTGTCCAATTACTTGATCCGATATTTCGCAAAACCTTCAAATAATAGAGTTTCAGAGAGTTCATCGTGATCTCAGAAATCGATTTATTGAAGTAATTCTCCGATTTATATTGCTCCGGAATAAGCGGTTGCGCTTTCTCGACCAGCTGCACAATTTCCTGGAGATCAAAGTATCTCAACAGGGTCTTATTGTTTTCGCAGTGTTCGACGCACGTCTGGAGCTCCGTATAATCCTTGAAAAGGAGGTGTGGCAATACCGAATGCCCGGTTTTGTTGAGGACCGCGATCGATTTCCGGCAATCGTAGCTCTCGATCGAATGAATCTGCGCGCCATCGAATCGTTGGCGGAAATCGGTAATGGTGTCTAAGATTTCCCGTTCCTTAGGAAGAGTAGCACACGAAAGCACCATCTTGGAAATCCGATTCTCCGTCCAATTCCGGTGAATAATTGGATGAAGATCGTGCTCCGCGTAATCCATACTGATTGTGGGCTCATCCCAATACGTAATCAAATCCGCGTCTTTAGGCAACGGTGTGCCCATCTCGTCTTCTAGCAGGGGACTAAACGCCAACATATAATGCATCGCTGTCAAATAAGACTGGACGTCGCAAATCATGATCTGAACCTTATCGCCCACGGAGTTATCGACTTTGTATATTCCTCCCGTCTTACGATGTTTCGAGTAGACCGACGCCGCGAAATAATGTAGGCGAATATCCGACGCGGTATCGCAACCAAACGCGAAAGCCACGCGTTTACCTACCGAAATCGCCGATTTCGCGAGGGCGAGACCAACGTGTCTTGCGGCGCACACGAAAATCACGCGATGCTTTTCCGCGAGACCCAGGGGCGAAAGCGTCTTTCCCGTGCCCGTGGGGGCAATATATAATACCAGTTTCGGATCCAAGGGCGCTTGGCGGAAGATCGAGAATAGCTGTTTTTGGTGATCAAACAGGGTCTTATCCTCGTATTTCAGAAGATACCGGTTTTTCTCGATGAATTCGTAGGCGGATCTCAGTACGTCGCGCATTTCGATGGTCTTTACGGTCTTGGAAATCACTCGGTCAGCGAACTCCATGACGTGCTTGTTGACAAGGGGGATCGTGGATTTCTTGATTTGGATCAAGGTATACAAATAAAACGCGGGTTTCGATCCCTTCAGGATCTCTTTAGAGAACTCTAGGACCAAGAATTCGTAAATATGCGCGCGGTCTTGATCAACCTTGGCGTCCATGCTCTGAATCCGGATCAGGTCACGCGTTTTGAGCGGTGGGTCTTTTTTTTCTTTTTTTTGTTTTTTGTTTTTTGATGGGTTCGCTGTGTCATCCGAATCCGAATCGTTTGACATGTACTTGGCGACGAGGGTGTCGACATCCTTCTCGAAATACTGCTTGTAGAGCTGTTTATCGATCTCCGGACTATACTCCATCTTCATATGCGAAAGTAGAGATACATTATCATTACGTCTTAGGTTGACGTCATGATATCCATCGATGATGAGTTGGAGAATCGACTTTTCCTGGTCCGAGACGGGGATCTCGATATTCATCCATTCGGATTTGGTGAGTTTGGTTTGCTTTAGATCCATGATTCGAAAAACGTTGGTTTCTAGTAAGATTTATTAACTATTGTTTATGTCTATTTTGAATTCAATTTTCTTCAGGGAACCTTTTGCTTCGCTAAGGTTCCCCGAACCCCTCCCTTTTATTATTCTGTTGTATTTATTCTGTTGTCCTTCTATAAAAGGTTCGGGGAACC
>Ga0209550_10004990_pt1 | contig 12506 bp, 13 predicted proteins | sample LauGreSuBDMM15SN_2_FD_187567 | JGI IMG/M metagenome (GOLD analysis project Ga0209550, IMG submission 187567) | Freshwater lake microbial communities from Lake Michigan, USA - Su13.BD.MM15.SN (SPAdes) (version 5) | ecosystem: Environmental > Aquatic > Freshwater > Lake | place: Lake Michigan... | reverse complement strand
GGAATCGAAGGTCAATAAGTAGGGATCAATGGCCCGGAGTATCCGCATCTCGCGCAGGGTCTCGACCGAGTTAGTCATGGCGTAGATCGGAGCGAGGCAAGGGCGCATCGCGGCGAGTCCCTGCGCCATGAAGCCTTGGCGGGTAAAGGTGAGGATGGTGATGCCCGGCATCTCGTTGGCGAGATGGACGGCGGCGGCGAGGAGCTTGAATTTATCGCCATGAAGAAATGCCGGGGCGAGATTGACGATCGGCTCCTCGGACTCGACGCGACGGGCGACTTTTTCGAGAACCCGCACGCTGTCCATCGGATATTTTCCGATGGTGGTCTCCCCAGAGAGCATGACGCAGTCGGCGCGTTCGTGAACGGCGTTGGCGACGTCCGTGATCTCGGCGCGGGTCGGCATCGGCTGCGAGATCATGGATTCCAGCATGTGGGTGGCGATGATGACGGCGCGGCCGTGGTCGAAGCAGGCTTGGACGGCGCGGCGCTGGATGGAGGGCAACTCCTCGAAAGGACACTCGATGCCGAGATCGCCGCGGGCGACCATGAGCGCGTCGGTCGCACGCACAATTTCATCGAGGTTGGCGATAGCCTCTTGGTCCTCGATCTTGGCGATGATCTTGGCGCGGGATTTATTGGCCCGCAAAAATTCGCGCAGTTGCTCGATGTCCTTTCCCTCGCGAACAAAAGAGAGCGCCACGAAATCAATGCCCTCCTCGATGCCCATGAGGGTATCGAGCCGGTCCTTCTCGGTGAAGGAAGGGAGGTTCACCTTCACGCCCGGAAGGTTGATGTGGCGGCGCGAGGTGAGCTGCCCGGGTATAAGGACCTTGCAACGAATGTGGGCGTGGTTTTTTTCAAGCACCTCGAAGCGCATCAGGCCGCTATCCACGAGGACGATGTCGCCGACCTTGATGTCGTTGACGAGATCCTGGTAGTTGACGTTCACCGAGCGGATCTCCTCGCCGCCATCGCGATCGCCAGGCTTGACGGTGAAGTCAAAAGTCTCGCCAACCTTGAGCTCGATCGGCGAATCGACGTCGCCGGTGCGGATCTCGGGGCCTTTGATGTCCATCATGATGCCGATCTCGCGGCCGACCTTGGCGGAAACGGCGCGGATGCGACGGATCACGGCGCGGCACCATTCGTGTTTGCCGTGGGCCATATTCAGGCGGGCGATATCGGCTCCCCCTGTAATAAGTTTTTCCAGCATCTCCTCGGACTCGGTGGCGGGGCCGAGGGTGAAGATGATCTTGGTGCGGCGGAACTCAGCGTTTGAAATAGCCATACAGCTCAAGAGCAAAACGCGCACCAACCGTAGCGCCAGCCAAGATTGGACGCGGGCGCAGGTTAATCGTCGGCGTCTACCACTCGCACGCCGGGGCGCCTTCGCCCGGTCCCACTATATGGAGCCCGCAGCCCAGCCGCAGCCTCAGAGCGGCGAAGGTCTGCTCCACCGCCGCGAGGCTGTTGCAGTCGCGGCTCAGGTGCGTCAGGAAAATCTGCCGCCAACGCGGGCTCGCCGTCGCGGCCAGCAGGTCGTGCGCGGCGTCGTTGGACAAATGCCCGTGACGCCCGCCGATACGTTGCTTGGTTTTCCACGGCCGGCGGTGATCCGCCTCCAAAAGTTTGGGACAATGGTTGCTCTCCACCACCACGACATCGCAGGCGCGCAAGTGGGCGTAAACATGGGCCGGCACGTGCCCGAGGTCGGTGAGCCAGACAAGGCTGCGGCGCGGCGAAAACAGGTCGCCATCGATCCCGCTGGCGAAAGCGAAGCCCACCGGCTCCTGCGCGTCATGCGGCACGGTAAAACTCTCAACCTCCAAGTCGCGAAAAGTGAAACGCGTGCCACTCTCGAAAATCCGCCAGCTCACTGCGCCGCCGAGCTTGGCGCGCACCGCCCGTGCGGTAGCCTCATTGGCAAAAATAGAAACGTGCGGGTGCTTTTTAAACATCTCCACGCCCGCCGCGTGATCGCCGTGCTCATGAGTCAGGAACACCGCATCGAGCTCCTCCGCGCGCGTTTCGGCCGCGACGAGAAGTTCCGTGAGTTTGCGCGCGGAGAAGCCGGCGTCTATCAGCACCCGCGCCCCGTCGGTGCGCAACAGGGCGGCGTTGCCCGAACTGCCACTGCCGAGGATCTGGATGCGCATCGCCATGTCTTGTCCGAATCAAATCCGCCCCGCCCGCACGCTCAACCCTTCTCTTGGCGCGTGACCGGAAAACCGCAGCTCCCCGTTGACCCCGCAACCCTTCGGGTCCACTTATTTCTCCCCGTCCATGGCCAAGTCTTCTTCAAAATCTCCTGCCGCGCGCACTTCGCGTCCCGCTGTCCGCGCCCTCCGAGGCACGGTTTACGTGACGCGTCAGGTTCATTTCAACTCCGCCCACCGCCTCTACAATCCGAGCAAGTCCAAGCTCTGGAACGAGGAACACTACGGGCTCTGCTCCAACCCCCACTGGCACGGCCACAACTACGTCCTGGAGGTCACCGTGGCCGGCGAGCCCGACCCAGAGACCGGTTACCTGATGGACCTCGGCACGCTGAAAAACATCCTCGAGGAGCACATTTTAAAGCCCTGCGACCACCGCAACCTCAACGACGAGGTCACTTTTCTGCGCGACATCATTCCTTCGACCGAAAATCTCGTTATCGCCTTTTGGGAGCAGATTGAACCTCATATTAAGGCAGGTCGTCTCCACGCGGTTAAGCTTTTCGAAACCCCGCGCAACTTCGCCGAATATCGGGGCCCTTCCACCTCCGCGCCCGCGCCGTAAACCCTTTTTAGACAAAATAAGTTCCGCCTTTATCCGCCCGCTCAGCCCGTTCCACCGGGCTTGAGGTGTTATCGTCCCCACCAGCCGGCCCTCCGATCCCTACCAAAAACGACCATGCCCGCCAAACCCTCCCGCCCAAGCCGCGCCAAAACTCAGGGAACGCCGAGCTCCAGCTCGGCCTCCGCTCCCCCTGCCCGCGCCACCGCGAAGCCCATGCCCGATGAAGCTACTTTCTTCCCGCTGCCCGCCGCCGTGAAAAGGATGTATCTTCACCGCATTGCCGGCGGTCCCGTCAGACCGCTCATCGTCCGCCGCTACGACGCGGCCTTCACGCTCTCACCCGCCTACAAGGCCTCGCTACCTGACATGATGGAGGCCATCGAGGCCATCCCCGGTGCGCCCGTCGCCATCCAGCAGGTCGGCATCTCCGGCTTCAAACTGCCGCTTCGCTACCGCACCAAAAACGGAAAAACCGTCCACACCTTGGAGACGAGCGTCACCGGCACCGTCTCCCTCGCCGCCGGACTGAAGGGCATCAACATGAGCCGCATCATGCGCTCGTTCTACGAGCACGCCGACGAGGTGTTCACGCCCGACTTGCTCGCCCGGATCCTCGAAAAATACCGCCGAGACGTCGGCTCGCTTTCCGCCCGCCTGCGTCTCGATTTTTCCTACCCGATGCCGCAACGCGCCCTGCGCAGCGGCCTCGTGGGCTGGCAATATTACCAGGCCGCGTTCCTCGCCCGCATCGCCGACGACGGCGCGGTGCGCCGTTTCATCGAGCTCGATTTCGTTTACTCCTCCGCCTGCCCGTGCAGCGCCGAGCTCAGCGAACACGCCCGCGACACCCGCGCTGTTTACGCCATTGCCCACAACCAGCGGTCCAAGGCCCGCGTGCTCGTCGAGCTCGCCACTGGCGCAAAGTTTCACTTCGAGGAACTGCAAGCCCATGTGCTGCGTGGCCTTATCACCGAGACGCAGGTGATGGTGAAACGCGAAGACGAGCAGGCCTTCGCCGAGCTCAACGGCGCGCACATCAAATTCGTCGAAGACGCCGCCCGCCTTGTTTATGCGGAGCTCGCGCCCGACGCCCGGATCGCAGATTTCCAAGTCGCCTGCTCGCACCTCGAATCGCTTCACTCCCACGACGCCGTCAGCGTCATCTGCAAAGGCGTGCCGGGTGGACTCACCGCCGACTTCGACGCCTTCCGCAGTCTCGTTTGTTAATTCTTAATCGCGCCAAATCTCGTGGCTAAAAAGTCCTCCGCCTCCCGCCGCCGGCCGCCGTTTATTCTCATCACCGGCGCAAGCCAGGGCCTCGGCGCCGCCCTCGCGTTCGCCTATGCGCGCGCCTTTCCCGGCGCGAAGCTCGCCCTCGTCGCCCGCAACGCCCGCAACCTCGAAAAAGTCGCCGCCCGCTGCGAAGCCCTCGGGGCCGACGCCCATGGGTTCGTTTGCGACGCTTCCGACGATGCCGCCGTCGCCCGCTTGCCCGCCGCCGTATCCAAAGTCTTCCGACGCACGCCCGATATCGTGGTCAACAACGCCGGCCGCTTCGCCTCCGCGACTTTCGCTGCGACTACGCCCGCGATTTTTGACGACATGCTCGGCGCCAATCTCCGCTCCGCCTACCTCGTCACCCGCGCCTTCCTGCCCGCGTTCACCGAACGCAAGGCCGGCGACTTTGTTTTCATCAGCTCCATCTGCGGCAAAATCGTGCTCCCCGCCTGCGCCGCCTACACCGTGGCCAAACACGGCCTCACCGGCCTCGCCGCCGCTCTCCGCGCCGAAACCAAGGGCACGGGCTTGCGCGTGCTCTGCTTCCACCCGGGTGCGACCGACACCCCCGCGTGGGATGGCTCCGGCGTGGATCGCGCCCGCATGATGACGGCCGCAAGTGTCGCCGAAGCGGTCGTCGCCCTGACTTCACTCGACGCCTGCACCGTCGCCGAAGAAATTACCCTTCGGCCAAGCGGCGGCGACCTCTGAGCGGCGGTCGCGCTTCCGGGGCTTGCGGTGCTCGACGTAGGAGCGTGCTTGCACGCGATTCCGAATCGCCGCCGCACCAGCGGCAGGGGCGGGAATCACTACACTCCATCGCTTACAAGCACGCTGCGATATGGCCCAAAACTAGTCCTGTTTTTGTATCCAGCGCAGAATCACAGACGGCAGATGAGCAGTTCGCGCTCAAAAATCATCTCTTTCGGCAAGTGGGCGTGGAGATCAACGAAGAGCTCTTCGTGGCCGAGAATCTCGGCGCGCCAGGCGACGCGGTCTACGTTGGTGAGGGTCTCGAATGTCTCGCGGGGGAAATCCAGACCGGTCCAATCAATGTCCTCGTAGCGGGGCATCCAGCCGATGGGCGTCTCGCGGGCGCGGGCGCGACCTTGGCAGCGGTCCACGATCCATTTGAGCACGCGCATGTTCTCGCTAAAGCCGGGCCAGATGAAGTGGCCGGCCGCGTCTTTGCGAAACCAGTTTACGCAGAAAATACGCGGGGACTCACCGAGGCCGCGCTGCATCTTGATCCAGTTGCGGAAGTAGTCGCCCATGTGGTAGCCGCAGAAGGGCAGCATCGCCATGGGATCGCGGCGGACCTTGCCGATGGTGCCGGCGGCGGCGGCGGTCATCTCGGAGCCCATAGTCGCGCCGACATAGACGCCGCCGGACCAGTTGAAGGTCTGGGTCACGAGCGGCATGGTGGTGGCGCGACGGCCGCCGAAGATGATGGCGGAGACGGGCACGCCGTCAGGGTGCTCCCAATCGGGGTCAATTGTCGGGCACTGGCGGGCGGGCGCGGTGAAGCGGGAGTTGGCGTGGGCGGCCTTTGCGCCGGTTTCCTTGCCGAGGGCGGGCGTCCATTTTTTACCCTGCCAATCGGTGCATTCGGCGGGGGGCTGGTCGGTCATGCCCTCCCACCAAACGCCGCCCTCCGGGGTGAGCGCGACGTTGGTGAAAATGGTGTTCCGTGCGAGGGAGGCCATCGCGTTGGGGTTGGTTTTGAGTGAGGTGCCGGGGGCGACGCCGAAGAAGCCGGCCTCGGGATTAATGGCGCGGAGATGCCCCTCGGCGTCAGGCTTGAGCCAAGCGATATCGTCGCCGACGGTGGTGATTTTCCAACCCTTGGCGGCCAAGGGTGCCGGCGGGATGAGCATGGCGAAGTTGGTCTTGCCGCAGGCGGAGGGGAAGGCGGCGGCGACGTAGGTCTTTTTGCCTTCGGGATCCTCGACGCCGAGGATGAGCATGTGTTCGGCCATCCAGCCCTCGTCGCGCGCCATGGCGGAGGCGATGCGGAGAGCGAAGCATTTTTTGCCCAGGAGAGCGTTGCCGCCGTAGCCGGAGCCGAAGGACCAGATCTCACGGCTCTCGGGAAAATGGACGATGTATTTATCGGGATTACAGGGCCAGGGGACATCCTTCTCGCCGGTTGCGAGGGGGCGGCCGACGGAATGCATGCAAGGGACGACGCGCTTTTCGGCCTTATCAATCTCGGCCAGCACGGGCAGGCCGATGCGGGCCATGATGCGCATGTTGACGACGACGTAGGGCGAGTCGGTGAGTTGCACGCCGAGCTGCGACATGGGCGAACCGACGGGGCCCATTGAGAAGGGCAAAACGTAGAGGGTGCGGCCGGCCATGCAGCCAGCGAAGAGGCCCTTGAGTTTACGGCGCATCTCGAAGGGCTCGACCCAGTTGTTGGTGGGGCCGGCGTTGTCCTTAGAAAGGGAGCAGATGAAAGTGCGGTCCTCGACGCGGGCAACGTCGTCGGGGTCGGAGCGGGCGAGGAAGCAGCCGGGCCAGAGGTTTTCGTTAAGTTTGGTAAAGGTGCCGGCGGAGACGAGGCCGGCGCAGAGCGCATCGTATTCCTGCTGAGAGCCGTCTACCCAGTGGATGGCGGCGGGCGCGGTGAGCGCGGCCATCTTCTCGATCCAGCGGAGAAGATGGCGGTTGGTGCTGAGCGGCGCGGCGGGGTTGCGAGTGTTCATGGTGGGCAGGGAGTGGCGGATTTTGAAAATCGTTCTCTTCGATCTTTCTCTTACTCTTGCTCGGTTTTGGGTTGGGTTTGAGACTCAAGGAAACTTAGCGGGGGCGGAAGGGTGAGAGAACGATGAGGAGAACGTGAACGAAGCCTGCGGCGGAGGGAGAAAGAGTAAGAGAAAGAGTCTGGAGAAAGATTAAGCTGCGATCCGGGACGGCTCGACGTGGACGGCGACATGGGTGATCGCGAGGCCGCCGCCGACGAGTGCGTCCTGCACAGCGTGGGCGATGTCGTGGCCTTCTTTTACGGTGAGGAGGGGATTAACTTCGATGTGGATCTCGACGAGCAAGGCCAGCCCGCTGCGGCGAAGGTGGCATTTATCTAAACCCAGCACACCGGGCACAGTAGCGGCGAGACGGCGCACCTCCAAGGTGAGCGAAGCGGGCGCGGCGGTATCCATCACCTGCCCCAGGGCACGATGGAATACGATGACTCCGTTAAAGGCGACGACCACGCAGGCGGCGAGCGCGGCCCAATCGTCGGCGGCGGCGTAGTCGGGGCCGGCTAAGACCGCGATGAGAATGCCAATAAAGGCGGCGGCAGAGGTGAGGGCATCAGCGGCGTGGTGCCAGGCCTCGGCCCCGAGCGCGGTGCTGGCGGAGTCTTCGCCGGCCTTGTCCATGCGGCGGGCGAAGCGCCACTTCACGACCACGATAAGAACCAGCAGCGGCAAGGTGCCCCAGTGCGGGCCTTGGTGCGGAGTCACGATCTCGCGCACGGCGTGAACGCCGATCCAGCCGGCGGCGAAAAATATCACCAGCGCGACGCCGAGCGCGGCGAGAGGCTCAGCCTTGCCGTGGCCGTAGGGGTGGTCGGCATCGGGCGGCACGGCGGCGACCCGGAAACCAGCCCAGACCAGGAGGGATGAAAAGACATCCATGAGCGACTCGACGCCATCGGCGATGAGCGCGTAGGTGTTGCCGAGGATGCCGCCTGCGAACTTGAGGACGGCGAGAGCAAGATTGAGTGCGACCCCGCGCAATACGAGCGCGGCGCCGGCCTCGGCGCGGGAACGGGCGAGAGCATGCGGATCAAGGTGGGCGCGAGCGGGCATCGGAGTGCGACGAGTAAGACCTTAGCTAATCGCGAACGGTCGCAAAGAGCCACAAGCAATGAGGAGCGTGGAGATACGCTCTTGTGCGCGGCGGGCGGACGGACGGGATCGGAATAAAGCGGTTGCGCGCCATCGCGGAGCGACCGACCTTGCGCGCATGCAAAAAGCACCGGCGTTAAACGTCATGGGCGGTCCGCTCAAACCCTGTAGCGTAAAACCAATGACAGGGTTTTTCCGCGATGGAACCTGCCACACCTGTGAAGAAGATGCGGGCTGCCACACGGTATGCGTTGAAGTGAGCGCCGGGTTTCTGGCCTGGCAAGCGGCGGCGGGCAACGACCTGAGCACACCGCGGCCGGAATATGATTTCCCGGGCCTGAAGCCGGGCGACCGCTGGTGTGTCTGCGCCGGCAGATGGCGCGAGGCGGTGGAAGCGGGAGTCCCAGCGCCCGTGGCGCTGGCGGCGACGCATCAGCGAACGCTCGAAATGGTGCCGCTCGCCATGCTGCAAGCGCACGCCGCGGGATGAAAATTATCAGCCAAGGTCCCGGTGGTGAGCGGGATGCGTTGAGGATTCTTGGCCTGTCGCCGAATCCCAAAAATAAGTTGCCCGGCCGCTTACCCCTAAGCGACCGGGCATTTGCTTTCTTAGTTACCCCAAAACTCCTGTTTGCACAGGAGAAGTGAAAAGTGATACGTATGAACACGCGGGAAGCGGGCGTTCAGGTCAACCTATTCTTAAAGAAAACTACGCCTAATTTTAGAGTCCCATGGAAAACTCCAACTTAGCAGATGTTTTCAGACTAGTCTCAGGCGCGGCGGTGAAACGACCCAAGGCGTGGTTGCGAGTGACCGGCGAAGACGCGGCGACGTTTCTACAAGGCCAGTGCACGCAAGATGTGCACAAAATGAAGACCGGGGAAGCGCGCTATGCGGTGTGGCTGACCACAAAAGGCCGGGTGCTCGGCGAGAGCCTGGTTTTGCGCGCAGCGAACGGCGGCTGGTGGCTATGGAGTGCGCACACTGATGGGGTGGCGTTAAAGGCCAGGTTGGAGGACTTCATAATCGCAGACGACGTGCTGGTGGAGGACCTTGGTGATGGAGCGGACGGCTGGGAGCAGGTGACTCTGGCCGGAGCGCGGGCGGAAGTCTGGTTGCGCGCGGCGCTCCACGGAGTCGAGTCACCGGCGGAAGGCGGGTGGGTGGAACTGCGCGGCGGAGTGTTGCTGGCGGGACGTCGCGGGCTGGCGCGGGTCTGGGACTGGGTGCGACCGAGGGCGGGTGCGGACGCGAGCGACTGGGCCGCAGCGGGGTTAGGCGAGTTGAGCGACGACGCACTGACGCGGGCGCGCTTGGCAGCGGGCGTGCCGGCAATCCCGGCGGAGTTCGGGCCGACGGACCTGCCCCAGGAAGCGGGGCTGGAGACGGTGGCGCTCTCGTTTAACAAGGGATGCTACCTCGGTCAGGAGGTCATGGCCCGTCTGCACGCAATGGGGCAGGTGCGGCGGCGTTTGATGCGCGCCACCGGAGCAGGTGCGGCGCCGGCGGCGGGTGCGAGTTTGCTCGTGGAGGCGGCGGGGAAACGGGTCGGCGAAATACGCGCCGCGATAGACGACGGACACGGTGGCTGGCTCGGGCTGGCGATGGTGAATCTGCTCGGCCTCGACGCGACGAAAGGCCTCGTGCTCGGAGCAGATACCGCGCGCGGCGTGCGCTTGGAGGATGTTTCATGAACGCGACTGAACGGGAACAACTCCTTGCTCTCTGCGCACGCATGGGCGCGACGCCGACGCAGGCGGCAGCAATGGGCGACCAGCTCCTCAAACGCTGCGATCAACTCGTCGCGGAACGCAGCTGGACGCGGGTGCGCGCGATGGAGCACTTACTCACCGTGCTGGTGAAAGGCCGCAACGGTGAGACAGTGCCCGGCTTCGAGGGCGGACGACCTCCGGAGGAGTCTAAGCCGAAGGGCCCGGTTCCTCAATGAGCCGCAATCCCTTGAAAATTTTAAACTACACCCTGGTCGGCGTGCTCGGCGCGGCGCTGGCGAGTCTGGCTACCTATCGGCTGCTCAATGGCGGCGCTTCCATGACCGCGCCGGTGGTTGAGCCGGTTGTGCTGCAGGAGTTTTTTCCGGCACCGGCGCCAGTGGTATCGACCGGACCCACGGTGGCGGAGCTGGAGGAGTTGACGCGCAAAAACGCCGAGTTGACCGCGCAACTGGCCGAGGAGCGGGCGCGGCGGGAAACGGCCGACCTCACGCTGACTAAAACGCGCGAGGATCTCGACGAGCTGCGAAGGCCGATGACAAGTGACGTGCTGAGTTCCTCGCTACGCGCCGAGTTGAAGTCCGGCGAGGTCGTGGTGACGGGCGGCTACAAACTACCGGACGGCACGCGCCTTTATGCCTTCGTGCAGCCGACGATCGAGCGGGTGGACGGCGTGGATGTGGTGAACATCGCGAGCACCTTTCGTATGTTATCCGATGAAATCGGCCGGAAAGTCGGTCTGGAGAACCTCGCCACCAACGCCGCCAACACCCTGCAACACGGAGAAGTTTGGGCGGCCGAGGAACAAGCGGCGGTGCTGGGAACCCTTGAGAACGCGCCGGGGTTGCGCGGAATCAGTTACCCCGGAGTCAAGGTGCCGAACGGAGTGAGCTCGGTGATAGAGGCGGGTATGTTACGACTTAAGGTCACGCCTAAAGTCAGCGCAGATGACGGGATTATGGATTTCGAAGTTCGGCTGGAGCAGCCGCAAGTGCAGGCTGACGACGCCACGAAAGAATCGGCCGCGAGCGCCAAATAGGACTGCCCGGAGGAGGGCAAAATTATGGTGCCCATTGACGAGGATTTGAGGCAGTGTGCGCCTTCATTCACGATGAAAAGCGTTATCGAATTCAAAGCGCGCAAGGGTAAAGCGCCGATCAGCATGTCCACCGCTTACACGCATTGGGAGGCGCGGTTTCTGGCCGACTCTCTGGTAGATTGCGTGCTCGTCGGCGACAGTGTCGCCACCGTTATGGACGGCGAGGCGACGACTTTCGCGGCCACGCCGGAAATCATGGCGCGGCATACCGCCGCCGTCGCCCGAGGGCTCGGCGGCGCGAAGTTTTTGATCGCGGACTTTCCATTTTTAGCCGCGCGCAAGGGCATCGTCTCCGCCGTGGAATGCGCGGCCCTCCTGCTCCGCTCCGGTGCCCATGCAGTGAAGATCGAGGGCGTGGACGGCCATGAGGACGTCATCCGCCATCTCGTCCAGTCGGGCGTGCCGGTGATCGGGCATCTCGGGCTCACGCCGCAATCCATGCAGGCACTCGGTGGTTATAAAGTGCAGGGACGGGGCGAAGCGGCGGCGGCGGATTTGCTGCGTCAGGCCAAAGCCTTGGAGGCAGTCGGCGTATCCGGTCTGGTGCTCGAGTGCGTGCCGGCGGATCTGGGCAAGGCCGTGACGGAGGCGCTGGCGGTGCCGGTGATCGGCATCGGCGCGGGACCGCACACCGACGGACAAGTGCTGGTTTTTCACGATATGCTGGGACTCAACCCGGGGTTCGGTGCGAAGTTCGTCAGGCAATTTGCGGACGGAAATAAAACCGTGGCCAACGGCCTGGAAGCTTACGCCCGCGCGGTCAGCGAGGGCACTTTTCCCAACCGCGAAGAGAGTTACTGATCCCGCATTTCTCCCATGAACAAGCCTCGCGTCCTGTTTTTGCTCAGCGGTTCCATCGCCTGTTACAAGGCCTGCTTTGTCATCTCGCGGCTGGTGCAGGCAGGAGTGGAGGTTCGCGCCGTGGCGACGCCCTCGGCGCTCCAGTTTGTCGGCAAGGCGACGCTCGAGGGGCTCACCGGTCAGGCGGTGTCCACCGATCTCTGGGAGCCGGGCCAGGCGATGGATCACATCAACCTCGCGCGCTGGGCGGACCTCGCACTGGTGGCTCCGGCTACGGCTAATACAATCAACCGGCTCGCGGGCGGACTGGCGGACGATTTGGTCGGGTCGCTTTTTCTAGCATGGGAACTGAAGAAAAAGCCGTGGTGGATCGCGCCGGCGATGAACGTAGCGATGTATCAGCATCCCATTACGCAGGCCTCGTTGCAAAAACTGGCGGGACTCGGCGTGCAGGTATTGCCGACCGACGAAGGCGCTCTGGCCTGTGGCGAAGAGGGCGCGGGACGCTTGCTTGATCCCGAAAAGATTTTGACCCGGGTGCTGGCCGAGCTGGGAACGAAGATTGCGTGAGCGAAATGAATATTTTGCTGACCGCAGGAGCCACCCGCGAGCCGATTGATTCGGTCCGTTATTTGTCGAATATTAGCTCGGGTGCGACGGGTGCGGCGCTGGCGGAGCGGTTAGCGGCGGCCGGGCATCGGGTGACGCTGCTGCACGGCGAGGGCGCGGTGCGACCGGCGGGGGCGAGCGGCGTTGACTGCGTTGTCTTCGGCTCGACCGCGCAACTCGGCGAACGGCTGCGTGCCGCGCTGGGAACGGGGAATTTTGACGTCGTGATCCACGCGGCGGCGGTTTCGGACTACCAGCCGGCGGCGGTAGCAGCGGAGAAGCTGAGCTCCGACGCGGACAACATGACGATCCACCTCGTGCCGACGCCAAAGCTGTTGCCGCAATTGCGCGG
>Ga0209550_10004988_pt1 | contig 12507 bp, 13 predicted proteins | sample LauGreSuBDMM15SN_2_FD_187567 | JGI IMG/M metagenome (GOLD analysis project Ga0209550, IMG submission 187567) | Freshwater lake microbial communities from Lake Michigan, USA - Su13.BD.MM15.SN (SPAdes) (version 5) | ecosystem: Environmental > Aquatic > Freshwater > Lake | place: Lake Michigan... | reverse complement strand
CCGCCGCGAAGAAGTCCGATGCCCCGAAGACCGTCGCTGCCCCCGCCCCTGTCGCCGTTGCGGCGCCCGCCCCTCCGAAGGTGAAGGCCGAGCCCAAGGCGAAGGCTACCAAGACCGTCACGCCCGCGAAGGCGGAGGTCACGGTGCCGACGGTTATCACGCCGTCCGCCGAGCCGGTGTCCACGGTCCCGGCTGTCTCCTCGGAGGCGCAGCTGTCTGCCCTCGCCGAGACGCTCAAGACTCTCAGCTCGGAGCTCTCGACCCGCGTCCGCGACGCCGTGAAGGCGGTCCAGGAGGCGGCCAAGTCCGCCAAGCGTGAGGCCCGCGACTCCAAGAAGAAGAAGAAGGTTGACCCGGCGACGATGACCCCGGAGCAGCGTGCCGCCTGGGAGAAGCGCCGCGCGAACAATGCCTTCCTGGTCCAGCGCCCGCTGACGGACGAGCTGTGCCACTTCATGGGACTCAAGTCGGGAGAGACGCGCTCGCAGACGCAGGTGACGAAGTTCATCAGCGAGTACGTGAAGACGCACTCGTGCTTCGACCCCTCGTTCAAGCGCCGCATCCTCCCGAACGCCGCACTCGCGAAGCTCCTCCGCGTCGGCGACAAGGATGAGGTGACGTACCTGAACCTCCAGTCGTTCCTGAAGGTGCACTTCATCAAGACTGCCCCCAAGGCGTAAAGACGACGACGTAAAGACGACAACCAACAAAAAACAAGAAACACCAAGCTCTTTTAGCTCAGAGGTAGAGCACCTGCTTTGTACGTCACAACCAGCAGTAGGTCAGTGGTTCGATTCCACTATGGAGCACACTCCGTCTTTTTAGCTCAGGGGTAGAGCAGTTGTTTTACTCACAACGAGTCGATGGTTCGATTCCATCAAAGGACACACCCCACACCCGCGTTCATCGTCTAGTGGTTAGGATCAAAGATTTCCAATCTTTAAACTGGGGTTCGATTCCCCATGAACGCAATTTACATTAAAACGGAACCCCGGGTTAATGTAATGAAGACTCGTCGCGGCGGTACGGAACCTCGAGATGTTGTTCGTATGAAGCAGATCAAGGCTCTTCAGGAGGCTCGTCAGAATGAAATATATGTGCTTGGAGAACGAATTGGTAGTTCGAATGGTCGCAAACACTGGGTGGGTCCATCGGAGGAAAAGTTGCGTCACCTACGAGAGTTAATAGCAAGAAACAATGAACTTCTCAGGAAGGGAAAGGGACGTTCAAGGACTCGTCGTAATAAGTTCATGAGGCATCTCTAGATACAGGACTGTGCTGAAGAACGGAGACAGCATCCCATCCAGCACAAGGGCTCGCTGTTTGGGATTGTCTTTGAGCGTCTTTGCCAGACGGGTCAGTAACTTTTGCTTGTCCACAATTGGCTTTACCTTAATTTTGCACGTATCTTGATGCCAGCCACACAACGTAGACTTTTTGCAAGAACCTTCTGCCAGTTGACCACACGGTGTGCGAATCTTGTTCACAAACTGAACAGGTTCATTCACGTCATCCCAGTGGGATTCTTTGTCAAGCCACTTCTTTAGTGCTTTCAGCAAATCAGGACCGGGGTTCATAATCTGGGTCCGCAGGTCTTCGTAATCGTCGGACTGAATGTCCTTTGAGATGGAAAACAGCATAAACTCAAACACTTCAGAGGAGTACGTGATATCACTTGCAAGTTTCAGATCAACAGCATTGGGCGGTGCAGTCACGAGCTCTTCCTCCGAGTGAGGCTCCCGGATTGTTTTCAATACTTCTGTTGCTATGTCATCATCCTCTGATTCTTCTGGTCTGAACAGAGCTCGGAATCCAGACTCCAGCATGAACTCTGAATAGAATCCATCCGCAGAGAGCATCAGGCTTGTTTGCTTAAATCCAGGATGGCGTGTCTCGGCAAGGAAGTCTGATAAGGTTTTGCTTGTAGGAAGTTCTTCGTCTGAAATGTCGGCATATCCAGAGCGTACAACACCTCCTTCGGGGATATCCATGTTCATTGGCTGGACAGGTAATACAGCCTGTTGTAGGACAAAGAGAGCCTGAATACGCTTGAACGGATCCAGGATAAACTGGTAGTCCGAGATGTTCTTTGCGGCCAGTTCTTGTTGGGCATCCGCAACGGTTGGTGCTGTTGTTTTGCATGCAGACACATGAAGTGTTTGCAGGGCTTTCTTCGTAGCATCGTCGAACTTATTGACGTCCACGGTGTAATCAAACTTAGATCCCACATTGCCTTTGCGACGAGTGACCTTTCCTAGGATGTCCGTGTCAAGCAAAGTGATTGTTCGTGAGCGATCAGACGTCCTATCCGACCAGAATCCACACGAGATTGTATTCTTTTTAGGTATTGTGTGAATCTGCATCACTCGGCAGTCAAGAATCAGAGCCACATATTCGATCTCGTCGATTGGGCTCATTGTCTGTTGGATCCACGCACGATCAATGCCGGAGACAATCCGTTCAATGGGATCGTCGCCATCGCCAAGATCTTTCCACGTACGGAAGAACGAGCATTGCATCACTTTGTCCGATGCCCTTTGCGGAGATGGGATAGGTCGCTTGTCATTCAGAAGAACCGGCAGACTCTCGCGGGGCAGACCAAGACCAACACGAAACATATCTGACTGCGAAGCTGCCAGACGGTTCTTTGGACACGTTTTCGGATAGGCTGTCTTTACTGCAATACGCTTGGTCAGTGCTTCAGGCAGATATGCGATACGAAGAGCAGGCACCTTACCATCCTTCAATACGTAGTACTCATCAATAGGCGTCTTGTCGAGAACCTCAGAAGATCCTTCGGCTTTAAGATAACAACACGGTACTCTCTTTTTGCTACTTGATTTATCCGACGGGTCTTTGAAGCCTGGATACTTAAACCCCTTTTTCCGCTCAATCACCGTGAACTCACGGGGGTCCTCCTTTTCAGTCACACGAACCTTGCCACCACACTCAGGACATGCCCCATCCACTAACTGATCTTCTGACAGAGGGATCTCATCGCGCATACACCAGTACGGAGGACAGATGGCAATGCCCTTGTCGACCCTTAACTTCTCGTTTTCGGGTTTATCGGCATAGCTATACTCTGGTTTCATACTAGCCTGCTGCGCGGGTGTCAGGATGACAACTTGATTAAGCTTTTCACATTTCTTTGAATACTCCGAGTCGATAAGATCGGGGTCAATCTTGAGGATCCGATTGTTGAAGTAGTTATGTGTGCTGAGAGGTCCGGTTTTCTTCACGCGTACAGACGCAGACGCGGGTGCAAAGGCGGCATTTGATCCTTGAGCAGCTTCATCCGGAGGCCCTGCATCTTCATCCCCAAGCCCTGCAAAGTCTCCCATATCAAACTCTTCCTCCACTGCAAGGGTTGTAACAGGTGCAACCCCAGCCGCAGGTCCCACTTCCTCTAACCGAGGTGGACAGACCTCATTGACCTCTCGTGTATCGGAGGTCAAGATGTAGCGGAGGATACTTGCATAGTTGACTGCGCGATCAAGTTTTGTCACGAACTTGATCATCACATCTTTTGATGAAAATGTAATGACTGGATACCCAGCTGTTGCCTTTTCAAAGTTGAAGTTCTCATCCGTCTCAAGCGCCTTAACTTTCTCGGTGAGTTCTGCGGCCTGCTCGGCAGAGACTCCCATCTCTTTCTCAAGTGACTCCCCTTCTTGCAAGAGTGTGTATGCGCGGATCACGTCGGGAGGTACATCCGATTCGCGATCAGCACGCAAGAGGCGGAATGCATTGTCTTGATAACTGAAGATCGATTGCATACATCCAAACCGGCGCATATCAAACTCAGAGACCTCCCTGGCGTAGGATGTGATCACAGACAGGTCGTTGAGAACCCAGCGACTCGGATCAATGTCCGTCTCCACCAAGAACGGCATCAGGGCATCCAGTGTCTGGAGCCACTCAAATGTGGTCTTCTCCAGCTTCTCAAGTGTATCTTTGGAATCCTTGCTACGATACGTCGAGATGGTGATGTCCCTGTTGGTCACAGCAATACGATCGAAGGAGATACGGGACTTGCCACGGTAAAAAAGCAGGGTTGGGAGACGGCGCTGAGGCTGTGTGTTTGACGTCCACGCCTTCCACATCGGAACATCAAGAAAGGGTTTCTTCTCCTTCGGGTTCTCCACAAAAAATTTGTGACGAGTTGTTTCGCCCTTTGAAGTGAAGAAGCTAACCACGGGTGTTTCCTTGGACATGGTCATACCGTAAAACATCTGCTCAAATCGATTACGAGGAGCAGTAAACTTGGTGGAGACAAACGGAATGAACCACTTGCTTCGCAGGATTGCCGTGTGGGTCGGTTCAGGTGCTTTCAGCTCCAGAAGGGCAGCGAGCTTCCTGTGAGATGTGGTGAGAGATGTGCGCAGAGATTCAATGTTTGCCGGTGTTGTGCTTTGGAAAAAGGGAAAGTACACTTGCTTCATTGTGTCCGAGGTACCGTCTTCATCGAGTTCGGTTGCTCTGAACTCGAGTGCCGTTTCGCGATGAACGGTGTCAAAGAGTCGTTGACGGAGAGGAGCAGGACGAAACGCTTCCTTCAAGTCAGTGTCAATCGGAGGGGTGGGGAGAACCATCGAGCGTTCTTCGGACACACCTAGAATTCGCCACTCCTTAAAGTCAGCATCTGGCTGATACAGTGGTTGCAAGAAGGGTTCCACTGCCTTCCAGTCGTCGCGACTTACATCGCGGGCTTCAACCCCAGTCCCCAGACGAATCTGAGAGACATAGGCTTCGAAGATGTCTTTCTTGATCAGGTTCTTTCCGTGCGACAATCGGACGAATAGATCCATCCATCTCTTCGGATTGGATGAATAGTAGTTTTGCGCTAACTCAACTTCGACCTCAATAAACAGCCGATCGGGATGCGTTGATTTAATAACGGCGATTTGTTGCCTGACAGTATCAATCGTGTCGTCTGGGAAGAACGAAACCATTGTTGACGAGCCGGCAAGGGGCAACTCCATTATAGTGTGGTTAGATAGGATTATCCGTGATTGTCATTCCACAATACGGAGTCGGTTTTTGTGCATAGTTAACAGATGTATAGATTCCAATCTTGACAGCGTCGTGAAGAATACGTTTGAAGTTAAGCCAGAACTCTTGCGTGTGACCGATTGTTTCCGTCATCAGGTGCGCCATCTCGTGGAGCATCACAAACATCACCGTGTTCTCATCAATCAACGGAAACTCCGGTGGCTTCGTCTTGTCGCGCAAACACACAACAATCTTCTGTCCCTTGTTCTCCGAGTACGACGTATCTCCCGATGTCATGTCATTCTCTACAAAACAGTCTGGGTGATACCGAGCAAGGAACCGTGCGACGGGCGGATCGGCGGCGAGTGCTGGTTCCGAGGCATACGAGTCACGGAGTTTCGTAAGGTTTGCACAGATCTTTGCCATCTTATTCACTGCCTCCTCTTTGTTGGGTAGATTTTGTATTTCATATGTCTTCCCGTCGGGTCCTGTTGTTGGGACAGTGTTGCGCGGTCCCGAAAAATACGACAAGGCAACCGCTGCCGTCAATCCTGCGGCGGCGACTTGGAACATTACTTAACCCTGAGATTTAAGCCGTAAGTCCCTCCAGTCCACGCGTGGTCTTGAAAGGGTCGGGGTCGATGGTCGTGTTCAGGAACGGACCAACCTTGCCCTGGGGGTTGGGCACCTCCGTGCGGATGTCGTACGTCGGGTTCCGGTTCGTCTGCGCAATACCAATCACATTGATGTTCGAGTGGTAGCCCGACTGCAGGAAGTTCTGTCCCTTGAGGTCCTCGCCACTCGCCGGGTTCACAGCGGCCCACGAGGCACCCATCTGTCCCTTGGGGAGCAGCTCATCCGAGTTCAGGGTGGTCTCCTGGTACGTCTGCTGGGATGCCGGTGTGCGTCCCTGCAGTCCCTCGGCGGAGGCGGCGTTACCTCCCAGTCCGCGGGGAAGACCCATCGACGGACCCGTTTCCGACATCGGGGCAGTGGAGCCCAGTCCACCCAGCTCCTCGGCGCGATCCAGGAGCGATCCCTTAGACCCAGAGTACGATGTAAAAAGAGTGTACAGCACAACAACTCCGGCAAGCACCATGCCCAGGCGGATCAGTTTCGGTTGCGTGAGCTTCATTCTATGTTTATACTGACGGAAAGACAAATTTCGCGATGACGAAGTTTTTGGACCCACTCATCCAGGATGTATTAGAAAAATTGAAGGCGGCGGATGTCCAGGCATCTATTGAGTCGGCGATTCTTCGTCCTATGATTGGAAGGGTTCTACACATTCTTTACCCCTACCTCTTCGGTGTCATGCTCCTCTGGCTGATGATGTTTGTTTGTCTCGCTCTCATCCTGCTCATACTGGTGAGGGGCAGTCTCGTTGACATTCTGGCTCTGCGGAAATAGAAGATCAACAAGAGCCCCTCGGCGGAGAGTCCACAATCCAGGGATGTTCCTCTTCTTTGCCTCGGCACGAAGCTGGTGAATCGTCATCTTCTCAACCCGCATTGCCTCGGGTAGCTCCTTCATGGTCAAGAGGGTAATCAGCTCCTCCTTCGTCTTTACGTAGTACATCTTGATACGACGGGTCTTTGCAAGAAGCTTGAGGTCGGCGAGGTACATCTTTTGGTAGTTGGGCTCCATCGTCTCAGTGGTGTCAATTTCTTATGTCCTTACAGATCCGTTTTAGACAGGCTGTCTTCTTTTTCTCACCACAAACACAAGTATGAAGAGAACAACAGCCGTCCTTGCGTTTTTTGTTGCCGCCTTGCTCGCTGGTCTTTTTGTCAACTCTACACTGTTATCTGCCGAACCCGCAGTAAAGGAGAAGTTTATGCAGCGGGAGAAGGGTATGCCGCTGGCGACTGAAACTGTGAAGGGCTTCTCGGGTGGCTCACCGATGATCGGAACGGAACCCCTGCCGACACCTGAGCACCCCTACGACCAGACTGACGATACGCCTCTCCACGTGTTTGCGAATAACAAGCAGGGTCCCGAGTGCTACGGGTCGCCGTTCTCGGGTGATCTTGGCTATGTGTGTCTGACGGAGACCCAGCGTGCCGAGTTTGCGTCGCGTGGTAAGAACCGCGCCGCTTAAACAGTAGATCCGCAATCAAGCAATGGTGCTTGACCTGGATGACGTGGACGGCTTTGAAGCAGGAACAATGCTTTTTCTTTTAACTGCATTGATTTCTGTATTTTTTCAAGTTATAATTGCTTACAAGACTACTCTACTACTCTAATAAATGGAACACTTGAGGACACTGCTTCAGTACTTCAAGGAGCGGATGCCGAATACTAAGTTTCCCAAGGCATCAGATGAGCTGTTTGTTCACATTGAGAAGGAACTCCTTCCCCATTTGATGAAGATTGTCAAGAAGGACAATACCCTGTTCACAGACGAAGAGGCGCCCGAGCTGTTCCCTGGCATCAAGGTGAAGTGGGATGGCAAAGACGAGGCGTGGCAGAAGCTCCGGATGGCGCTGATGTATGCCGTGCTCCACGGTGATCCCAAGGAGAAGTTTGGTGCAATCTTTGAGCAGATCAAGAGTGCGATTCCCGGTAACCGTCAGGATGAAGTCTCCAAGATCCTGGAGGACGAGGACACCCAAAACTCGCTCAAGGAGATCCTTGATCTCTTGATGAACACCAAGCTTGCATCCATCATCGGCGATCTGATGCAGTCAATCAAGTTTGAGGATCTGGACATCAACCTCGAGGATCCCGACGAGCTGATTCGCCTGATGCAGAACCCCCAGGACTCGGATGCCCTCAGGACGATTATGGAGCGTGCTCAGGAGCACCTGAAGGAGCGCATCCAGACGGGCAAGATTAACCAGCAAGAGCTTATTCGCGAGATTGAGGTCCTTCGTGCCAAGATGACCTCCACCTTTGGCAAGTATATGAATGAGATGGTTGTTGGACAACGTGAGCAGCCGGCAACCGGAAACACGTCGCGCGAGATTCTTTCAAACTCCCCGGAGGCTCGTCGTGCACGCATGCTGGCTCGTCTACACAGAAAGCTTGGTGAAAAGTCTCGCAAGTGAAGATAAGAGAGATGTCTACAGAACCCTTCTGGTATTCTGAACCAAATGTCCTGTTTACCCAGGATACCTGGTACACGTTTGTTCCAACAGCAGATATGCCCGTGTCGTCTGCACTGAATGCAGTTGTCCGCTTTTCTGTTTACCTTGCCGCCCTCCTGTTTCTGTCGAGCATGCGCCCAATCTACCTTCTCATCGTGCCGCTGGTCATGGGAGTTACAATCGCTCTGAACTCAATGTTTCCGACCGCCCGGAAGATTGTTGAGGGATTCGGCAATGGTCTTGTTGTCTCTGGATACAAGGGGACTGCACAGACCCACCCTTCAGATGATAACCCGTTTATGAATCCTCATCTGACTGATATTTTGGATAATCCTATGCTGCCGCCGGCTGCGGATGTGACCCGCAAGGATGTTCGTGATGAAGTGAATGCAGCCTTTGCCAAGACCTCGAATATCTACATGGATACGTCGGACGTGTTCCAGATGGTTCAGGCTCAGCGCAACTTTCACACGGTCGTGACGGATGATCACGCCGGACTCCTGAAGTTCATGGGCAAGGGACAGCGCGCCGACAAGCTCCTCTCAGAAGGTTACGTAGCTGCGAAGGGTACGGTTCCTGGAATGCCGTCCACCACGTCGATTGATGCGCCGACGGGAACGCAGGCGTCGTCGTCTGCCACCCGTTGATTTCTTCGGGACCCCAAGCTCCTCTAAGATGTCATCGCCTGACTCTTTTTGTCCCGAGATCTCCTTTGTACCCTTTTCACTCTTGAACTTCATGGTCGGGAATCCACTTGCTTCTTCCTCGGGCGTGGCTGACGCTTCAATCTCCGCCGTCGGCACACCTGCATTCTTCTTTGCTTCCTCCCATGCAGGCTTATTTGCATCACAATGAGGGCAACCATCCATAAAGAACAACACAAGGAGAGGACGCTTTTTAAGAAGCTTCTTGGCTTCCCCTTTCTTGTCGCCGCCACGTAGAACTGTTGTAGTCATTTATATAAGGAAGTGACAAAAATGACTTCACTTGCGGACCTGAAGACGACCCAGTTTGTAAAACCAAACGATGCTCGGACATTGTCGCAGTATGCCGAGTATACGCGTTCTCTTGCCGTTCACACCCCTGCAACTGGATTCAAACAGTTTGCACCGCGCGATCCCGTAACCCAGGCAAAGTATGACGCAATGCAGTCTTCCTGGCTGGGCGTTGAGTCCTCTGACAAGGCGATTGCCCAAGGATTGTACAAGCTTGACTATGCATCCGATGATCGGAGTGCTCGTCCACCTACACAACCCGCCGCCCCGCCCAAGGAGTCTGGGTTTTGTGTTGTTCAGTAATAATGATTGAGTGGATCGCACTCCTCCTTTTCTTGATCCTTGCAGGAATGACGTTCAAAGAGTCATTTGTAGACGCTGAGTTTACCTCATCAACGACGGGGTCTGCAAAGTACGGTGTCGGCAGCGCAGGTGTTGCCAGTAGCGTGACACGTCCTACGTTAGAGAGTGGTGTGTGGAAAAGCAAGATCGATGCTCAAGCTCCGATTGGCGCCAACGACGATGACTACATCAAGGTTCTTCGAGCGTTCTATGACAAGGTCTACGTACCTTCTCCGTTGAAGCCTACCGTTGCACAGCTAGAAACCTTTTTGGAGGGATCCGATGTGAGGGGTCTCCCAGTCGACACGGCTGCACTTCGTCTGATCATTGCAGATGCATTCCATCTCGATGCGGGACAGACCGCTGCTGCAAAGGAACAAGAGCAGATCAACTTCACTCCCACCAAGAACCTTGAACCTTCGATGGGACGTGATCAAGTTTTTGACCGCCTCGAAGCAGGCTACAGACCTGCTGATTCTCGCCAAGGTGGTCCTGTGCCTGAAGGATATTATGCACCGCTGATCCAACAAGGAAAGCCGCGTAGAACAGGTGAAGTCGACTATGAAAGTGCCGGAAAAACAAATACTCAGTTCTACGATGTCTGCTCAGAAACAAAGGCACCGGGATGTGAAGAAAACGTCTTGTAAGTATGTAATGAAACGCAAGTGGCTTGTTCCCGCATTAGCTGTCGGCGCAGTGATCTTGTTTCTGTGGACAGCCCGTGAAAGCTTTGAAGACACTGCAACGGTTCGTGGTCCTCCTTATGGAAACACGAGTGCAAAGGCGCAGGTTCTCATCAATCTGATGACTCCGGAGATGCTGAAAAATATCAAGATAAAGATGGGTGTTACCTCAACAACCCTGAGCGACATGGAAGAAGTAAAGCTCGTATACGGAGACGGAACGAACAACAGCCCGGTCGCACAGGTAATGAGTAACTTCTACTGGGAGGTGTACAAGCCTGCAACCGTAACGATTGATACTGCAGCCGTCAACAAGTTCTTAGAAAAGCAGACCGACCCGTGGGTGAAGGCAAACATTTCAAGTGTTCGTGAGTTTCTGAAGCGATACTTCCTCCAAGGACAGAATGGTGCTGCGCAGTCTGGATACGGGGATATCTTGAACTCTGTCTTTGGTGGAGGCGTGCGACCTCAGGCACCCGCAACCCCACCTCCTGCGGGCACAACCACAACCACAACTGAAAAGACGACAGAACCGGGAACAAACTGGATTGTGATTGGGTCTCTTGCGCTCGCGGGGTTCTCAGTTCTTGCAGTCGTGATCGTATTTTTCCTCCCGGCAAGAGTGTAATGAAGAAGTGGACTTTGATTCTACTGTCACTTGCCGTAGTTCTCCTTTTTCTTTGGACAGCCCGTGAAGGCTTTGAACCCACGGCAGACATCAAGGGTCCTCCATACGGAGATTCAGACTATGCAAAGATTGTGAACTTGATGCCGGCAACTCTTGTGAGGGCACTTGAGACTGCGAACTCTGCAGTGAAACCGAATTCTTCCGCGTCTGCGAGTGAGAAGTTGTCGTACCAGAAAAAACTGGTTGATGGAAAAATCTCAAACGCAATGAGTCAGTTTTTTTCGGATGTCTACAAACCCGCCACGGTTAAACTGACGGACGCAAATGTAGACACATTCTTGACAGCCAATGCAACGTCTGGATTCCTGAGGGACAACAAGGCAGATGTGAAGACGCTCTTGAAGAAGTACTTTGTTGACCAGACGCAGGGCGCCGCAAACGCAGCGCTGACCGAAGCTCAGATAAGAGCGGCCGCCGCGTCCACGGAATCCGGGTATGCCGCCCTTCTCGCGGCGTCCGATGCTGGAATAGGAATAACCCCGGCATGCTTGGCTGAAATTCGGTCAAAGGAATGGACTGATGTCTCGGCTGAATGCCAGACAGCTGCGGCTGCGGCTGGAACCGGGACCGGGACCGGAACCGGAACCGGAACCGGAGACGCAGCGGGGAACAGCACGGGCGGATCGTCGACAACATACATACCTAACTCGGGACCGAACAATGGCAATATCTGGGGACCTGCCTTTGCTGGTCTTGGAGATAATGCTGGGTTTGGTGCGACTGGAAGAAGCAAGCGTGATTATCCCACGCTCCTCGGACCTGAGCCGAAGGAGTCTGTGATGGTAGAGGGAGCCGGAATTGCTCCTGTTTCTCAACACACAAGCCTGGTCAAATCGGGAATACTTCCTGGTGCATCGGGTACTGGGTCGGATCCGAGTAGTCGGTTCTTTGGCTCGTCCCGAGTGCCAGGCGATCGTGACCTGATTCTCGATCCAAATCAGGAGTTTACGCCGAGTATAGGATCATCCAAAACGGAACCAGTTCCGTACTTAGCTGACTTCTCGGCGTTCCTACGGTAAACATGGAGTCTACAACACTAGTAATGAAGTCGTTCGGGCTACGTAACCAGCGAGGATCGTGCTGGGTAAACGCGGCGCTCCAGGCGATCTTCCGAATCCCCGACCTACAACAGCGCTTCAACGATGGAAAGCACGATGAAACAAACCCTGTCGAAGTCTGTCTCTACAACATCTGGGACTCCTCCGGATCCATGGGACTCAAGGACTTCTACACGTGTGTCAATACAACGCTCATGCCAGCGGGAGAGGGGATTGGAGATTCGCATGAGCTCCTCGAGTTCCTTTGCGACAAGGTGCCGTTTCTTGACAAGCTCTTCCGATTCAAGATTGAGAACCGGCTGAAGTGCAAGAACTGTTCGTATACTGACGGAAAGCGCGACTCTATGATTGAGTTTCCAATTGTCCCTACAAAGCCTAAGCAGTCGGTTTCAGAGGCGATTGTTGCTGCGGCACAGCCCTACGATGTCCTCGACTGGAAGTGCGAGAAGTGTGGAAAGCTCGGATGTAGCAAGCAGTTTCTCTTGGCTGGATTTCCACAGATCCTAACCTTTCACGTCACCTCCTTGCGATCAACAGTTACGTATTCGAGTATTCTGACACTGAACAAGATTGACTATGCGCTGTTCGCCGTGGTATGCTACGACGGAGGGCACTGGTGGACATATGGACGCGACATGCCGCCTGGGAAGAACTGGG
>Ga0209550_10004987_pt1 | contig 12509 bp, 10 predicted proteins | sample LauGreSuBDMM15SN_2_FD_187567 | JGI IMG/M metagenome (GOLD analysis project Ga0209550, IMG submission 187567) | Freshwater lake microbial communities from Lake Michigan, USA - Su13.BD.MM15.SN (SPAdes) (version 5) | ecosystem: Environmental > Aquatic > Freshwater > Lake | place: Lake Michigan... | reverse complement strand
TTGAACCGACATCAAAGAACGAGCGGGGCTTGAGGCTCGGTCGAGCAAGGCGATCGCCAAGCCAGAGCAATCGGCATACATTGCGAAGCCTTTAGACACACCATCGCTGGGTAGGCTGATTTGTTCTGTATGGCGGTACTCATTATGACTTAGCGCGACATTCTCGAGTAGCTGTCTGGCTAGGGTCAAATGCAGCGGCGCTGAGGCTGCGAGGTCTGCCCCCCTGGCCAAAGGCGCGATACAAACGAGAACAATGGCAAGACATTTTGACAAGAGCTTGTTGGCTAACCAGTGGTGGTTTTTGTACATTATTTGTGTCATGGCTAGGTTTTTAGTCAAAGACTTACTTGATCACTACGCAACGTGTCAGTTTAGTGTCTTGAGTTAGCAATAACTAGAGAAAAATCTTAGAATAGCGATCTTTTCCCTTTAGGTCATTTTACGGTCATCGACATGGGCATGAAACGCTGGCAAATGCGAAAAAACTGTGCCCTGACACCTAGGCAGTTGCTCAATTTTTATCTTGCGTTAGTCTTCATCTCTTTGGTCGTGGCCGCTGGTTTCTTTTTGGCTGGGATATGGATGATTTCTATTTTTACGGCCTTAGAAATCAGTGCTGTCACGATTGGTTTTTTAATCTACTCCAGGCACGCCTTAGATTCCGAAACGGTTGAAATTGAAGATAAACGTCTTTTGGTCAAAAAATGTATTGGCCATCAAGAAACCGTTTATGAGTTCAACACGCAGTGGGCAAAAATAGAGCCGCCGGTTGCGGGCTCAAAAACCTTCAATATCAGCCAATCTCAGTTGCGGGTTGAACTCGGTCAGTTCATCAGGCACGAGCAGCAGATTGCGTTGATTGCACAGGTGCGTGCACATCTAGGCTGATTAAACGAATCTATACAGTTGAAATCAGTGACGCCAATTTAGAAGGCCCTGTATGAAAAATTGCGTTCATTGACTTGATGCAACTTCAGGACCCACAGAAAAAATCTAAGAAGCTCCTGAATTACGGCGTCCGTCAGGACCAGCGCGGGGAGGATGTCAAGCCATGGCTGGCGCAGGCGTGACGCGCATGGGCTTAAGCTTGAACTGTTGAGCGGCTTGCCACATATCGTAGGCTGATTGCTGCGACAGCCATAGACGAGCCTCGCCGCCGCGTTCTTTGCCAAGCCATGCCTCAATGCGCAAGGCCATCTCGGGCGAGATTGCAGCACGTGCGTTGATCATGCGAGAGAATGCAACACGAGAAACGCCCAATTGCTCAGCCGCCTGCGTGACATTGAGGCCGAGTGCCGGTAAAACATCGTCACGGATGGTTAGGCCGGGGTGGGGTGGGTGGTGCATTTTAGTTTCGGTACATTTACTCATCTTCAAATACTGCGACTAGGCAGTCGAGAACTTCTTGCATGATCATTGAAGGGGCTTTTTCAATCAGGGCAGCTTTTCTAGCACCCCAATCCAAAGACTTTAGTTGATGAACGTGAATCGAACCGTCGGTTCGTAATCCGCATCCCATCAGCGAGACTAAAAATCCGGTATTGCGCGCGACCTCGGCTGGCCCGCCAGAAATCGGACAAACCATTGCAAGTTTGAAGCGCGCGTTAAATGATTTAGGTGACACAACTAAGCAGAAGTGTTTGCCAATCATTTCTTTGCCTGAGGCGGGATCAAACTGCAAATGCAATATGTCCCCACGCTCGGGCGTCAACCCTCAGTTCCGACAGTGGGCATCGCATCCCATCCAGCGACACGAGCCGCTGCTAATGGTGTTGCAAGAAGCAGTTCAGATAACTTCGGGCGTTGTCGGCCGGGTTGCACTTTTAGCTCTGTTCCATTTATGTCAACAGATACACAAGAGCCGGCATTTAAGTGATTTTGTTCTGCATAGGACGAAGGGATCGTCATGATGAGCGATCCGCCCGATTTGCGTAAGTATGCAGTTAACATTTTCAGCTCCCTTGGTGTTTTACTAATATATAACTTTTGGGTGGGGGTGGCAAGAACTCTTTTGCCTTTTGCTTTGTTTCAGATGGCATCGCACCAGCAGTGGTTTGATGAAGCGACTTTTGCCATGGGGCCTCCGTTAAGCCCTGTGAAACCATAATCCTAAAACGCTAATTAACAGACATCAAGATCGGAAAAGTACGATATTGACTGAAATCTGCAGATCCCCTGTTCGAATCAGGGATGCGCCACCATTCAAATCAAGCGCTTTGTGGTTCAAAGAAAGCGTCCACGATCAATCGCTTTGCGGGTGAAAGGCTGCGACGTTCTTCGCTGGGTGTCAGCATGTACTGCCTTTTGTAGACGCGTGAAAAATGCGAAGACGAAGCGAAGCCAGTGGCAACTGAAATTTCAAGTAGCGAAATATCAGTGCGGCGAAGCAATTGCCGCGCGCGCTCGAGTCGTAACTTCAAGAGATACCGCCCAGGCGTGTCCCCCAACTCTTGCTCAAAAAGTCTGCATAGATGTCGTGCAGACGTATCTACCAAAGGCGCTAATTCGAGCGCGTTGATGTGATTGTTGCTATCAAATCGTTCTTGCGCAATCCGTAATGCTTTGACTAGCTTGGGATGCCGAGAGGGGGTGCGGTGCTCAAGGGCAACCTGTTGCAGCCCCGAAAACTTTCGAATCTGATCAACCATGCAATGTTGGGCCACACGTTTTGCGATTTCTGGTCCATGATCAACGGCTATGGTGTGAAGCATCATGTCGATGACGGCAGTCCCGCCTGCGCACGTCATTCTGTTTTTGTCGGATTCAAATAGAGTTTCAGTGACATAGGTGTTTGGAAAGCGTTCGCGAAAAGCTTCTATCACTTCCCAGTGCAACGTGACGCACGTTTTTTCGAGTAGCCCTGCGCGAGCTAAGGTGAAGGCACCTGAGTCAATCCCACCAAGAACTGTTCCGCTGCGGTCAAGTCGTTTTAACCAAGAAATGACCCCTTTTGTAGCGGCCTGCTCAGCGTGATGATCCGCACAAACGAATACCGCGCCGAGATGATCGACCTCATCAATCGAGCAATCGACCTTGAGCCTCGATCCATTTGCATCCGGCACCGATTGACCGTCGGCAGAAATGAGCTTCCACTCGTACTTGTTCGCAACGTAGCGATTGGCAATGCGTAAGGGGTCTAACGCCGACGCAAGCGCAATCATCGGAAACGTTGGCACCAGAAAAAAACCAATTGGGCTTTTGAGCAAGCTAAACCTCTTTTACAGAATGTCTATATTAGGCTAAATATTGTCATTTTTAGACTAATTTAAATTGCTGATCAGACTTAACATCAAAATCAACGCCACGAGGAGTGTCTGATGTCGTCCATCCCCCAGAGTGACAAGGCTCAACCGCCCATCACCATTTTCACGGCAAAAAAAATAGTCACGATGGACGACTCGCTGCCGTACGCCACTGCAGTGGCAGTTTCGGAAGGTCGCATCCTTGCAGTTGGCACTCTTGAGTCAATGGCGCCTTGGTGTGAAGGCCGAGAAGTGCAGTTCAACAAGCAGTTCGAGGGTAACGTCCTACTGCCAGGTCTGATCGACAACCACGTGCACCCTTGGTTAGGGGCCCTGTTGCTGCCAACGATGATCATCGCGCCAGAGAGTTGGACGATGCCGGATGGGAAGATTATTCCTGCAGCCTTGAATAGAGAGCAGTGGTTTGAAAGATTGCGCGAAGCCATTGCTGCCGATTCGGGTGAAAGCGAATTGCTCGCCTCCTGGGGTTTTCACCGAATGTGGCACGGTAGTAATCCTCGTCGTTCAGAGCTTGATGCGCTGTGCCCTGATCGGCCGCTCATTATTTGGAATCGTTCGTTTCATGAGATCTTTGCCAACACGCAGGCGTTAAAGTTCACGGGCCTCACGCGCGAGGCTGCGGCGCACCCACAAGTGAATTGGGATGAGGGCCACTTTTTTGAAACGGGCAACAAAGTTATTTTACTGAAACTGCTACCGTATTTTCTTCGCAAAGAGTGGTTTAACGCGGGCTTAACAACGCTCGTTGACTTGATGCATCGCGGTGGGATCACGACAATCGCAGACATGGGCTTTGGCTCATTGAGTGTTGATTATGAAATGAGTGCCTGGGACGAGGTCGTTGGGCAACAGAAAAAGCCTATCAGAGTCTTTAATGTGCCACACGCGGGTGCGCTTGGTTTTCGATTGTCCGGACAGTTGCCTAATCCGGCGAAAGACCCCGGCTTTGAAAAGGTGCTCGATTTTATCGAGCCTTTACCAAGTCGGGATACCGCGTCTATGAAGACGCTGCGGGGCGTGAAATTATTCGCTGATGGTGGTTTTTTTAACCTCATGATGAGACTGAACCCGCCTGGCTATATCGACGGGAGTCAAGGCCAGTGGATGATGTCCCCCGAGGTGATCGCAAAAGGTATTCAAGTATTTTGGGACGCTGGTTATCAAATTCATGTTCATGTGAATGGTGATCAAGGCATGGATGCGGTGCTCGATGGCTTAGCCCAAGCGCTGAATCGTAAGCCGCGCTACGACCATCGTTTTACTGTTCATCATGTCGGCTTCTGCTCGGCGGCTCAGGTCAGACGTATGGCGGCCATGAATGTCATTGCCAGCGTGAATCCATATCATATCCATGCGCTGTCGGATAATTATTCTTTATTTGGTCTCGGGCCCGAGCGAGCCGCGCAGATGGTGCGTCTGGGTTCTATGACGCGCGCAGGGATGTCGGTGTCATTTCATTCTGATTTCATGATGGCACCGACCGAGCCATTATTTTTAGCGTGGTGTGCAGCAACCAGACAATCTCAATCCGGTAAGGTCGGTGCCCCAACCGAGTGTTTATCTCTGCACCAAGTATTACGCGGCATCACGATTGATGCAGCCCACGCGATCGGACTCGACCATGACATTGGAAGCATCGTTGCTGGTAAGAAAGCTGATTTTACGGTGCTTGAACAAGACCCAGAAAGCGTTGGGGTGATGGGCCTAAAAGATATAAAAATTTGGGGAACAGTATTTGAAGGTGGCGTTTACCCAGTTGCTTGCCCGGCCGTTAACGCGCATGAAGCGCGGGCAGTGCTTGCCTCGTCAAATAAGAAACGAGACTTGCGTGCGATGCAGGCAAGTTGTTGTGCAGTGACCGATGATCGGTGTGATACAGCGTATCGACTTGCAAGATGGATTGGTGATTTTATAAATGGAGGATTACAAGGTGCGACAGTTAAAAATGTATAAATCATTGTGCGCAATATTTCTTTACGGCGCGTTAGCGGTTTTTGGTAGTTTACAAAGCGCGACAGGGCAGACGGTTCGCTTGATCCTGCCCTATCCTGCGGGTGGATCGGCAGATGCACTGGCGCGAAGTGTCGGGGCGAGTTTGGCGACTCACCTCGGGCGGCCGGTCGTTGTAGAAAATAAGCCCGGCGGTAGCACCACGATTGGTACGCTAGAAGTGGTCAAGGCGCCGGCTGATGGCAACACGATTTTATTGACAACAGCAGAAAGTACCATGGCGATTGTTCCGTTAACACTCAAGAACCCCAGCTATGATGCGCTTAGGGATCTAAGCCCGGTGATGATTCTTGGTACGAGTCCACATTGGCTTGTTGTTCGTGCCGATCGACCAGAGAAAAGTCTTGGTGACGTGATCGAAACAATCAAACGTAATCCAGGCGAATTCACGTTTAGCACCAATATTGCAGGGGGCTCGGTGCACTTAGTGCTTGAGTACTGGAAGAAAATATCGGGATTGCAATTCATTGTGGTTCCATACACGGGGGTCCCTAAAGTTTTGCCTGATTTGCTGGGTGGCAGGCTAGGTGCGACGTTTGATCTATTAGGCGGTACTGCAGAGTTGGTCGCTCAAGGCAAACTTCGTGCGATCGCACTCTTTGATAAGCAACGCAGTGCTTCAGTACCTAATGTTCCTTCGTTTGCAGAAACACAAAATCTGCCGGATTTGTCTATGCTTGGTTCGTATGTATTTGCGGTGCCCTCAGCAACAAGCCCTCAGGTTATTCAAAAATTAAATCAGGTTTTAGTAGACGTTGCGAAAGACACGAGTGTGAAAAATAGAATGGTTCAATTAACGATTGATCCAATTCTGAGTTCGCCAGAAGAGGCCAGAGTCTATGTGCAAAAACTCAACGAACGGTTTGCTGTGTTGATTAAAGAAGCTAACTTTGTACCGAACTAAAAAATCAGCCTTCATGAACGTGAAATCGAGGCTACAGGATGACGGTGTCTAAGCAGACAGAAGTCGTCATCATTGGCGGCGGAATTATCGGGTGTTCGATTGCCTATCATTTGACCAAACTTGGAATCAAGGACGTTACGCTTCTTGAGCGAAGGCAGCTGACCTGCGGTACGACCTGGCATGCAGCGGGCCTCGTGCCGCAGTTGCGCGCCACGCGAACATTAACGGAGTTAGCCAAGTACACGTCCGAGCTATTGAAAGAGCTCGAATACGAAACGGGTCAGGCGACCGGATTTAAGCAAAATGGGTCGATCGGTGTTGCTCTCAATCTTGAGCGGTTTGAAGAGTTTAAACGCACCGGTGCGATGGGACGTGCCTTTGGTGTTGAATCTGAAATCTTAACGACCCAAGAGGTGTTGTCGAAGTACCCCTTGTTATCGGATAAAGGTGTTGTCGGCGGCATTTGGACCCCGAATGATGGCCAGACAAATCCTGTGGACACCACAATGGCCTTTGCTAAAGGCGCAAAGATGCGGGGCGCCACGATTATTGAGCAATGCGAAGTCTTGGACGTGTTGGTCGAGGCGGGTCGGGCAGTTGGTGTGCGCTATCAACTTGAGAACGAAATACTCGAACTGAAAGCACAGACAGTCGTGATCGCAGCCGGAATGTGGAGTCATTGGCTAGGCCGTAAGATTGGGCTGCGTTTGCCCTTGCAGGCCGTTGAGCACTTTTATGTGGTCACAGAAGCCATGCGTGGGGTTGATAAAAATCTGCCAGTGTTACGAGTCCCTGACGAGTACGCTTATTACAAAGAAGATGCCGGAAAATTACTAATCGGGGCGTTTGAACCGGTTGCCAAGCCGTGGGCGTTAGAGGGGATTCCTAAAGACTTTTGTTTTGATGAATTGCCAGAGGACTTTGATCATTTTGAGCCCGTCTTGAGTATGGCGATTGAGCGAGTTCCGCAGTTACGGCACACGGGTATTGCCAAATGGTTTAACGGGCCAGAGAGTTTTACCCCGGATGATAACTATCTGTTAGGCGAGACAGCAGAATTTAGAGATTTGTTTGTGGCATGTGGGTTTAACTCGATCGGTATCCAGAGCTCTGGCGGCGCTGGCAAGGTGTTGGCGCAATGGATCCGTGACAAGCGCAGCCCCATAGATGTGCCCAGCTTGGACGTTCGACGCATGCAGCCTTTTCAGGGCACGCGTCGGTATTTGGCAGATCGATCGAAAGAGAGCTTAGGCTTGCTATACGCCATGCATTGGCCTTTTCGGCAATTCGAAAGCGCACGTGGTGCACGCCGAACCCCCTTTCACGACAGGCTAGTCGAGCAGGGCGCTTGTATGGGCGAGTTAGGTGGTTGGGAGCGTGCAAACTGGTTCGGAGCTCCTGGCTCACAACCCAAATACGAATATAGCTATGGCCATCAAAATTGGTTCACCCACACCGCTTCAGAATGCCTGGCGGTGCGTGATGCAGTCGCGTTGTTTGATCAATCGTCGATGGCAAAGTTTTTGGTGCAAGGCCGAGACGCTTGTCGGATCTTGAACCGGTTATCCACGGCAAACGTCGACCAACAAGTTGGTCGGGTGGTGTACACGCAGTGGTTAAATGAAAATGCCGGTATTGAAGCTGACTTAACGGTGACGCGTACCGATGTCGATAAATTTCTGATTGTGACTTCAGTGGCTTCTCACAGCCATGATCTTGCTTACCTGAAACAACAGATCCCCCCAGACGCAAACTGTACGGTGACGGATGTGACCTCTGGCATGTCTTTATTGGGCGTCATGGGGCCTAACTCTCGCGCGTTACTGCAAAAAGTGAGTGGTATCGACTTAAGCGACGAGAAATTTCCCTTTGGTACGTCTCAGGAAATTGAGATCGGCTACGCAATTTGTCGCGCGAGTCGGATCACTTACGTTGGTGAGTTAGGTTGGGAAATTTATATCCCGACTGAGTTTTCTTTGTATGTTTTTGAACAGCTCTTGTCAGCCGGTTTAAGCTTTGGCTTGAAGCTTGCAGGTATGCATGCGATGAATGCCTGTCGTCTCGAAAAGGGTTACCGTCACTGGGGTCACGATATCGGAATAGAAGATACCCCCTTAGAAGCAGGCCTTTCTTTTACGTGCGCCTGGAATAAGCCGGAGGGGTTTATCGGACAAGCTGCGTTAGCACTTCAACGCGAGCGAGGTCTGCCGAACAAACGTTTGCTTCAATTCAAACTCAGCCAGCCTGATGAAATTCTTGTGCACGAAGAACCAATTTTTGCGAACAACCATCCCGTGGGGATCATTACGTCTGGGATGTATGGGCATCGGGTCGGCGCATCGCTAGGAATGGGCTACGTGCAACTTGATCAACCCCTTACGGCAGATGCAATCAGCGCCTTGAGGTTTGAAGTGGGAGTCGGCGATAGGCGCGTTCAAGCACAAGCTCAGCTCACACCATGGTATGACCCGAAAGGTGTGTTGATTAAAGCTTGAAATCAATCATAGTGGATTCAATGGGCCATCCCATTGGCTGGTGCAGGTGTAACGCGCATGGGCTTGAGCTTGAATTGTTGAGCGGCTTGCCACAGGTCGTGGGCTGATTGCTGTGCCAGCCAAAGGCGGGCGTCGCCGCCACGTTCTTTGCCAAGCCATGCCTCAATGCGCAAGACTCTATGTTTTACGAACTGCAAGGCAATCTATAAGGTAAACGGTCAATTTTCGATCGGCGTCAACTCCATGACAGAATACTTACAACTCGAGGGGCACAGCAAGCAATCCCTATCTGGCACCGCTATTGATTGAATTGACTGGGTCGTTGATAAGTCGCATAATCAAATTTTTATTAGGATTGAGCGGATTTCGATTGATTAAGCCATGTTGCGCAAAACTTTCGCCATCCTAATCCTGATTATCTGTGGGCAGGGCCAAACTTGATCGGTGTTCATGTTCTCAGGCTACTGAAGGCTGGTTCAGCGCAGACTATTAAAAGTGCTGTCTACTTTACCTGCTTGGCGGGTGTTGCCAACATTGTTCTGATTTCCCTGCTTAATGTTGCGGCCCAGCAAATCGCCTCTGATGAAATAGCCAACGCCAAGAGTCGTCTTTTATACTTGATTGCAGCTGCGATTTACTTTCTTTCGATCCGTGCATCGTTAAACATTGCCAATAGTTTTTTACAGCAATGTCTGGCCCAATTGAGGTTGCGAATTGTCGGCAAGATTAATCAATCAAAATTGCGAACGCTTGAGCAACTGGGTCATAATCACATTTATGCTGTGTTAGCCAAAGAAGGTGATCAACTAACGCAGAGTTTTCCAGTGCTGGCAAGCGCTGGACAGAGTGCTGTGACGTTGGCCTTTTGTTTGCTTTATATCGCTTATTTGTCCTTACCGGCGTTTGTTGTCATTAGCGTAACCACCCTGGGTGGCCTCTATCTTTTCTGGTCTCGCAGACAGGCGCTCGATGTGGCTTTGGTCGCTGTCCATCACGACGAAGCAGCTATGCTTGAATCTTTGACCCACTTTACGGCAGGTTTTCAAGAGGTTCGTTTAAATGTGGCCAAGCGTAATGCGTTATACAAGCATTTTGAACACATTATTACCCAGCTCGAAGCAGTTATTTTGGATGTCGGGGGGCGCTGGGTGACTCTGCTGATGTTTAGCAATACGTTTATCTACCTTCTACTCGGCGTTGTTGTTTTTGTATTGCCAGCATTTTTTGTCGGCCATACAGACGCTATTTATAAACTGGCGGCAACGGCGATATTTTGTATTGGTCCCTTTACTGCCATCATTTTGACTATTCCGATTTTTTCGCGCACCAATGCTGAGCTTAATCATATTTTTGCGTTAGAAAAAAAACTGGAGACCGGTGCCGTTGAGCTTCCGATTCAACTGTCCGAACAACCGAGTATCTTTAAAAATTTCAAACAGATCGACCTTAAACAAGTTTTTTTTAACTATCGTAATCAGGCGGATGAGGCAACTTTTTCGATCGGCCCAATCGATATGCAAATTTCGAGAGGAGAATTAATCTTCATTCGCGGTGGTAATGGCAGCGGAAAATCAACATTCATGAAGCTGGTTTGTGGCTTGTATTCACCCGATCAGGGCAGCCTAGCGGTTGACGGTATTCTAGTATCAGAGCAGAATGAGCAGCAATATCGTGAAATTTTCACCTGTATTTTTACAGACTTCCATTTGTTTGATCGTTTGCATGGCGTTGCAGAAACTGATCCAGAAAGACTGCAAGCTTTGATTGATTTAATGGAGCTAGGTGGAAAAGTTCGGATACAAGACAATCGTTTTTCGACTTTGCAACTTTCAACCGGTCAGCGCAAGAGGCTTGCAATGGTTGTCAGCTTGTTAGAAGATCATGAGGTCTTCATCTTTGACGAGTGGGCGGCCGATCAAGATGCCCATTTTCGTGAGATTTTTTACCGTCAAATACTGCCTGAACTGAAACGACGAAATAAAACAATCATTGCGGTGACACATGATGAGCAATATTGGCACCTCTGTGACAGGTTCTACTCGATGGATTTGGGTTTGATGGTTGTTGAGCCGAACCGGGTTCCGCCTTCGCGCTCGGGCTAAAGCATGCACTTACTTGCACTCATCAAAAAAATTGATCCGAAAGATATTCGGCGTATCGTCGGACTCACAATTATTTCTGGTCTAGCAAGCGCCTTGCTTATCGTTGTTGTGAACCATGTCGCGGCGGATGTGGCAAATGGACAGCACCCTGGGTTGATCGTTTGTGCGCTCTTTGCCGTTGCGTTCTGTGCTTATTATTTCTCAGAGCGCTTCGCGATGATGAGAGCCAATATAGTAATAGAAAAAGAGTTAAAAAAATTACGCTTGCATACCGTTTCTCTATTGTGCGAGTCTGAGTTACAGCGTGTCGAAGATGTTGGGCAGCGCGCTATCTCGAACGTCCTCTCAAACGAGAGCAACCATCTTTCGGTGGCATTCCCGGTTCTTGCAGATGGTTTACAACAGTTGGTATTACTATGCGCATCACTGGCTTACCTCGCTTATTTATCCCCCTTAGCGCTAGGTGTCTTTGTAAGCGTAATCGCCATCGGTTTGTTGGCTTACAGGGGTGTGTCCAAGAAGTACAAGGCGTCGTTGACAGCAGCTGCTTTTAACCAAGCTCAAATGGTAGAGTGTATCTCAGACATGCTTGATGGTAGTAAAGAGCTGCGACTCAGCAAAAAAGTCAGCGCCTCGGTTTTGCAGTCATATCGTCAGTTGTCAGCGCAGACGCACTCATTGTTCGTAGAGGCTGGGCAGCATTCGGCTGATGTGGCAGTGATTGCGAGCGCTGTGGCTTACATCATGCTTGGTATTGTGGTTTTTGTATTGCCTGGGCATTTCACGAAGAGTCATCTGATCATTTTTCAGTTAGTGCCCATGCTTTTGTTTTGCATTGGACCAGTGATCAAAATCGTGGCGCAATATCCAATGTTCATTCGCGCTGAAATGGGGCTAGCTTCGATTGCCTTGATCAACGGGCGTTTAGGGCAAACCAACGAATTACCGACTTCAGAGATTAGGCAAGCAGGCTGGTTGCTGAGCGGTTTTAAGCGGATTGATTATCAAGGCATTACCTATTCTCATACCGACGAAAGTGGTGAGAGCTCTTTCGTTTCTGGGCCATGGGATTTTTCTGTGCAGCGCGGTGAAATTATTTTCTTAGTGGGTGGAAACGGTAGTGGCAAATCGACCGCGTTACGCTTAATGACAGGGCTATACAAAGCCGACGCAGGTCAAATCATGGTCGATGGTAGGGTGTTAGATTCGTTTGGTTTTGCAGGTCTTCGAGAGCAGTTTTCAGCGATTTTCGCGAATTTTCACTTGTTTGATCGTCTTTATGGTCTTGAGAATATTAGTGAACAATCCGTCAATCAGCTGATAGATGACATGGAGTTGACTGGAAAGGTCCGCTATAAGAATGGTCGATTTACCGATTTGAACCTTTCAACGGGGCAGCGCAAGCGACTGGCTTTAATTGCCGCGATCCTTGAAGATCGGCCGATCTATGCGTTCGATGAATGGTCTGCCGAACAAGATGCGCACTTTAGGGAAGTATTCTATAGAAAGATACTGCCGCAACTGAAACAAAAAGGCAAAACAATCATTGCTGTGACCCATGATGAGCGTTACTGGAATGTCGCCGATAGAATCGTTAAATTTGATTTGGGCAAGATACAAGAGATTTAAGGTGTCAATTTACCCTTGGGGTATCGGGTGTACAGATGGCAACATAGAATTTTTAACACCTAACAGCTTATTTGAAGTTGATAATTTTTTAAGGTAAGTATATGAA